>Ga0326727_10006329_pt1 | contig 32611 bp, 24 predicted proteins | sample MB2enrmetagenome_FD_207643 | JGI IMG/M metagenome (GOLD analysis project Ga0326727, IMG submission 207643) | Lab enriched peat soil microbial communities from McLean, Ithaca, NY, United States - MB29MY | ecosystem: Environmental > Terrestrial > Soil > Wetlands > Peat | place: USA: New York...
TGGGGGGGTACAGAATCCCAGTCACTTCAGCCGTGCGTAGCGCGCTCCTTCCTTCCGGCTGGCCGCTCCAATTTGGTGCCAAAGAAGGCTTTTAATGAGAATCTATTCCACTGAACCACTGAAAACAGCGAGGAACCCTTGAAGACATCTCTGCCGCCAATCTCATGTTAGAGGACATGGGCTGTGCTGGGAATGCCATTAACAAAAAGCGTCGCCAGCACATAACTGGACGGAAAATTCGTCACCGGCGCGGAGGTCAACGAATTGGTGGACCAGTTCGTGGTCAGCAGGAACAGGGTCTGTTGGTTGTCCAGGCGACGCAATTGCGTTAATGCATTTTCATTCCGCCGCTGACTTGGGTGGCTGCCCTCATTTTGACCTTCATTTTGCGGGAGTTTTCCTTGATTTTTGCCGCGAATTCCGGCTTAATGATGGGTGAAATGAGTTTCATGAAACCAATCACCTCCTGTTTTCCGCGGACTGGCGCGGCTTTGTGCGTCGCCTGGGGGTTTGCCACCCTGGCTTCAGCCCAAAACCTGACCCTGCGCATCGTCTGCTACAATATTGAAGCCGATATTAACAATGTGGTCGCGCCCCTGCCGGGTTTGATCAACCCCTCCGGCGGCGGACCGACGACCAGTGGGGGCGTCCTCGAAGGCATTGGCGAGGAAATCCTCGCCGACGGCGTGGCGCAGCCCATTGACATCCTAGCTTTGGAAGAGACGAGCAGCAATCCCCAAACGGTCGCCCCGATCGTCGCCGGCTTGAACGCTTTTTACAGCCAGTATAATCCGTTGGCGTCCAACATGTATGCCATGAGCCCCTATCAAGCGTTAATCACATACAACTACACCAACGGTGGCAACGGCCCCAACGCGCTGGTTTACAACACTAAAACGGTGCAGCTTCTCGCCTCCGTCCCGGTGGACCCGCCGGGCGGCACCAATGCGATCATTTATGACTATTACGAAGTCGGCGAGAATCGCGAGGTGATGCGGTACATGTTTGCCCCTGCCGGGCAAACCCCGACGCCAGCCACGGAATTTTACATTTATGTCAGCCACTACAAAGCGGAGGCCTCTTCCGGCGATCAGACCGAGCGTTACAAGGAGGCCGTCATCATCCGCACTAACGAGGCGACCGACCTGCCCGCCAACGCCTGCGTTCTTTACGTCGGCGATTACAACGTCACCAGCAGCAGTGAACAAGGGTATCAGACAATCCTCGCCGCCGACTCGCCCAGTGGCGTCGCTCAAGGCCAGGGCATTGACCCGCTCAATACAAACGCGGCCACCGGCATCAATTTTGGCATTAATTCCATCATGAACGAAAAGACCGAGTCGGCCATGTATCTCGAATACCGCGATGATTTGCAGGTGAGCACGACCAATGTCTTTAACGGGGTCGGCGGCGGGCTGGCCTTGGTTCCCGGAACCTACCATGCTTTCGGCAACAACGGCACGACCGCTTACGGAACCAGCGTCAATTCCGCTGGCAACACGGCGCTGAACGATCTTGCACCCGGTTCTCCCATCAGCGCCGCACAGCTTCTACTGGACCTCACCACCGCCAGCGATCATCTGCCCGTTGTGGCCGACTACACCATCCCCGTCGTTCAACCCGTGGCCGGCTTTACCGCCGCGCCGACCAGCGCCGTTCCCCCGTTGACCGTCACCTTCGCCGACGCCTCCACCGGCATCGTCACCAACTGGTTCTGGAACTTTGGCGATGGCGCGATCAGCAATACCTGCACCACCACCGGCGTTGTCCACACCTACACCACCGCCGGTGTTTACACCGTGACGGAAACCGTCACCGGCCCCGGCGGCGTGAACACCACTACGCAGACCAGCCTTATCACCGTCTTGACCCCCTTCCAGGCCTGGCAAATGCAATACTTTGGCTGCACGACCTGTCTCCAGGCGCAGCCCGACGCCGATGCCGACGGCACCGGCCAGAACAACCTGTTTAAGTACGTGGCCGGGCTGAATCCCACCGACACGAACTCGATTTTTGTTTTCAGCATTGCCAGCGTGCCCAACCAGCCCGCTTGGATGAACCTCGTCTTCAGTCCTGTCGTGGCCGGACGCACCTACACCCCGCAAATGACCACCGATCTGCTTAACAACCCGTGGGCCCCGCTCACCACCACCGCCACCCCGCCCGTCACCAACGGCGTCCAAGTCACCCTCACCGACACCAACGCCTTCCAGCAGCAAGAATTCTACCAAATGGAAATCTCCCTCCCATGATAACGAGATTGGCTCGAAATGGGTGGCGGCTTTACCTGAGGCCGCACGCCGGACTTGCCACCCGATTGAAACCAGTTAATCTGCTTTTATGCCCGAATTAAGCCGATTCTACGGAATCATAATCCGCATGTTTTATGGCGATCATGCGCCACCGCACTTTCATGCCGTCTATCAAGGCGGGGAAATCAAGGTGGATATCAACACGCTTGAAGTCATGGAAGGAGACATGAGCAGGCGCGCCCAGGCGCTCGTGATCGAATGGGCCGCGCTGCACCGCGCGGAATTGCGGCAGGCTTGGGACATGGCCAGCCGAAATCAAAAGCCTTCCAAAATTGCGCCGCTGGAATAGAATAAAGACATGATTCGAATCGTTTCCGCCGAACCGCTGCCACAATGCCGGTTGAAAGTCACCTTCAACGACGGCGTGAGCGGGATTTTTCCGGTTGAACCCGAGCGTCGCGGCGGCGTCTTTCTCAAATTGCTGGATGCCCGGGTTTTCAACGCTGTCACCGTCAATCCTGATTTCGGATGCGTGGAGTGGCCTGACGGCGTTGACCTTTGTCCAGACGTGATGCATCAGCAAATCGCCGGTTCCAAATCCGCAGTGGAACCCTATTCGGCGGCGGCTTTGCACGAAGACGCGAAAAAGAATCAATGAGGAAAACACAAGCGCGGGGATTTACAATTTGACTCAGCCGGAAATGGCCAATCAACTTCTGGACCGCAAACTTGGACACGTGTCAAATATCGAGATGCCATCCCAAAACGCCTTGCGCTGGCGGGCGCCGGCGGTTTGCCTTGTGCTGGCTGCGATCACCTTTGCCGTTTTCGGCCAGACGCTGCGCTACGAGTTCATTGACTTCGACGATAACGAATATGTCTATGAGAATCCCGTGGTCGCCCGGGGTCTGACGTTCAAAGGCATCGTCTGGGCGTTCGCCCATGTCCATTGCGCCAACTGGCATCCTCTGACCTGGCTTTCCCACATGCTGGACTGTCAGTTATACGGACTGCATCCTGGCGGACATCATCTGACCAATGTCCTCCTCCACACCGCGACGGTCATCGTGCTTTTCCTGGTTCTGCGGCAGATGACCGGCGCGCTTTGGCGCAGCGCCTTTGTCGCGGCCGTGTTTGCCATTCATCCGTTGCGGGTGGAATCGGTGGCGTGGGTGGCCGAGCGCAAGGACGTGCTCAGCGGGCTGTTCTTCATGCTGACCATCGGGGCTTATGTCCGCTATGCGCGCCGTCCAAGCTCGGTTGCGAGATACGGGCTGGTGATGCTTCTGTTTGCGATGGGCCTGATGTGCAAGCCGATGCTGGTGACGCTGCCCTTGGTGCTGTTGTTGCTGGATTATTGGCCGTTGCAACGGCAGGAATCGGCGGGGGGGTTGGTGATGGAAAAGCTGCCTCTGCTGGTGCTCTCCGCCGCTTCCTGCTTCGCGACACTCCTGGCGCAAACCGGAGCCATTCAATCGACCAAGTCCTATTCGCTGCCTCTGCGCTTTGGCAACGCATCAGTGACCTGCCTGGTTTATCTTGGCCAGATGGTTTGGCCGTCAAGCCTGGCCGCGTTTTATCCCTATCCGCTCAACGGCCTGCCGGCATGGGAAGTGGCGCTGGCCGGCATCCTGTTGGCCGGCCTTTCAGCCGTCGCATGGGGAGAGCGGCGGAAGCAGCCGTGGCTGCTGATGGGATGGCTTTGGTATTTGGCGATGCTGCTGCCGGTGATTGGAGTCATCCAAGTGGGCATGCAGGCCCATGCCGACCGCTACACCTACCTGCCGCAGATCGGGATTTACGTGGCGGTGACGTGGCTGGCGGCGGAGTGGGGCGCGAAGCAGCGGGTGGGCCAGATGGCCCTTGGGGGTCTGATGACCGCCGTACTAGCGGTGTTGATGGTCTGCGCCTGGAAGCAGACCGCGTATTGGGAAAACAGCGAAACCCTGTGGAACCACACTCTGGCCTGCACCACAGGCAACAACGTCGCCTACCTCAACGCCGGACACGATCTTCGCAAAAAGGGCAGGCTGGACGAAGCGATTGCTTTTTACCAAAAGGGGCTGCAAACCGAGCCAGACAACGCGGCATCCGAAAATAACCTCGGCAACGCCCTTTGCGAAAAGGGAAGAGTGGACGAGGGAATCACCCATTACAAAAAGGCCCTGCAAATCAACCCCGCTTTCGCGGAAGCGCAGTTCAACCTCGGCAAGGCTCTTCGCCTGAAGGGAAAAGCGGATGAGGCGATCCTCCAGTTCCAAAAGGCCCTGCAAATCAAACCAGACTTCGCGCAAGCCCGCTTCAACCTCGGCAACGCTCTTCTCCAGCAGGGCAAGGCGGATCAAGCGGTCACGCAGTTTGAAAGGGCGCTGGAAATCAATCCCAACGACGCCAGCATCCATCTCAACCTTGGCCTCTGCTTTTCCCAGCTCGGACGAATGGATGAAGCGATCTTGCAAGACCAAGAGGCGCTGCAGCTCAAACCAGCCGATCCAGGCATCCAAAACAATCTGGCGTGGCTCCTGGCCACTTGTCCGCAGGGGTCGCTGCGCGACGGCGCCAAGGCGGTGGCACTGGCCCGGCAGGCCAATGAACTGACCGGCGGAAATAACCCGATCATTCTCCACACCCTCGCCGCCGCCTTGGCCGAAGCCGGGCGTTTTCCCGAAGCGGCGGAAGCCGCGCAGCGCGCGTGGCGCCTGGCCGAAGCGCAATCCAACCCGGACCTGGCCGGGCAACTTCAATCAGAGATAAAACTTTATCAAGCCGGCCTGCCTTTTTATGGGCCTGCACAAACTCATTAGGCGCAAAAATAAAAAGGCGCACCCGACGGTGCGCCTGTTGAATTCATTAAGAAAAGAACGTCAGACTTTTTTGCGGAAGCGGGAGATCAACGCCAGCAAGCTGCCCGCGCCGCCCACGCCCAAGAGGTTCAATACGGACGGTTCGGGAACAGCCAGCTCAAGCCCGGGAATATAAGTCGGAACAAATTCTGGCTGCGGGGTCTCAATGCCACTCGTCGGCGTGTAAATGTCCACAAATCCATCGATGTACGGAACTGTCCCCGTTGGAACCTGATAGCCACCCATTGCGCCGTCTGTCGAATAGGATGTGACCCAGTCAAAAAGCGTCATGGTGCCGGTGCCGTCCGTGACCGTAAAAGTCTCATTGGCAACTGTAGCCTGGGCGTAAGTGGGGAACAAGCCCCCTGCCGTGCCGCCTGTGCCTCCAAGGGCAACGGTGCCTCCAATCGTGACGTTATTCAATTGCAAAAGATAACCCGCGTAGTTAAGAGGAAGCGTGCCCACGTTGACCTGATTAACGGTGACGGGAGTCGGCGCTGGAACCGCACCCAGATTGCCCTGAGATTGCAGGGTAATGGGAACAGTGGGTTGGCTCGGGCTCTTGCTGGTCCCAATCTCCGGAATCTGGTTATATGGCTCATAGGTGCCCGTAAGACTTATCTGATCGCCCACTGTTGGCGAGTAAAGAGCCGGACCTGAACCTAAAGTAAGAGTCGTGGAATATGCATAAATGTCAATCGACCCGGTCCCGTCATTGGCCAGAAATGACCAGGAACTGTAAGTATGTGTGCCGGATTTGGCGCCGGCCGCTGACAGAACGGCAGTGACGACGGGATAATTGCCTGAATAGTTATCATACGTTACCGTACTGCCGGGCGAATCAGATTCGATGTCGCTGGCATCATCAGCGAACACGTTGGTGTTGCTCAAAACGGCCGCGGCCGCGATCAGACTTGTCAACAAATAAGATTTTTTCATAATAGTATGGCGTGTTTGGTGCGCTTTAGTTTTTCCAACTCTTTCAGTTTCAGTTTTTCAAATTTTTCAACCTGCGCAGGATTTATATTTAAAACTCCGGACGAAGTCAAGGTCTTTTTTGCTTATTTTTCGCCAACTTATTAACATTGGGCCTTTCCTGGAATCACAAGGGGGGTTCGGTTAAATCGCCGGCCCCGGCCCGACTGGGCGGATTGGAAGGGATCGAACTGTGCAAGTGCCTGTAAATCAACGCTCTCGGCACTATCGCCCGGGTATTTGCCAGTTCCGTTGGGCAGGGTTGATGCAGTTCGGAGGGAGGACGCGGCGGATCGAAGATTGGCCCGTCCCGGCGCCCGGATGGGTTGAATTTAACCTGATTGTGACACAAAACTGCACCGGGGCGGCAGTAGTGGCGACAGGCACTTCTTGCCGCTTGCGCGCATGGGCAACGGCATTCCGCCGCCACGCCATGACCTTGCCAAGTGTTTGGGCCACCCGATTCCCTTGCTGGCCGAAGAATATCGGGCGAAATGGATGGCGCTTGACCTGAGACCGCGTGCCGGGCTTGGCCATGCCAGGGACAATGTTTCATAATGGCGTGATTCACAGGAACTTACGAAAACGGACGGATTATTTAGGCACTTTTTTTATTGACTGCACCGAGACAACAGCCGGCCGTTCCTCACTTTTTGGCCGGGCGCATCAGCCCCGTTCATCCCATTCGTCATGGGTTCGTAGTATGAAACAAATAATTCAGCATGGTCATAAAAGAACAGCGACTCTGTTTCTAGTTCATTTTGTCAAAAATCGTAAGTAATTGTTGTAGAACATATTATGACTTTAATATGTTACGATTGTGTTACGATTGTGTTACGGTGGCATGGATTATGCGAACAGCTTTCAAATGGGGCAAGGCGTTGAACTTCAGGATTGAGAGAAAATGCCGGCAAGCGGGTTTTTGGGCGGCCCAGAATCACGGCTGAACACTTTTTGCGCGAGATTGTTGCTTTTTTGTTGCTGAATTGCCGTTGACAGTTCGGGGGGATTCTGCAATTCTGACGCTCGTTACATTGGGATGGTGTCCCGGTTCGAGACCATTGACGGGGGATTGAGACGGGGCGGCCCGTTTTTAAGGGTCAGGGATTTGAGGCAATGCTGTTCTTTATATTTCGATCGGCGCACCGGCAACTCAGACCATTTGCAGAAAGTAAACACGAAAATTTAGACACCAACAAAATGAAACAAAACCTTATGAAAAAGTTCGTTCTTCCAACAATCGGTTTGCTCGCGTCGTTTCTAACCGCGGAGGCGCAGTATTTTTCCACAACCAATCTGGTTCTCGTGCAACAGAGCACTAACGTTGACGGGGCAGCCGTCACCATTATCCAGATGACAACCAATGGGACACCGGTCAGCTCCACCAACCTGCCATCGAGCGGGGCCGATGCCTTTATTCTTGGCAATTCCGTCACCGAAGGGTACCTGACGGTTTCGGCCAACAGCAACCTTTTGGTTTTGGCGGGATACAATGCCGTTCCACCCCTATCCAGCTCGCCTGCGGTCAAGACCTCCGCCAGCGTTCCGAGAGCTGTGGCGACATTGGATGCCTATGACAATTACGCGCTGCCCATCATCAATCCGAACATTTACAGCGGGAAGAGTATCCGGGGGGCAGCGTCCGACGGGCTGGGCAATTTTTGGGTATCAGGCGCTACTGCCAACTCCGGCAGTATCGCCAGCGGGACCGCAGGGGTCATCTATGTCGGAACAGCGGCCACGCAACCAGTCAACATCTCGGTGACGGAAACAGGAACAGGAAACGAGCAATGCCTGGAAATTTATAATGGCAACCTTTATGTTTCCACCGCCAATCCGCCGTCCACCTATGGTGTTTTTTTGATTTCCAACGTGAACGGCGCCTATCCGGAAGTCACCGGCTCGACTGCCAACAATTCGAATGTCATCGCGATGTCCTCCAGTCTTCCTTATGCCAGTCCTTATGCTTTTCAGATCAATGACGCGGGAACGATTGCCTATGTGGCGGACGGCGCCCTTGGGGGTGTGGTGAAGTTTACCAACAGCGGTCCCGGCGGGGTGTGGGTCTCCAATTACACCCTTTCGGCTCTTACGGTCGGAGGCGGGGCGACATCCGCTAATGCGCTCGGTTGCGCGGTTGACTGGTCCCAGAGCCCGCCTGTGATCTACGCGACCTCGGGGGAAACGGCTCAAAACCGGCTCGTCCGCATCGTGGACACCGGGGCGAATGCCACGGGCGCGGCCATGAATTCAGCCCCTGCTGGAACCGTTTGGCGCGGTGTGCGGTTTGGGCCGGGAGCATATCCCATCATCACTGTTCAGCCGGCATCGGTGACCTTCGACTATGGGCAAACTGCCACATTTTCAGTCACCGCCCTTGGCAGCCCCGTTCTCACTTATCAATGGTATTCCAACAGTGTGGCCAATACAAATTATGTGTCCATCCCTTCCGCCACTAATGCGACCCTCAGTTTGGCCAATGTGACCGCCGGCCAGAGTGGTTCAACGTTTTATGCCATCGTTTCCAACCCTTACGGGACGGCTCAAAGCAGCAACGCCACATTGACTGTGAATCCTCCTGGAGCTCCGATGTACATCACGGTGACTCCCGGCAGCCAAACGGTCAACGCCGGGTCTGAGGCGGTCTTCAATGTAACCTTTGCCGGCGGAACCAGCGATCTGTCTTTTGGATGGACACGCAACGGAACGCCTTTGGCTAACGGCGCCCTGGGAGGAAGCACCATTTACGGCGCCACTACCGCCACTCTCACCATCAGCAACGCGCTGGCCGTTGACGATGGCAGTTATGTGGCTTATGTCACGAACAGTTTCAGCAACGGATCGGGCGGCCCCGGTGTATTGCAAGTCAATGATCCGGACATTATCACCAGCCCGCTTGGAGCGACCAATTTGCCGGGAGGCAGCAACGTTGTGATCTGCGTCACGGCGGACGGCACCGGTTTGACTTACCAATGGCTCTCCAATGGCATTCCCATCCCCGGCGCGCAGTCGTCCTGCTACACCGTGTCCAGCAGCGCCACCCCCCTTACCGTGTCGTATTCCGTTATTGTTTCCAATGCATCGGGCGCTTCCGTGACGTCCGGTTCCACTGTCGTCGCCTACACTCCCGTCTTGCTGGACGAGACCTTCAGCTATCCCAATGGCAATCTCTTCACCGAGTCCCCGTGGACGGACATCAACGGCACCAATCCTGAGCAAGTCAACGAAGGCCGGGTGCAGATCAGCGAACTTGAATATACGACCGATGCGCAGAGACTTTTCATCCAGCCTGAAAACGGCACGATCATGTGGGCCAGCTTCATTGTCAACTTGAGCACGCTCCCCAGCAACCCGGGCGGGGTGTATTTCGCCAATATGGAAGGCGCCACCAACTTCCAATTCCTTGGAAGAATCTTCACTTTGACATCGAATAATCCAAATCTTTACCTCCCCCCCCCCGCGGGCATATCCACTGTGGCCTTCCCCGGCACCTACCGCCTCGGCATTGCCGGCGCCCAAACTGACTACGCCAGCAATTCGAGCACCGGTCCGACCGCCATCGTGCCTTTGGACTTGGCCCCTGGGATTGACTACGAGGTGGTTTACTTCCTGGACTTGACTGAAGCCATTGCCGGGATGGCGGTGAACCCAGCGGCCATGGGCGACGTCTATACAGGTTCCCCGGGCGGCGTCAGTTCCGGTATCACGGGCGATAATTTCACGGTATCCAACGCCATGGCCGCCTTTGGACTGCGGCAGCGCCAAGGCGAGGGCATCCTGGAGTTGGGCAATCTGCTGGTTTCCTTTGACTGGAATGGCTTCGGCACCGGCTATGCCGCCGTGACTGCGGGGATTACCGCCGCCGCTCCTGTGATCGGCTTGCAGCCGGTTGGCACTACAAATTACTCGGGGAATCCATACCTGATGGAAGTGGCCGCTTCGGGCATCGGCACGCCGGGCACCGGCCTGACCTATGCCTGGTATCAAAATGGCTCGGCGTTGAGTGATGGAGCCGATGGCGGCACCATCTCCGGTTCGCAAACCCCCGCCCTGACGATAAGCTCCCTTTCGAGCGCCAACGCCGGCACTTATTACGTCCTGGTCACAGGAGCGGCGGGCGGCCCGGTGCAAAGTTCAAACACTATTGTTTCAGTAAATACCACGCCCACGGCGCCTTCGTTCACCTTGCCGGGCGGGGTTGAACCGCCCAGCAGCAGTTCAGTTGCGCAGGGCAGCACCGCGACTTTCTCCGTCACGGCTGTTGGCACCGGACCCATCAGCTATGCATGGTATTTAAACAACGGGACCAACATCACCCAGGTCGGTTCATCTGCGACTCTCACGTTTGCGGCTGTGCCCGCCGATGCAGGCACTTACTACGTGGTCGCCACAGGCGGCCACGGGACTGGAAACAGTTCCGATATGGTTTTGACCGTCGTTGGGCCCCAGCCCGTACACATCAGCTACCTGCGCAGTTTATTGGATCCAACAACATTCCAACCGTCAGACACGACGACATTGTACAGCATCACGGGCGTTGTCCTCAATGCTACAAACCTGACCAGCGGCAATACCGCTTCGTATTACCTGCAAGACAGCACGGGCGGCATCAACCTCTTTGTCACCGGCGACGATACCTTCCGGCCTGCGCTGGGGGATGTTGTGACGGCAACAGGAGTACTTTCCAGTTACTACGACAACTTGGAGGTGGACGTGGTCTCCAACGCCCCATTTCAGGTCTATGCCATTGTGACCAACTCGGACGGCTCGCCTGTGACCAACGCGCTTCCCACCCCGGTAATCCTTCCCTGGCCTGTGGTGGTGAATAATCCCAGTTCCATCGCGCAGACCCTCGAAGGATCATTGGTCACGATGACCAACGTGTTTTTCGAAACGTCGGGAGATTTTGTCAACGGAACGACGGAATACCCGATCACTAACAACACCGGTCTGGCGTTGGAAGTATATGTCAGCGCGCAAGATACAAATTTCGACGGTGAACCGATACCGCCTTTCGCCTATTCGGTCACGGGCATAATATACCAGGACGACACGAGTTACCGGCTGATCGTGACGCGGTATTCCGATATTGTGACAACTGCGCCTCCCGTTGTGACCATAACGAATTTGGCGGGGTCAATATCGGGCACCAACTTTACGCTGATGTGGACAGCCGTGCCCACCACGGCTTCCTACAGCGTCCTGTATGCCACCAATGTGGCGGGGCCGTGGACCAACAAGCTGGCCACGGGGCTTACGTTTTCCACGACGCAAGGAACGTACACCACCCCTCGCGTCGAAACCAACACGGCCAATTTCTATGACGTTTCCAGTCCATGAGCATAAAATGGGCCAACTCAATTAAAAATTCATTTGCGCCCCATTGGCCTTGCGCCTTGGGGCGCGTTTCGATAATAATAAATAAAAACATGAGAGCGCGAGCGTTTACACTGATCGAACTGTTGGTGGTCATTGCCATCATCGCCATTTTGGCGGCCATGCTCCTGCCCGCATTGGCGAAGGCCAAGGCAGCCGCCCAACAGACCCAATGCACCGCGAACCTCAAGCAATGGGGGGTGTCCGAGCAGATGTATATCAGCGACAACCATGATTATCCTCCGACGGATGGGATGGGTGACTCCGGCTCCGACAACGGCGGGACTTATTCGGGAACCGCCCCGTATGGAACGGCGGACGACCCAGGCGCCTGGTTCAACGTGCTGCCCCTTTATTGGGCGGGAAGAACATTTGCGTCCTACTACGACGCCAGGCCGCATCTGAATTGGCAAAACGGAGAATTTACCTCCATCGTACAGGACTATATGCCGTTTCCAGGCAGAGCCGGCAGCAAAATGTGGCACTGTCCAGCCGCGCAAATGTCCGATGCGCAAGTGGGAGAGCTTGCTCCGGAGAGCGGGGCCAGCGTCGGCTACTTTTCCTACTGCCAGTCCCTGGACCTGAATAAAGTGATCGGCACCGCCACTGCCACTTTTAGAGGTGATGTGCCGGGCCTCGTTGGGGGCAGTATGCAAACTTTTACCGGCCCTAATGGGCAGCAATATCCTCTCGAAGACGGTGTGATGCCGAAAGTGAGCAGTCTTCCCAAGCCGGCCGCCACTGTTTACATGTTCGACGAGGCATTCAATCCAGACACCGATTGCGGCTTTTCAACAGCGCAGCAAAACTACCAGGCCGTGGATCCCGGAAAGCGCTGGGACACTTTTTCCAACAGGCATAGTTCGGGCGGGTTGATCATATTTTGCGATGGCCATGCGAAATATTATAAGGATGCCTACATCACCAACGGTCTAACCTCCACCATGAGGTCTGACGACATCGATGAGATGCAGCCTGACGTTATATGGGATCCTGCCGTCAGGGCTTACATGGACTCCCATGTTGTGCCGGGGTCATAGATGCCTATGGTGACGTTGCATGGGATCGTGCCTTGCAGACTTTACCTGGGCTGCTGAGTCTCCGCTGATGATTCCCGAAACGGATGCCGCGCCGCAAAGACGTCCCGCATGAGCGCCGCCTTTTCTTCGAGTTTCTCGTTCCCTTTCGCCCTTGCCATCTCCCGGCCTTTTTCAGCCGCGGCCATCGCCTCGCTGAATCGGCCCGTTTCGGCATAAGCCGCCGCCAGTGTCAGCAGCATGGCAGGCTGCTGCCGCCCCGTCAGTTCGCAGGCCCGGCCGGCCATGACAAAGGCCTGCGGCCCGTTGCGCAGTTCCGGACGCGGGTCGGTCGCGGCAATCCAGGCCAGTTCGTTGAGGGCTTCGGGGAAATCCGGCGTCAACAATAGCGCTTGGGCGTACTGGCTCATGGCTGCGCGCGTTTTTCCCTGGCGGGCCAGGGCCAGTCCATATTGATATTGCGCATTGGCATTATTCGGCTGGGCCGGGGCGATGCGCCGCAATAATTCCGAGGCTTCCTTCCACTGCTGCTGTTGAATCAAGGCCAGGGCCAGATTATACTCCGTTTCCACATTTCCAGGATTGAGCCGCAAGGCCTCCCGCAGTTGGATAGTGCCATCGGCCAGTTGGCCCTTTTGCACATAAAGAATGCCAAGGTTGTTATGGGCTTGGGCCAGGCTCGAATCGAACCGCAATGCGGCAAGGTAGTGCCGGACGCTTTCGTCCAACCGGCCTTCGGTCTGAAGGAGCCGGGCCAGGTCATTGTGGGCGGTGGCCGAGCGCGGGTTGGTCTTTAGAACGGCCTCGTATTCGGCCGCGGCCAGGTCGTATTTCTTTTCCCGGGCCAGGAGCAGGCCCAGAAAAATGTGCGCCTGTTCGAACGTCGGCCTCAAGCGCAGGGCCAGGGCGTACTCCGACTCTGCCGCGGCAATATTTCCCTGCTGTTCCAGGCCGCGTGCGAAGAAGAAGTGCGCTGTTGGATAACCTTGATTGTCATGCAAGGCCTCCCGATAAAGCCGCATCGCCCCATCCAAATCACCGTCGTCGGCGTGGAGGCTCCCCAGCATGGTCAGGGCCAGATAATTTTTTTGCGTGACCTGCCGGGCGCGTTCGAAGATGGTCCGTGAATCCTTCCAGTAATGAATTTGCATCCAAGTGGCCGCCAACATCGTCAGGGCCAACGCGGGTGCGAGCAGTTTCACCACCGGATATCGCCCGGCCAGTTCGGCCCCGCCCCACGCCAGGATGATGAACAGCCCAATGGCCGGCAAATAGGTGTAGCGATCGGCCATGGCCTGATCGCCCACCTGCACCAACCCAATGACCGGCACCAGCATCCCGAGAAACCACAGCCATCCGACCGCCAGCCAGGGCCGCCGCCGCGCCGAGGCCAGCGTCAGCACGGAAAGCAGGGCCACGGCCACGGCCCCGCCGATGACCAGGACGGTTGATTCATAGAGCGGATACGGATAAAATATCGCGAGGTGACGCGGAAACACCAGCATCACGATGTATTTGAGATAAGAAACCAAAACGTGACTGAGCCGATGCCACAGGGGAAGCTCAACGGCGGAGGCGACGGCGCGGCCTTGTTGCTGGGCCCAAATCGTCACCACGCAACAGGCCGCGCTCAAGGCAAACAACGGCGCTTTCTCCATGACCAATCGTGAGAAAGTGGGCCGCGCCATTCGTCCCAATGGCCAGAAGTCCAGCAGCAACAAGACAAACGGCAAGCTCACGAGCATCGGTTTGGCCATCAACCCGAGCGCAAAAAGCACAATGCTCAGACCGTAAAAAAGTTTGCACTTTTCACTTTGCACCTTGCACTCGTCCGCGTAGCGGACATAGGCCAAGAGCGTCAGCAGTCCGAAGAAGGAACTGAGCACGTCTTTGCGTTCCGCGATCCAGGCGACCGATTGCACATGCGCCGGATGCCAGGCAAAAAGCGCCGCGACCAGGGCGCTGCGCCAGACCGCGCCGGTCATCTTTTGCAGGAGGAGAAAGAGCAGGGCCGCGTTGGCGGCATGAAACAGAACGTTGGTCAGATGATGCCCGCCCGCCTTCATGCCGTGGCATTGGAAATCCAGCATGTGGGAAATCCAGGTCAGCGGCAGCCAGTTCCCCGACGTGCTGGTCTGGAAGGCCCAGGCCACGCTGTTGAAGTTGAGGCCGGAGCGGACATAAGGGTTTTCAGTGACGTAAAGCTGATCGTCAAAAATGAGAAAATCGTAGTGGAACACGGGCGAGAACACGGCAACGGTGATTGCGGCCAGGGCCGCGCAAATCCACCACCGGCGCGGCGAATTTTGATGTTCCTTCATGATTCTTTCAATGAGATGCAATGGTAAAGGGGAGGGGGATCAAAAGGCCATTTTTTTCAACCGCCGCCCCGCCCGGCGCGAATGGACGGAACATTATTTTCTCGACGGCGGCCAGCGGCCTGCCATATTTGAATGACATTAGATTTATCAACTTAATCATCATTTCGTTTTTCGCCTGTTGCGCCGCGGCCACCGCTTTTGGCTGGGGCGATGGGGGCCATGCAACCATTGGCGCGACGGCGGATATTACCAACTCCACGTCTTGGACGAACGTCTTGGGCAATGTCTCGCGACTGGGCGATGCGCTGACGAACTCGTTCCAGAACAGCGTGGTGCGGCCCGGTGAAAATCTCACCATGACTGTGAGCATGAGCGATCCGGGCGGCGGCAAGGTTACCCTGTCACCGGGCTCGGTCAGCCCGACACCAGCAGGGGTCGCTTCGTGGTCGAGCGAGGCCAATAGTCCTGCCAACGGCCAGCCAGCCACGGGCATATTTTATTTTGCGCCGGTCGCGGGCGACGAAGGCGCCAATTTCACGGTGACTTTGAACCAGACCGACAGCGACGGCCCGACCACCAATACTTGGACCATCTATGTTCCCACGGCGGACGAGCAGAAGGTTTATATCACGGAATTCCTCGCCAACCCGACGACGAATTCCAGTGCGAAAAATTTCGATCCGTTGAAACGCACGAATGGTGACAGGAACGACGTGACGTCATGGGATCAATATGTTGAAATCGCCAATCTATCCCCCGATCCTCTGTATATTGGCAACTGGTCAATCTACGTTGGCACAACACAGGCATTTCAGGACGCGAATAGTGATACGTTGTCCTCGAGCAATTATTTCCTCGTTTACGGCGGTGGTTTCACCGGCGACAACTCGCCGCCGGCAAATCCGGCGTTTGAAGCGGCGAATATCGGTGGACTTGGCGAGACGGGCTTGTTCCTGCCGACAACAGGACAGGGAGTCATCGCGTTGTACAACGGCAGCGGAGATAACAACGGGCAGGGCGATCTCATAGACCGGGTGGTTTATTCCGCCGGCCAGCTTAACACCAACGGATCGCTCTCGCGGTTTCCCAAGTTGAGCAGTGGATTTGTGCCCCAGCCCTGGATCAGCACCAATTGGACCACGCCGGGCTTCCAGTACGACGGCGGGTCGTGGGCTAAACCGACAACAGTGCCGGCGCCTTTCACCGGCCTCATCACGGTTGCGGTGGGGACTCCCGCTGCCAATGATGTAACACTCTCCTTCCCGGCGAACACAACCGTGGCGAGCACGCTTTGGGAAGCTGATAGTGTGACAAGCCCGTTCCAGGTGATTAATGGATATCAGGCCCCCACCTCGAGCGGAAGTCTTATCGCCACCAATGCGAGCGGGCTGCCCAACCAGCGGTTCTACTTCATCACAACCCAGCCATAGAACCGGCATTTTATTCATGGAACAGGCTCCTGCTTCGAGGCGAGAGCCTGTTCCTTTTGCAGGCGGGCTGTTATTTGCTCGACGGCGGCCGGTGGCTCGCCATACTGGATGGATATGAAATTCCTGGATCGAATCATCATTTCGTTTTTCGCCTGCTGCGCTGCGTCAACCGCCTTTGGCTGGGGCGACGAGGGCCATAGAACCATCGGCGCGATGGCGGACCAGTTGATTGCCGGCACGGCCGCCGCCACGCATGTCCGCGCCCTGCTGGGCGACGAGACCCTTGCCACCGCCTCGGTCTGGGCCGATCATGTCAAAGGCCGGCAGGATCAGACCCCGGAGATGCTCCAGTTCAAACAAGACAATCCCAACCATTTCGTCTTCCATTATACGGACATTCCGTTCGAGGAGCCGCGCTATCGGGACGATTCCGTTGGCGCGACGAACGTTGATGTGGTCCACGCCATCCCAGCCTGCATCCTGATCCTGCAAGGCCGGGCGGCGGAACAAAGCCTTTTCACGAATGTCACCCCAAAAATCGCCTTGCGCCTCCTGGTCCATTACATAGGAGACATCCATCAGCCGCTCCATGTGGGCGCCGGGTATCTGGACGGGACAAAGTTTGTTGATCCGAACGGCTACGGCAAACCGTACAAGGACGACCAGGGGGCAAACCGCCTGCTCTTCGGAGGCACCAATAAATTGCACTTTTTCTGGGACACCACCGTTGTCCAGCTTGACATGACCAATGCCCATGCGCAGACACCGGCGGAGTATGCCGCCACGTTATTGAGCAAGCCGCCGCCCGCCTGGCGGGACTCCGGGCCATTGATGAATTGGGACCGGGACTGGGCCAATGAAAGCCTGGCGCTTTCGGCCAAAGTCCACGAGGTCACCGTCCTGGATGAGGACGACAGCCAAAAGGATTATCGGACCGGTGCGCCGCGTCCGCAGTGGCACATCAAAGATTTGACGCCTGAATGCATCGCCTGGTCATGCAAAACGGCTGAGGAACAAATGACCAAAGCCGGTTATCGCGTGGCGGCGACCTTGGAAGCCATTTGGCCGGACAAATAGCAGGGGAATAAAACAAAAACCGGCATCGGTTTTAACCGGCGCCGGCGTAAAGAAAGCCCTGTTAATTAATTCCTGCGACAGCAGCGAAACTCAAGGCCGGGACAGTCTGGGTCAACTGCTACAATGTCTTTGATGCCGCCCTGCCGTTTGGCGGCTATAAACAATCCGGCTGGGGTCGTGAAATGGGACACGAAGTCTTGGAACAGTACACCCAGACCAGAGCGGTGGTGGCCGGGCTTTGATTAGGAACCGGAGTTCCAGCATGGATTCATCATCTCACAGGAGCCTTGCAATTTCCTGTTGCAAGAGCTCATAATCAAAGGGTTTATGCAAAACGGCATCAACCAGGCTGCCGGGACGGTACTTAAAGTCATGCGCAGTCATCATCAGGATCGGCTGCCGCGGCGCCAATTGCCTGATGCGAACGGCCAGTTCATCGCCATTGAGGAAGGGCATGAGAAAGTCCGTCATCACCAAGTCGAACTGGGATTGGGTGAACAAAGCATAAGCCTCGGCGCCGTTATTGGCCTCCACCACAATATGTTCGTCCTGGGTCAGCAAATCCCTGATTAACTCGCGCGTAACACGTTCATCATCAACGAGTAATATGCGTTTCCCAGGGTTCGTTTGAGTTTCCATATCCATTTCTCACCACAGTCAAAGCAAAATGGTTGCCATATCGAAAATAAGAATGGCCACTTTTATTTGGAGAATGGGCGCGGAAAGCGTAACGTTACGGGTGGAATGAGACGTGAGACGGACTTTGTCCTGGAAAAGGCTGCCTGGCCCACGATGTTGCTGGAGGCGGGCGGCAGGATTTGCCGCGCCAATCAGGCCGCCCGCCGCGTTTTTGGCCTCTCGGACGATTTGCCCGCCACTGCCCTGACTGCCTTTTGGGATGACGAAAACACAGCTTCAGCCGTCAACTTCCTGCAGCAGCAAACCGAGGGCGAAACCGCGCCATTGAAACTGCGTCTTCGCGGCGGTCAGAAATCACAGTTTATCGCCCATGTCGCAAAGGTGGTTCGGGACGGGCAGGATTATTTCGTTCTGCAACTCTTTAAGGAGTCCGGCTCCGCGTTCTCAGAACTGGCTTATGTGGCCGCACCCAAAGCCCCCGCCACCGGCACGGACAAAAACAAAACTCCCGCCGGCCTGACACAGGCCGAGTGGCCGGCGCTGGTCGTGGATGCGCAGGGAAAGATTATTCAGGCCAATCCATCGGCGGCGCGCGTCTTTGGCGCGAAGGCGGCCGCCGAAGGCGCAGCCCTGGCCGGAATTTGCCCGCCGGAAGAAGCCGCCGCCCTGAGAAAATTATTGCAGCCCGCTTCGCAGGCCCCGACCGCGCCGCTCACGGTTTGCCAGGCGGACGGAGCGACCGCGCCGTTCCGGATCGAGCGCTGCCCCGCCGGAGATTCGAAGTGGATTCTTTTGCAATTCTTCAGCGCTGAGGACGAGAGCGAGCCGCCGGCTCCCGCGCCGCCGGGAAAAAACGACGAGGATTTTCTTTTGCAGAACGCGGAATGGCCCGTCTTGCTGGTGCATAAAAGCGGAAGGGTCCTGCGGGCCAATCGGGCCGGCGTGCGGGCTTTCGGGGCAAGCATTGAGCGGGAGGAGGCTCAACTGGAAGCGATCTGGTCGCCACACAATCGGGACTCCTGCCAGCAGTTCCTCAATTTGCCCCCGCCAGACGAACCTGTTCCCCTGAAGTTCCATCTCAAAAGCGGATTGCCGGGGGATTATTGGGGACAACTCTGCGCCACGGGCCAGGAGGATGTTTTTTTGCTTCAGTTGCTCAAGGGACTTTCGCCCGGGTCCGAAACGACCCGCGAACCAAAACCACCGGCGGAGCCAGCCGCGGGCGGCGCCGCCCGGGGAGGGTTGGAGGCCAACCTGGCCCACAAGCAAAAGCTGGATTGCGCGCTGCAATTGGCGCGCTCGGTCGCGCTCGATTTCAATAACGCGCTGACCAGCATTTTGGGCCATGTCTCGCTTCTGTTAAGCAAAACTGAAACCGGCAATCCCTGGCGGAGCTCGCTGGTGGAGATTGAAAAATCCGCCGCCAAAGCGGCCGAAATCGCCAATGACCTCGCCGCCTTCAGCCGCCAGGAAAAGGATGTCCGGGTGCAGGTGGCCGGCAATTTGAATATGTTGCTGGAAAGGACGGTGGAGATGTTCCAGGGAACGATGCAAAGTTCCATTGCCATTTCGCGGCAACTGGAGCGGAAACTTTTCACGGCCAATTTCGAGGAAGCCAAGATGCTGCAGGCCCTGGTCAAGATTTTCGAAAATGCGGTCGAGTCCATCAAGGGGAACGGCAAGATCAACGTGCAGACGCGCAATCTGGAGTTGTCGGAAGCGACCCAGGACCGCACGGCCAGGTTGAATCCCGGAAATTATGTCTGCGTCGAGATTTCCGACACCGGCTCGGGCATCCCCGACGACGTGATGCCGCACATTTTCGAGCCGTTTTTTTCGACCAAGGGAGCGCGCCACCGCGGCCTGGGTTTGGCCTGGGTTTATGGCATCGTGACCAATCATGGCGGGGGGGTGGCCGTGTCCAGCCAGCCGGACATCGGCACGACGGTGCGCCTTTACCTGCCGGCCAACCGCAAGATTGTGCGGGATGCGCCCATGGCCGACAGCGATTTGACCGGCGCGCAAACCATCCTGTTTGTGGATGACGAAGACTTGCTATTGACCATGGGGCAGATGGTGCTGTCCTCCTACGGCTACACCGTATTGACGGCCAACAGCGGGCAGAAAGCCCTGGAACTGTTCACCCGTTCCAAGAAGAAGGTGGATCTGGTCATAACCGACCTGGTCATGCCGAACATGAGCGGGCGGGAATTGAGCGAGCATATCCTGCGCGCCTCCCCCGAGACGCGCATCATCTGGTCCAGCGGCTACGTTCGTTCGGCCAATGAGCAGGAACAGGAGAGATATTTGCAAAAGCCCTTTTCCGCCCAGGACCTTTTGCGCAAAGTCAAACAGGTGCTCGCGCAATAAAATAAACCATCCATAAGTTGACATTATCCTGTCTTTCGCGTTTAATGGCGGCATGCAGATCGAAAGTTTCAAGGTTTTCTGTGACCTGGCCGAAACGGAAAGTTTCACCCGGGCGGCCCAGATCAACAACGTGACGCAATCGGCGGTCAGCCAGCAGATCAGTTCCCTGGAACGCCAGTTCAACTCATTGTTGATCGAGCGCAGCAAGAAGAAGTTCCGCCTGACCCGGGAGGGCCAGGTGCTCTACGAATACAGCAAGCAAATCAACCAGACTTATGATTCGCTGCATAACCGCCTCCAGGAGATCAAGGACATCATTTCCGGGACGATCCGCGTGGCGACGATTTACAGCATTGGCCTGCACGATTTGCCGCCTTATTTGAAGAAGTTTCTCAAGCTCTTTCCCACCGTCAATGTCCACGTCGAATACCGGCGGGCCAACCAGGTTTACGAAGATGTTTTAGGCAATGTGGTGGATCTGGGCTTGGTGGCCTACCCGACGCGGGACCCGAAGCTGGACATCATCGCGTTGCGCAAAGACACGCTGGTCCTCATTTGCCATCCGCACCATCCGCTGGCCAGGTTGAAGTCGGTCAAACTGGCCCAATTGGCCGGGCAGAAATTCGTCAGTTTCGAACCGGATATTCCGACGCGCAAGGCGATTGACAGGATTCTGAGGGACCACAATGTGAAAGTGGAAACGGTGATGGAGTTTGACAACATCGAGACGGTCAAGCGGGCGGTGGAAATCGAGGCCGGCATTTCCATTGTGCCGCGCGGCACGGTCACGCAGGAAGTGGCCAAGCAAACCTTGGCGGAAGTGAGAATCGAAGGGCGCGAACTCTACCGGCCGCTGGCGGCGCTTTACAAAAAGAACAAAGTTTTGTCGCCAGCCATGAAGCAATTCCTGGCCATGCTGAAGGGCTGAGAGTTATTTAAGGTTCTGTGGGTTCAGCGCCCGCAGGTCTTTGGGCAGGAACAAGCCGTCCTTGCGGATCAACTCGCCGTCGAACCAGACTTCGCCTCCGCCCCATTCGGGCCGTTGGATCAGCACCAGGTCCCAATGCACGGCGGAACGATTGCCATTGTCCGCCGTCTCGTAGGCCTGGCCGGGCGTGAAATGGAGCGAACCGGCGATTTTTTCGTCAAATAGAATGTCGCACATCGGCTCCAGAATGTAAGGATTGAAGCCCAGCGAAAATTCCCCGATGTAGCGGGCGCCCGGGTCCGTATCGAGAATCTCGTTCAAACGCCGGCTGTTGTTGGCGGTCGCCTTGATGATTTTGCCGTCCTTGAATTCGAGCCGGACATTTTCAAATTTTGTTCCCGCGTAAAGCGTGGGCGTGTTGTACTGCAGGACGCCCTGCGCGGAGTTTTTGACCGGAGCGGTGAACACTTCGCCGTCGGGAATATTGCGTTTGCCGTCGGCCAGCAACGCGCCGATGCCCTTGATGCTGAAATGGAGGTCGGTGCCGGGGCTTTTGAGATGCACCCGGTCCGCCTGGTTCATGCGCTTTTGCAACGGAATCATGGCCCGGGCCATTTTCGGATAATTCATCGTGCAAACGTCGAAGTAAAAGTTCTCGAAGGCCTCGGTGCTCATGCCGGCGGCCTGCGCCATGCTTGGGGAGGGCCAGCGCAAAACGCACCAACGGGTCTTGTTGACACGCTGATCCAAAACCGGCCGGATCGCCTTCGAATACAGGGCCATGAGATCGGAGGGCACGTCGGAGGATTCGCTGGCGTTGTCCGACCCGCGCACGGCGATGTAGGCCTGGACCTGCTTCATGCGGAACAATTCCACCTTCCGCACCAGGGCGGCATGTTGAGAGTTCGTCTGCCGCTGGACTTCGCGGCTGATGCGGGTGTGGCGCGTTTCGATGAGGGGGATGGCCCCGATTTTTCGCACCGCGCGCATCAATTGGATGGCGAACTCATCCGGGACATCAATCATCTCCAGCAGGATGCGGTCGTTCTTCTTCAGTTCGATGGAGTAGCTGACCAGGAGGCCGGCCAATTTGGCATATCGAGGGTCTGTCATAACACTTTTTCCATTCGTTTTTGTTCAAGGCGGCGCAGGGCGCGCTCTTGTTTATTGATCTCCGCGCGCAGCAACTCTTCCGCGGACCATCCTTTGCCGCGCGCCGTTCGAACCAGTTCAAACAATTCCCTGGCCAGCGCGGCTTTTGTCCGGGCTTCCCGGCCCGGCGCGCCCGGGACGGGCAGTTTTGCCTTGCGCGCCTTTTTGAGCAATTTTTCCGCCCTCAGCAAGGCGGGCAAATGTTTTGGGATGCCGTCCAGGGCGGACGGGCGCGCGTGGCGGGTGCCGTGCTTCTCGGCGGTTTTGATTTTTTCCCAGTTGGCCCACACTTCGTCCACCCCTTTGACTTTGAGGTTGGCGAAGACGTGCGGATGGCGGCGCACGAGTTTATCCGTGATGCGCCGCGCCACTTGCTGGAAATCAAACGCGCCGCGCTCGCCGGCCAACTGGCAGTGGAAAACCACCTGCAAGAGCAGGTCGCCCAATTCCTCGGCCATCTCCTGATCGTCGCCCGCCTCAATCGCGTCGATCAATTCATAGACTTCCTCGACGGCGTGAAAGCGGAGGGTCATGTGGTCCTGCTGGCGGTCCCAGGGACACCCTTGCGGGGAACGGAGCCGGGCCATGACCGCCAGGAGGTCGTTGAGGGCGGATTCTGTTTTCATTGGCAAATGGGACGGATGGGACTTGTTGCGGGTCAGAGCAAAACGAGGTTGTCCCGATGCACCAGCACGCCGGAGGCTTGCCGCGCCTTGACGGCGGCCGAATCAAAATCACAGATGCCGCGCGCAAATTCGGTCCCGTTGAGATCGCAGATGCGCACGACGTCGCCGGCGGCGAAATCGCCTTCGCAACGGGCCACGCCCGGGGCGAGCAGGCTTTTGCCATTTTCGCGCAGGGCCTTCTTCGCGCCGTCATCGGCGAACAGCGCGCCCCTGGCATGATGAAAGAAAGCGATCCAGCGTTTTCGTCCGGCCAGTTTGGCCGCTTGCGCGACAAAAATGGTCCCCTCATCCTTGCCCTCCAATATGTCGGCCAGCACGGTCTTTTTCCGGCCCGAAGCAATGACGAGGGGAATGCCGGAGCGGACGACGATTTTGGCGGCCTGAAGTTTTGAGGCCATGCCGCCGACGGCGGTTTCACTCCGGGTGCCCCGGGCCATTTTCTCGATCGTGTCATCCAGATTTTCGATGGCGCTGATGGTTTTGGAGCCGGCCCTGCCAAAATTCTCGATCAACCCATCCACGGTGGTCAAAATAATCAGCGCATCGGCCGGGAGCAAACAAGCGACCAGGGCCGAAAGCCTGTCGTTGTCGCCGAACTTCAATTCCGTAAAGGAAATGGCGTCGTTTTCATTGATGATCGGGATGACGCCGTGATCGAGCAGGGTGACCAGGGTGTTGCGGGCGTTGAGATGGCGCTCGTGATGTTCGAGATCGTCGTGGGTCAGCAGGACTTGGGCGACGCTGAAGCCGGCCTCGCCAAACAGTTGCTCGTAAGTCGTCATGAGCCGGGATTGGCCGACGGCGGCGCAGGCCTGCAAGGCGGAGAGTTCCGCCGGCCTTTTTTCGTAGCCCAGCACACCCATGCCCGCGCCGACCGCGCCCGAGCTGACGATGACGACTTGTTTGCCCTGCGCGCGAATGGCGGCGACCTGGCCGGTCAATTGTTTCAGTTGCGCCAAATCCGGCTGCTTGCGGCTGTCGGTCAGGACGCCGGTGCCGAACTTGACCACGATGCGACTGGCATTTTTGAGAGAATCGCGATGCACGGGGAAATGCTAAATGCTAAATGCTAAATGCTAAAGGTTTTCTTTAGCATTTGGCATTGACATAAAATTCCAGACCTTCGGCGACGCCGTGACCGTGGCTCAATTCGCTGACGAACCCGTTTTGGCCACGCACCACCTCTTTGATGGCGGCAACGGCATTGGCGGGCGCGGCCAGCCACCAGGCATGACGGCGCGAGAGCATGGGCAAGTCGTTCAGGTGGTCCCCGGCGGCGAAAGTTTCCTCCGGCGCGACGCCCAACTGCCGCGCGATCTCCCCCAGGGCCGTGCCTTTATTAAAAGCGTCATGGCTGAAGCGCGAGCAAACGTCGTTGCGCACCAGGCTCAGGTGCGGCACGGTGCGGCAATAATCGGCCAGAAACTCGTGAATGATTTCCGCGTCGTCGTTCCGTTCGGCGATCAGGCAAAAAGGGGACCAGGCGTCCTCGTAATATATGGCGCCGAATCGTTCCTCGACCCAGGCGCGCAAGCGCGGCACGTCGGGCCGCACGCGGCGGAACAAGGCGGCGTGCGCCCGGTCGCAAGCTCGGTTCCAGGTGGCGTCTCCGACGTATTGGGAATGCCGATGGCTGTAAATCTCCCGTTCGACGAGCACCAGGAAATCGGGTTTGATCGGCAAATGAGCGCGCCCCAGGGCTTCCATCAAACTGGAAAGATCGCGTCCGGTGTTAATGACCCACTTGGCCCCTTGCTTTTGCAGCCGGGCAATCAGGTTTTGCAACGCGAGCGGCACCGGCGGATCTTCGAACTCGGCAAAGAGCGTCCCATCGAAGTCAGTTGAAATCAATTTAATCATCGCTATTCCAGTATCAGGCGCGGAGGGGGGAAGAAAAGGCTAAAGGCTGAAGGCTAAAGGCTGAAACTGAGCCTGACGCGGCAATCGGTCTCCAAAAAAATAATCCGACATTTTTTCGGAAAAGGGCTGTTTTCCCGAAATATTTCCGAAATATTTCGGATGATCCGAAATTTTTCGACATCCTTTAACCCATTTCAGCAAGGCAGAGAGATAAGTTGGGCGGAAAAATGGGGTTTCTGATTTTTCTGCCCCTTCATTTTTCTGCCATTTCCGCCCGGCGCGACAAAGTGTGCTCATGCGAGCATTATGGCACAAAGGGCGGAAATTGTACAGGCCATGATGACCACTTTCTTTATAACACAAAACCCCTGTAAACATTGGTCAAAATGCGTGTTGAAGGGCTTTTTGTCAAGTATGTATTCTTGACAAACGCCCTAAAAACCGGGCTTTTCCACCAACCCACGAAGAGAATTAAGAAGTAAGAATTATGAATTAAGAAACATGAAAACAGTCAACGGTCGAACCGGAAGGCGGGAAATCCATCAATTTGCCAGCTTGGGCATTTTTGCGGGACGCAGACATCATGTCGTGCAACTTGCCTCCCATTTCGGCGTCAGCGGCCATCCGGCGGTCCCAATCATCTTCTTCCCAGGGGTGCAACAGAGCCTCCAACTCGCAACGCTCCTGCGGGGAAAGTTGGTCAATGGCAGCTTTGATTTCAGCAACTGTGCTCATGGCCCAAAGTTACACGCAAAACAGGGGAATCGTCAAATTCACCCTGCTATTTTACGGACGCGTGGCTTCTGAACCATTCGATGAAGCGCGGGATGCCTTCCTCCACTTTGACCCGGGGACGATAGCCAAGTTGCTGCCTGGCCTTGGTGATGTCCGCGAAGGTGATCGGCACGTCGCCCGGTTGCGACGGTTGACGGTCAATAATCGCTTTTTTCCCCAGCGCCTTTTCCAGCAGGGCGATTAAATAGTCCAAGGCCACGGTTTGTGATTCGCCAAGGTTGAAAATTTCACAGCCGAATTTCTTTTGCACGCAGGCCATGATGCCGTCAATGGTATCGGTGATGTAGGTGTAATCGCGCGCGGCGGCGCCGTCGCCAAAAACCGGGATGGGTTGGCCGGCATCAATCAATTTGGCGAATTTGTGGATGGCCAGGTCGGGCCGCTGACGGGGACCATAGACGGTGAAAAATCGCAGCATGACCACGTCCATGCCATAGAGGTGATGATAAACACGGCCGAGGGCTTCGCAGGCGAGTTTGCTGGCCGCGTAGGGCGATATGGGCGAAAAGATCGGGTCGCTCTCGGCGAAGGGAACGCGGGCGTTGATGCCATAGACGGAGGAGGAGGAGGCCAGGATGATTTTCTTGACGGAATGGCGTCGCGCGGCTTCGAGCAATTGCGCGGTGCCTTCGACGTTGACGCGCTGGCAGAGGGCGGGTTCCAGCAGGCTGGGGCGCACCCCGGCGCGGGCGGCCAGATGGATGATCTGGTCGAAGCGGGCGCCGCCGAGCAGTTGATCGAGGCAGGCCGGATCGGTCACGTCGCCCAGCACGAAGGTGAAGGGCTGGCCGGCCTTGGCCATTTCGCGGAGATTGCCCCGTTTGATGGCGGGGTCATAAAAGGGATTCAGATCGTCCAAAGCCCAGACGCCATGCCCCGCCTGGAGCAATCGCTCGCAAAGGTGGGAGCCGATAAAACCCGCGCCGCCCGTGACCAGGAAATTCATCGCGCCAACCTTAAAGGCAAAAATTTGAATTTTAAACTTCAAAGTTTGCGATTAGCTTTTTCCGGCCATGACGAATGAACCGCTGCTCAAGCTGGATTTGCCCGGCCTCAAGAAACTGAAAAGCGGCAAGGTGCGCGAAGTGTTCGATTTGGGGGACCGGCTGCTATTGGTGGCGACGGACCGCATTTCGGCCTTTGATTGCATCCTGCCGACGGGCATTCCGCGCAAGGGCGAGGTGCTCACGCAAATATCCTGTTTCTGGTTCGGGCAAACGGCGGGGATTATGGAGAACCACCTGGCCGGGACAGCGGGGGAACTGTTGCCGCCGGAATTGCAAAAGTTTTCCGCGCTGCTGAGCCGCCGGAGCATGTTGGTGAAAAGGACCCGGCCGCTCCCCATCGAATGCGTGGTGCGCGGCTATCTGTCGGGGTCGGGTTGGAAGGATTACCAGAAGACGGGCTGCGTTTGCGGTGTTGCACTGCCCGCCGGCCTGCGCGAGTCGTCGCGTCTGGCCCAACCGCTCTTCACGCCCGCGACCAAGGCCGAAACCGGGCACGATGAAAACATTTCCTTCGAGGAGGCCGCCCGGCTCGCCGGGCGTGACCTGGCGGAGCAGGCGCGGGATTTGAGTTTGAAAATTTATTCCTTTGCCGCCGATTACGCGCTCCAACGCGGCCTCATTATCGCGGACACAAAATTTGAATTTGGGCTGTGGGACGGAAAGCTGATCTTGATTGATGAAGTTCTGACGCCGGATTCATCCCGATTCTGGCCGGCGGACCAGTATGAGGCGGGCCGCGGGCAGCCGAGTTTCGACAAACAATTCGTGCGGGATTACCTGGAAACGCTTTCCTGGAACAAACAACCCCCGGCCCCGGCCCTGCCGCCGGAGGTCGTGGCCAGGACGACGGAGAAATATTTGGAAGCCTATGAGCGACTGACGGGACGGAAGCTCTGATGAGGAATGACTAATGACAGGGAAAATGTCTAATGACAAAATCCCAATGACCAATCAATGCTCAAATGACCCAATGACGAAACTTCGTCATTCGAGCTTCGTCATTAATTGGTCATTCGTGCTTGGACATTGGTCATTCGTTTGTTCCAACCCATGATGCAAACCCTGGTTGAAGATTTCCTGGTTTATTTGCGCCATGAACGAGGGCAGGCGCCACATACGGAAAAAACTTACGCGGCGCTGCTGGGCAATTTTCTGGCCTGGGCGGAAAAACACGGTTTCAACGACTGGAAGGCCGTCACACTGCGCGATCTCATGGATTTCCTGGAACACGAACGGAACCGGACTTTGAAGGATGAGCCGGCCCAGGGCGCGCGCCGACTCAGTTCGGAAAGTCTTTACCTGCAAATCGCGGCGTTGCGGGCCTTTTACAATTTTGCCGAGGCAGAAAAGCTTCTTCCGCAAAACATCGCGGAAAATCTGTCGCTGCCGCGCCGCTGGAAGCGGCTGCCCAAGGCGCTGTCCAATTCGGAAATCGGGCAATTGCTCCAACCGGAAAATCCGGCGACGCCGGCGTCGTTATGCGATCAGGCCGTGCTGGAACTGGCCTACGCCTCCGGCTTGCGGCTGGCCGAACTGTGCGCCATCCGGCTGGAGCAACTTCATCTTGACGCCGGATTTGTCACCGTCATTGGCAAGGGGAACAAGGAGCGCGTGACGCCGGTGGGGCGCGCGGCGATTGGCGCGATCCGGCGGTATCTCGAATTGGGACGGCCCAGGCTGGTCACGCCAAAAACGCCGGCCAACGTTTTTCTAAGCAGGCGCGGACGTCCCTTCGCCTCTTCGACCCTGTGGTGGCGCATCAAACGGCGGGCGCGCCGGGCCAATATTGGGCGGAACATGACGCCGCACATGATCCGGCACAGCTTTGCCACGCATTTATTGGAGAACGGGGCCGACTTGCGGATCATCCAGGAACTGCTCGGCCACGCCAACATCAGCACCACGGAAATCTATACACACGTCGGCGCGCCGCGTCTGCGGGAGATCCACCGCCGGTTCCATCCGCGAGGGTGAAGGGGTTCCAGCTTCTAATCCTAATCTTAATCTTAATCGTAATCTTAATCTACTTCGCGCAGTTCAGATTAGGATTAGGATTAGGATTAGGAATAGGATTAGGAATGAAACTCAGGGCGCGCAGGGCAGACGCATCTAAATTCCGCCGCAAAAACCCAGAAGCAACGAATTTCTTGCTGGAAGCAAATTGGCGCTGCCCGCATTGAAAGCCGCAATGCGGGCAGCGCCAATTTCTAGTGCATATTCAATCCGTCCTCCATGTCAAGGAAAAACAATCAAAAAAACAATCAAAAACAATCGAACGTCTTCCATCACCCGAGCCTGAACTCCGGGCCACACCCTCCTTGACTTCCAATGAGTGGCAAGAATTCAGATGCGTCTGTCCTGACGGGGAAGGTCAGAGGGCTTGACCAACGGCGGCAAATTCTTATCATCGCCCTCGTGACCGAGAGCCAAACGCGTTATGAGCAGGGCCTCATCGTGCTGCTGGGCATGTTTGCTTTTGCCGGCATTCTCGCTTTTCATAATATTGCCGAAGGCGACCTCTGGGCCCAGTTGGCCATCGGTGAATCGGTTTGGGAGCACGGACACCTTCTGCGGCACGATATTTTCGCCTTCACGCCAACGTTGCGCGAATGGATCGCCCACGAATGGGGCGCGGGCGTCGTCTTTTACGGAGTGCTCAAGCTATTCGGTCCGCCCGGCTTGATGGGTTTGAAAATAGCCCTGGCCCTGGGCGCCCTGGGGTTCGGGCTTGGCACGGGCCGCAAACAAGGCTGCGATATGAACCTTCTCCTGCTCCTGGCCATCCTTGCCGCCGCCTGCATTCTGCCCGGATATATTCCTGTTCTGCGCAGCCATGCGTTCACCTATTTTTTGTTCGGGGTGACGCTGTTTTGCCTGGAGGAATTGCGCGGCGGGCGGCGCTGGCCGGTGGCAGCGCTGCCGCTGGTCATGCTGATCTGGACCAATCTCCACGGTGGCTTCGTGGCGGGACTGGGCGTTGTCTTTGTCTATGCCGCCGCCGCCGTCTTTTCGCGAAAGGACATCGCGCCCCTGGCCGGCACGGCGGCGGCTTGCGCGGCGGTGACATTTATCAATCCCTACGGCATCAAATTCTGGCAATACCTCATCCCGGCATTGCTCCACCCGCGGGCGCGCATTACCGAGTGGCGCCCGCTGCCGCTGCTGGCTTGGGACGACTTTTGGGGGTTCCGCTTGCTCTTTGTATTGACAGTTGCGGCGGTCGCTCTGGGCTGGAAACAAACTGCCCGGAAGAATTTCCACGGCCTCGCCGTCCTGGCGCTGACGGCCTTCATGGGCTGGCGCGTCCGGCGTCACGGTCCATTTTTCGGCGTGGCCGCCCTTGCCTTTGCCGGGCCGTATTACGCCGGCATGGCTACGGCGTTGCCCGCCGCCATTCGCGCAAAACTCAATCCCCTGTATGCCGTTGGAATCCTTTATGCCGGCCTGGCCTTTTTTGTCGCGCTGGAAGTTCTGCCCGGGGCTTCAATGCATCCGCTGGCGCCCGTGGGGGAAGACCCGGTGCGCGAGGCGGACATCCTGAGCCGGGCCGGGGCCAAGGGCAATCTGGCCACGCCCTTCGCCTGGGGCAGCTATTTGGCCTGGCGGCTTTATCCGAACATCAAAATCTCGATGGATGGGCGTTACGAAACCACCTACCCGGAATCCACCTTCGCGCTGAACAACGCCTTCTTCGATCATCAAGGCGACTGGCTGAGATTATGCCGTTCTTACAAGGTCGATTTTGTCATCCTGGATCTGGCGCGGGACCGGTTGCGGCCGGAAGACTTGACAGCGCAAGGCTACGTCCTCATCTGGAAACAAGACAATGGGAAAGGAGGCGATATTTCCGCGCTGTTATGCCTGCCGGAGCACGCGGCGGCGTTGGGCGAAGCGGCGCGGAGCCTTCCACCATTGACCATAGACCCGCTCGATCTGAAGACCCGTTCTACTGGGGGGCGCGGGTGAAGACGCTCGCGACCTTGATGTTCGCCGCCTTGGCCGCATCCATGACTTTGACCAACAGCCCCACCGGCGTGTCGGTGTCGGCGCGGATGGCCAGGGTCGTTTGCGGGTTGAGACGAACGGCTTCGACCAGCCGTTGCTGCAAGCTGTCCATCGTTATCGGGTCGGTCTTCAAATAGAGGGGGCCTTTTTTGGGGACCGACAGGATCAGCGCGTTGTCCGCCGCGCCAGCCTTGGCTTGTTTGGATTCGGGCAGCGCCAGTTGGATGGCCGGCAATTGTTTGAAGGTGGTGGTGGCCATGAGAAAAATGAGCACGACGATCAAGACATCAATGAGCGACACGATGATGATCGTCGGAGCCTGCCGTCTTTTGCGGGTGGAGAATTGCATGGCGTCAATCAATCGCGCTCGCGGGCGGGTGCTTCGGCCAGTTCCCCCGTTTCCTCCAGGTGATACAGTTGCCGCAGGAACCCATCGCAGAGCGACGCCATTTTCACGGCGTGGCTTTCGACCTTTTTGTTGTAATAACTCCAGGCGACGAGCGACGGAATGGCCGTGATCAAGCCCAGCAAAGTCGCGTTGAGGGCATACGCAATCCCTTCGGCTAGTTTGTTATTGTCGCTCAGGCCGGCTGTCCCCAAGGTCGCAAAAAGCGCGATCAAACCGTAAACCGTGCCCACCAAGCCCAGCAAGGGGGAGACCCCGACCACAATTTCCAAGACGACCAATCCCCGTTCCAGCTTCGAAATCTCCTGGCGCGCGCAGGTCTCCAAGCCGGTGCTGTTTTCCGTCTTGCTCCAGCGCCGGTGTTTGTCGGCCACGAGCAGCAGCCGGCTCAACGCGGAAGGATGTTGCTGGCAGATGCGCCGCAGCATCGGCAGGTCATCCGCCGTCCGAAACGTTTCCAGCGCGCCTTCCACCGCCGGGGGGATGACCTTGACGGCCCGCAAGGCCAGCCCGCGTTCGACGATAAACGTCAGTCCGATAACCGACGCCAAAAGCAGCACTCCAATAATAATTAGTTCCATGACTGAATCTTCTCCACCGCTCTCAGCTTACTTCATTCTGTCCCATAGTAAAAAGTAAAAGTCACGTCCCGGTATTCCTTCGGGATATCGCGGCGCATTTCCAGCGGCCAGGGGCGGTAGGGCGCGGGCTCGCGAATGGCCTGCGCGCAAATCAGCCCGAACAGATCGGACATTTCGTTCTGCGCTATGTTCAAATCCGTGACCCGGCCATCCGGGTGCAGCCGAAATTCCACCACCACCTTGCCTGTGCCCGGGGAACGATCCTCCAGCAATTGATACCAGCGCGTGCGCACGGCGTCGATAAACTCCCGGTCGTAATCGCCATAAGAAGTCTTCATCGCGTCGAGCGACGAATCCAATTTGACACGTTTGACGCCGCCTTCCTGCCGTGATTTCTCGCCGAGCATGCCGCGTTGGGCCATGGCTTCGGCAATGGTGCGCGGGCGCTGATGAAGCGGCTGCGGTTGCGCCTCGGCGCCCGTATCCGTTTCCGACTGGTCGTTCTTTTCCTGCGCTTTCTCGCCCGGTCTGGCCATGACCAGATCGCCGGGGGCATAAGCCTTTTTCGGCAGCGCCTTTGCTTCAGAAGCATTGGCTGTTTGCCGGCTGGGCGGCGAGGGCTGCAACGGTTGCGGTTTGAGGCGGGTGTCCGGGGTGGTTTTTATCACCTTGTCCTGCCGGCCGCGAATCTCCGGAACCAGCGCGTTTTTCGGATTGGGATTGGCGGCGACCGAATTATTGGCACTGTAGAATTTGGGCGCTTTGGGAGGCAGGGCCTCGGCCAGGGCCGGATCGACATCCACAAAGACCAATTGCGACGGTTGCGGCTGCGGCTTCGGAACGGGAGCGATCTTTTTGGACGTCAGGGGCT
>Ga0326727_10006330_pt1 | contig 32609 bp, 31 predicted proteins | sample MB2enrmetagenome_FD_207643 | JGI IMG/M metagenome (GOLD analysis project Ga0326727, IMG submission 207643) | Lab enriched peat soil microbial communities from McLean, Ithaca, NY, United States - MB29MY | ecosystem: Environmental > Terrestrial > Soil > Wetlands > Peat | place: USA: New York...
CAGTCCTCGAACGCCGGCGGCAATAAAAATACCTGATCATAATTTGCGTGAATCTCTCCGCTCATGCCCTTGCGCTTAGCATTCTGCTCGCCACTTCCCGCTTTGAGTTTTGAAACGGCCTCCAAGGTGAGAGGGCCGAACAAATCTACGCATGATAACCTCCGGGATTCAGCCGTAAGTACCGCATATTCGCGGCTTAAGAGCGCAGTCGTCTGCGGCTCTTTATCCGCCCATTGAATTTCATGCCTGGGCATTATCATCAGAGCGCTGAGCACCGCCTCGAGCTGTGTCGAGAGCCGCGTCGAACCTTTCTTGGCGGCTCCGTAACGCAATTCCGCGGCCACGACGATGCTGGGGCAAACCCGCGTTTCGCCCACCTTACGGATGCGCTGGGCAACCTTTCCTTGAGGATGACGAACGAGATCGGAAACAATGTTCGTGTCGAGCAGGTAGCGCATCAGAGATCGACCGGATCGGGAGGCAGGTCTCGAAGGGGTGGAAAATCCTCGCTGAGCGGGGCTAGGGTCGCCAGCAGGGCAAGGAGTGACTTCGGGGGAGCGGGCTCAATAATCAGCCGGCTGCCCTCTTTTCGCATGATGGCATCTTCACCCGGCAGTTCGAACTCCCGAGGGATCCGCACCGCCTGATTCCGGCCGTTCTTAAAGACCCTGACCTGCCGTTGCGCAACTGCCGCGGTTCTCTTTGGCATATGTTTAAGCATATGGTAACGGCACCGGGAATGTCAACGGGCGTATCGGCTACTCGGACGTTGGTTCACTAATGGGAGAACTCCCGCCGCAACTTCGGAGGTCAAAACCAGCCTGATCTGAGGACTGTGGCCCAAAGTCGGCGATGGCGCCCGAAGAGCAATGCCTGACGGTCCGGTGGAAAGACCGGCGGTTCGGCCGCTTTTTTGGGTAGGTGGATGTCCGTTCAAATGTAGCATCCAATCCAGCCGAAGACCCAAAGTACCGCCCCACCGTAAAGCAGCAGGGGCTCCAAGATCGCGCGCAGGGTTACGAGGATCGGAAAATCAATCGTCGGCCAGGGCCCATAGCCGCCCCAATAAACCTTAATGAGCAGCCCCAGGACGACCATGGAAAGCGCCCGGCTCCGGATCACTTTGCCGCGCTCGGGGCCGATCCAGTAGGTTCGGGGTTGGTAAACAGTGCCGCCCGTCGCCAAAAAGGAATTCTCGCACTTGCGGCAGACGGTGGCATTGTCGTAGTTGGAGTACCCACAATACGGGCAGTTTTTCATGGGAGCGGTCTCCCGCAACAGGAATCGATCCAACTCGTCACCGCCCCGATGCCTCGGGGCGATTGGTCCCGGGGCGGGAGCATTACTCCCGCGCCGTAGCATCAAGGAATGCCCGCAATTTCCGGCTGCGTGAGGGGTGACGCAGCTTGCGCAACGCCTTCGCTTCAATCTGGCGAATGCGTTCGCGCGTGACCGCAAAGCTCTGGCCGACCTCTTCCAGGGTGTGCTCGCTGCCGTCGTCGAGGCCAAAGCGCATCTTGATGACTTTTTCCTCGCGCGGCGTCAGGGTTTTCAGCACCGACTCCGTTTGCTCTTTCAAATTGATATTGATGACCGCTTCCGCGGGTGAAATGACCCCGCGGTCTTCAATGAAGTCGCCCAAATGCGAGTCTTCCTCTTCCCCGATCGGAGTTTCGAGGGAAATCGGTTCCTGAGCGATCTTCAAAACTTTGCGCACCTTGACCACGGGGATTTCCATCCGCTTGGCGATTTCTTCCGAGGTCGGCTCGCGCCCGTATTCCTGCACGAGCTGGCGCGAGGTGCGGATCAGCTTATTGATGGTCTCAATCATGTGCACGGGGATGCGGATGGTCCGCGCCTGGTCAGCAATCGCGCGGGTAATGGCCTGCCGAATCCACCAGGTGGCGTAAGTGGAAAACTTGTAACCGCGGCGGTACTCGAATTTGTCCACGGCTTTCATTAAGCCGATGTTGCCTTCCTGAATCAGGTCCAGGAACTGGAGGCCGCGATTGGTGTATTTCTTGGCGATCGAGACCACCAGACGGAGATTGGCTTCAATCAGCTCGCGCTTGGCGGCTTCCGCCTGCTCCTCCCCCATCAAGATGGTCTGGTAGCTGCGGCGCAGCTCCATGGTGGTGGCTTGAATACGAATCTCAAAATCGCCCAGGTTCGTACGTGCCTGGCGCAGTTCTTTGCGCAGATCCTTGTTGCCATTGGTGCGGGTCCCTTCCACGCGCTTTTCCAGGCGATTGGACTCGCGCTCGAGCGGGCGCATTTCATCCACCGCTTGGCGGATGGCCGCGATCAGCAGCTTGCGTTGCGTGTGGGTATACTGGATCGAGCGCAGCAATTGTGAAATCAGGATGCGATGCTCGGCCACCGCCCAACTGTAACGGCGGAAATCGCGGGGCCGCTTGCTGCGCGGAATGGCGTCGCGTTTGGCCCGCAACTGCCCCAGCTTTTTGTAGAGGCGCTCCATCTCGTCGATGACGCCCACCACGTCCTTCAAGCGCTGGGCTACACGGTCCTCGGTGAGCTCGTCATCATCAAAAACCACCACTTCCTTGATGGATTTTTCCCCGGCCTTGAGCTGCCGGGCCGTGGCAAAGAGGGACTGAATAACGATGGGGGAGCGGGAAAGCGCCTTGAAAACTTTCACCTGGCCGCGCTCGATGCGCTTGGCGATTTCCACTTCGCCTTCGCGGGTCAGCAGCGGTACCGTGCCCATTTCCCGCAAGTACATCCGCACCGGGTCGTTGGTTTTGTCCAGAGCTCCGGGGGTCAGGTCCAGCTCAACGTCTTCGCCCGCTTCGTCTCCCTTGAGGTCATCGGGCTTATCCAGCGCGATGCTCTCCACCGATTTGCCGCGCGGGGAATCCACCACCTCAATCCCCTCGCTATCAAACATGGAAAGCAGATCGCTGAGGTCTTCCGCCGAATGCACGTCGGAAGGCAGGAGGTCGTTGACCTCGTCGTAGAGCAGGTAACCCTTCTCTTTTCCCAAGCTGATCAGTTTGTTTACTTGGTCGAACTTTTCGTCAAAAGCCAAAGCGATGGCCTCCCCACGGGCAGCGAACTAGTAATGCTTGGAAATGGAAAAAGGCGACACGCCGCACCCAGCCTCGGCAGTGCCACCCCTGGCAACCCTGAAGCAATATTTGACATTGGCCGTCAATCTTCTACGGCTCCACAAAATTAGATGTAATATAACTCAATTCGTTTGTCCCTGCGCGGATTTTTTATTGCCGGGCTATCTGTCGCAACTCTTTATCAAGGTTAGACTTGGCGCGTTGTAATGCCGCTAGCCGAGCGGAATCTTGCGCTTGCGCCGCCGTCTCGATGTCCCGCTTTAGATCAACCCGCTGGCGCTCGAGGCGTTCGATTCTGAGCTTTCGCAAGTGACCCTGGGCCTGTTCGAGGCTCGGGGGAACTCCCGGCCAGAAAAGCGCATCGTATGCCAGGCGTTTTTCCTGCGGGCTCAACACCCCTTCCGATTCCGCCAGATTCAGTTTCTCACTTCGCTTCCGAGCTTCCCACAATTGCTTGAATACATTCTCACCGATCAGTCCACCCAGCGCGCCACTTGCCAAAATTTCCGGCAGCAAGGCCTCCGCCATCTCTTCGCTTTCCAGGCACGCCCGCAGCAGTTGCTTGACGCCATGGTTGGCGTCTGCCGCCGCCACCTCCGCCGCGCGGACTTCCCCGCGCTTCTCGCCCGCCGCCCGTCGCAATTCGTCGCGCAACAAGCGCTCATCCACCCGCAACCGCTCCGCCAGGCGGCCCGCCAACTCGGCACGCAGCATGGGGTTCGGCACTTTAACGAGATACGGAAGGATGGCGTTCGCCGCCGCCACCTTACCCTCCGGGGTATGGATATCGTGAGTCTTGGCGGCACGGTCTGTCAAGTAGTCGAGATAGGAAGGCGCGTTGGCCAGCAGCTCACCATAGGCCTTCACTCCCTGCTTGCGAATGAATTCATCCGGGTCGAGGCCCCCGGGCAGCGCCAGCACTTTGGCTTCAAACCCCGCTTCCAGCAGCAGCGCCAGGGAGCGCTCCGTCGCCGCCATGCCCGCGGAGTCGGGATCGTAATTCACCACCACGCGCCGGGTGTAGCGACCCAGCAGGCGGATCTGGCCCTCCGTCAGGCTGGTGCCGCAGGAGGCTACAACGTTTTCAATGCCGCTCGAAGCCACCGCGATGCAATCCATGTAACCTTCCACCAGGATGACGTAATCAAGCTTGCGGATGGACGGCGCAGCGCGGTCCAGGTGATAGAGCAACCGGCTCTTGGTGTAGATCGCGGTTTCGGGTGAGTTCAGATACTTGGGCTGATCATCGCCCAGCGCCCGGCCCGCGAACGCCACAACCTTCCCTGCATCGTTGGCAATGGGATAGATAATGCGCCGGCGGAATCGGTCATATTGGCGCTGGCGCTCAGCATCATAAACAATTAATCCGCTCTTCTCCAGGGCCTCCTTGTCAAAATTCAACCCGCTGACATTACGTAACAGCCCCTGCCCATCTCCCGGCGCGTAGCCGATGCGAAAACGGCCCACCACTTCGTCCGTCATGCCCCGGTCGGCCAAGTAGGCGCGCGCCATGCGCCCCTCCGCCGTACCCCCCAACTGGGAGGCGAAGAATTTCGCGGCGATTTCGTGCAACTTCATGAGCGCCGCGCGCAGTTTGGTGTCGGCGTCGTAGGTTTGATCGCCGGCCCTCTCTTCCAGGCGCACGCCCACCTTTTCGGCGACACGTCGTAGCGCCTCGGGAAACGGCAGGCTGTCCATCAGCATCACAAACTTGAAGACGTCGCCCCCCACGCCACAGCCAAAACAGTGGAAGATCTGCTTGACCGGATGCACGGCGAAAGAGGGCGACTTCTCCTGATGGAATGGGCAGAGCCCCATGTAGTTCGCCCCCGCCTTGCGCAGCTTCACATAATCGCCCACGATCTTGACGATGTCGGCCGCGGCGCGAACTTGATCGACGTCGGTCATGGAAGAGCAGGTGCTAGGTGTCAGGTATCAGGTGTCAGGTGCTTAGTGCCAGGTAATAGGTTTTAGGTCCCTCGGCTGTCGGAAGCCTATCTGCCCGGTCCTGATTGGACCGAGGATCATAAGGGCACCAGGGCTGACACCTGGCACCTGATACCTGACACCTGACACCTGACAGCTTAAAGAAGCAGAATGTTCGACGCAGACTTCTGGAATTCTTCCTTCGGAAATTCCTGGCGGATCAAATCCAGATAGGCGCGCCCCTTGGGCCGCCCGTTCGCGTGCATGGCGCAAAGCTGGGTGAGGAAAATCAGCGCGTCGCGGATTTCGCTGTCCCGCACGGTGGTTATGCCCAAACCCTTCGCCTCTTGTTTCCGGAAATCCGCAATGGACGCCTTGAGCCCCTCGTACAATGCGCGTTGCAGCGGGTAATCCAGGGGCTTCTCGTAAATAATCCCACTCGCCTGAGTGCGGTAAGTCTCGGCCAGCGTCTGGAGCGCCGCCAGGACGTCCGCGTCCACCACCTCGCGATGGTCGGCGGCAAATTTGCAGATCGTGTAATCGATATGAATCAGCAAATGCTCATGCTCCTCCGCGAAGCTGCGTTTGAATTTCACCTCTGCGAAGGGCGCCTTGGCCCAGTCGTATTCCAGCCGCGTTAAGTCATATTCGCGGCTGGCGGTGAGGTACACGCAATCGCTGGGGCAATCGATGGTCACTTCGCGCTCCGTGCCACAGCAGATGGAACAGATGCTCTCCGCGCGCGCCGGACACAGCCGTTTCGCCTTACGTTTATTGCAAATCGGACAGGTCAAATTCTTCTCCTCAAATTCTGCAAACAAGATTATGCCACACTTTCGCCGCGGGCTTTTAGCGAAGGATCTGCGTTTGACCATTAGATCCGGCGGGAAACTGGCCGCCCCGCCTGCCAACCTTCTGCCCGCTTCGACGGAGGTCGAGAAATTGACCTACGCGATGTTCATGGAAACAGCGTTGTAGTCGCTGGCCGGTGCTGGCGCCCGACCCCTACCGCCAGTGGCTTAACAACTCGCAGGGCCGGGAAGAAATTGAGAATATCCGCTACGCCCTCCAAAGAAGCCGGCCGTAGGGTTCCGAGCGGGTAGCGCGGAGGTAGCGTAGTCCAGCTTCCTCCGCGGTTCTTAACATCGCATCATAAACCATTCTAGTGACATTCAACAGTGTAACACCATGGTGGAAAAGCCGCAGAGGACCGCCGAAACCGCGGACCTCTGCGCTACCCCGCTAACTACTTAGCTGGAGGAGTCTCTTGCTGCAGAGACGTGCCGCAGTGGGACTTGCCGAGTCGCTTGCGACGTCTGACCCAACTGCCAGTACCTAGTAAGGCGCCAGAAGTAATAAGTATTAGCGTGCCGGGCTCCGGGGTAAGCGCGTTCGATGTCCACGTTCCCGGGTTCGAATTCACCCAGGCTTCTCCCCTAGCCGGGTACACCAGGGTGTTATTCGAGCTTGAATCTTCCGTACCCAGTCTGGGGTTGCCGGGATGGCCATTGGAGTACACTTCGATCTGCCCATCCAGCAACTCGATCTCCCAATAGCTGATTTGGTCCCAGGGGCCGGTGCCAATTGAAAATCTCAGCGCGCTGGAGTTTGCCGGATCCCACACGTAAAGCCCGTCAGTGAACGAAAACGTGGTGGGGCTGATGGTTGTGACAGGCATGTTTGGGGGTAGGGTTGGGATTGTGAAGTCTCCAGTAATTGAGCACTGAGGCGGGCAACTGGAGCCGCCAAAGAAATTCTCAAAGGGCTGGCCCACATAGACGTATGTGGTGTCGGCCATTGCCCATGAGGACAAGGCGAACGTAGCGGCGATCAACAAAAGGATTTTATTGAAGGGTCTCCTGTCATGTCCGGTTTTTTCAGGCACTTCGTCCTCCCTATTCGTCTCTAAGCTTTCTTGTCTGGGGTTCCCGCCCTGAATTTTGGATCGGCTCATATTGTATCCTCAGCCGGTTCTCCTTGCAACGGCCATTCGAATTCCCGGCAGCTTCGAAATCTGTACATAAGGAACCGCTGAGTTCCGGCAAATGGTGTCAAGGGTGTAACCGTTAGTTCTCTTGTGCCGTTTCGATGGCCAGGTCGGCCCCGGTTGGGTATGGTTTTAAGGGAACGAACGCGCCGGTAAATCGTTCGCACCGTCGGCTCGTAGGGGTGCGGCTTGCCGTACCCTCTTGGTTCGGTAGCGCGATTAAAGTGGAGAGCAGGGTAGCGCGAGTTGTGCGTTTTTTGCACTACTCCGCGGCTCTTAGCGGGTAGCGCGGAGGTAGCGTAGTCCAGCTTCCTCCGCGGTTCTTAACATCGTAGCATCAACCATTCTAGTAACATTCAACAACGTAACCCCATGGTGGAAAAGCCGCAGAGGACCGCCAAAACCGCGGACCTCTGCGCTACCCCGCTTAAGCTTCCCGGCAATGCAGCGATGCATCGTCGAGTACCTTCTTCAGGCTAGGTCCCTCAAGTGCGCCGGACTCGATATCGATATGCCAATCTTCTGTCAGGACCAGAGATCGATTCAAATCGTAATATGCGATGTGCAGGGCCGGCCCGTTGAAGGAAAAGTTTGCGTGCCCGTTGTAGCCAACATCAACTTCCTCATCGCTGGGATAACGCCGGTTATCCCAAGCGAGCCATTTACAATCCAGAATGTCCGGAGCCGCACCGCGCTCGACGGGCATGCCGCCGTGGCCAATACATCGCCCGTACGCCTCGATGCCCCCCTTGACGCTGAACTTCTCATAAATCGCCAGCCGGTGCTCGTGGCCCCAGAACCAAATAACCGGCCGGTGAATCAACTTCGCCAATTGCTGCGCTGGAATTTGATACCAACCCTCAAACGCGGAGTGCGGCCCGTGATGCGACAGCAGAATCAATCCGCGTTTGTCTCCGTCCGGATCCACGGAGGACTTCAGCCAGGCGAGCAGGGGCTCGGGAATAGCGCACCCCGGCTTGAACGACGTCGTCTTGCGAAGCCACTTGCTCCGGTTCAGCACCGGCAATTTCCCCCACTCAAAATTAGTAGAATTGTAGCCGGTGTCCAGTCCAATGATGCGCCAGTGCTTATTTTCGAGGCAAAAGAAGCTCGCCCACTGTCCTGCTCCCCATTCGCTGCCGCGTTCTTTCCATCCCATCCTCGGCAGAACCATTCGCCAGTAGCCGTTTCCGTCAGCGTACATTTCGTGATTAGCATTGAGTGCGAAGCTGCCTTTCGCGCCCATCGGCCACTTTACCGGTGCATAGGGACTCGTTTTCTCCCCCAGGAAGTTTTCTCGCACCTCGTTGCTATCGCCTACGTAATACACATCTCCCAAGTGAATCGTGAAATCCGGATCGGATTTTTCCATGGCTGCCGCAACCATTCTCGCTTCATCCGTCCCGGTGCCCCAATCGCCCGCCATGCTGATCTTCACGCGGTCATCGATCGAATAAATACCGGTTCCTTTTCCCTGCGCCGTGTAATCTCGGAACGCGTGCTTCTTACGAAACCAGTATTTGGCAACCTGCGGTATCCACTTGAAAAGCCTGCCGGGAAGGAAAGCCGCGAGGGGATCATAGGTCGCGGTTGAATACCCGGCCCGCGCCGCCTGGAAATGAGCTGTGAATCTCGAATGCATGAACCCGGAAAAGTTTCCGAGGTCCTTGCCGGAACCCGTCTCGTCGGGCGTCCCACGTCGGCGCTCATCGCTCTTCTTGGATTTATCACGCATCTTAATCCAGTTTCCCTGGAGGTCAAAAGTGCTGATTGGAAGTTGCGCCCAACGAGCGAGAAGGCGCGGAGCCTCTGATGGTAACGAGACTCTTTATTATTCGTTGATTCCAGAAGCCTCAAATAACATTCTCGCTTGCATCCACCACATGCTGAGAGCAACCCCCGCTTTCAAAGGCAGGGGTTACCTCCCCGATGTGGACAATCGGAAATGTCAGACCTTGTGCCTGACGGGGAAAAGCATTCGACGGCATCAATCCCAGTAGGGCTTGTAGCCGTAGTACCCGTAAACCGTGGATCCCCAAGTGGAGTCTGCCATGTTTGGCCAGTTGCTCTTGTCAAATCCCGTCGCTTTTTCCAAAAGCTCCTTCTTGGTATTCAGAATCAACCTCTTCTGGACCGTATCGACAGTAAAGGCCTGCCAGGGAATGGCAAACAGTTTGTCACCCATACCCAGAAAACCGCCGAACGACAACACGGCGAAGGCGATCCGCCCTCGATCCAAGTCGATCATGATTTCCTCGATCTTGCCCAGGTCTTCGCCTTGGTGGTTCACCACGTTGTCACCCTTCAAACTGCTCGCGGAGAGCACAAGCCCATAAGTTTTTGCGTGTTGTATTCCTGTAGTCACGATAATTCTCCTTTATGTTTTGACGCTGCGCTGGGGGGTAGTGGCTTGTCGCCGACGTCTAACCGAAGAAGGCATGTATCGGCTCGCCTCTCCTCCCAGCGGCGTTTTGCATAATATTTCCCACGACGATGTACTGTCTGTTCAGAGTTGACCAAATTTGTGAGCAAAAAGGCACAGCACCCCGTACGGACTGTAGAAGGTAGGCTTAGGGCATGATCATGCTGGCATGGCCATCAAGCCTCCAACTTCCCACGAGCACAATCGTCATCGCAGACGCAATGAAGGCTGGCGTCTGCCCGATTGCCGCCGGGTGTGTGCGCATGTTGTGCGTCCCTCCGCATTGGTTAAGGCCACGGAAGGTTCACCGCGGTCACAGGTAGTGACCCATTCTAAACAGCGGGTAGCGCGGAGGTAGCGTAGTCCAGCTTCCTCCGCGGTTCTTAACATCGTAACATAAACCATTATAGTAACATTCAACAATGTAACACCATGGTGGAAAAGCCGCAGAGGACCGCCAAAACCGCGGACCTCTGCGCTACTCCGCTATCGCCCGCCGCGCGAGGCTTGCCGTTCGTGTGCGTTACGCCGCGCGTGCGCCCCGCAGAAGGCGCGCCCCGCTTGGGTCCGGTCGATTACGCGCCTGGAGGAACCCGCCGCGAGCCTAGCCTTCAAGACCAAGATGGCCACCGAAGAAGCGCAGCAGATTTACGCCCAACGCTCGCGCATCGCCGAGTTTCCCCACGCCTGGATTAAAGAACGCTGCGGCCTGCGCCAGTTCCGCTGTCGCGGCCGCCTCAAGGCAACTCTGGAGGCTACCTGGGCGGCGCTGAGTTATAACCTGACCCGATGGTTCGCCCTGCGGCGACGACCCACCCTGAGCGATACCGCTCTGGCCCCGGCGTAAGTGCAGAGTGCCCAAGCGCTAAAGGATGACGAGGAAGAAATCATGCTGCCCTCGGCACCCACCGGGGCAACCTCATCCCCAGCCAGGATTACCCGCACCACATGTGAAAGCATCGTAGATCCCGACTTATCCCTACCCCCGCGATTCTCAAAACGCATTTCTTCACACGTTCCAGGTACCATTTTCTTTCCCCTGGCCGGTGCTCGCGCCCGGGGGGAATCGGTGTCAGGGGCGGTGTCAGGTACCGCTTTCTTTTGAGAGAAGGAAGCGGTAGGATTCCGGGATGAGTAGAGTCAGGCGAGCCGATCTCGGCGGTATAGGGGGAAAACGAAGGGAGGGAAACGGTACCTGACACCATTTCCCCCCATTTCCCCAGGCGAGCCGATCTCGGCGGTATAGGGGGAAAACGAAGGGAGGGAAACGGTACCTGACACCATTTCCCCCTTGACACCATTTCCCCCTGATCGACACTATCGTTGGAGAGACTCTGCAATAATGAACTGAGAGCTAGGATGGCAAGCGCAATACCAATTCCGGTTAGTCGGGCGTTAGTGAAGGAGAGCCCGAGCGGAGAAAGGCGGAACCCGTGAAGCCGATTCGCCTTTCGGGCCATGCGCGCCTGCGTACCGGGCAGCGCGGCGCCACCGAGCAGGAAGTTGCCGAGGCGATTCGACAAGGCCCATGGACACCGGCGGAGCAGGGCCGCAAGGAGTGCCAAAAGGACTTCATTTTTGGCCGGGAGTGGAACGGGCGGTCTTATGCTGCCAAGCGGGTTCGGCCCATTTTTGTGGAGAGCCCGCAAGAGATTCTGGTGGTCACAGTTTTCGTGTACTTTTTCTGAGCTAGGAGGTCTGGCCCATGACAATCAGCTACGACAGGGAAGTGGACGCACTCTATATCGGATTCATCGAGACCAGTGTGACCACCAAGCACGTGGCGGAGGGGGTCGCGGTGGACTACGCTGAGGACGGGCGGATTGCGGGTATTGAAATTCTCGACGCACGCATGCGCTTCCGTGACCCCGAAGTCTTCCGCCGGGTCGTCCTCGAGGATGTGGCGCTTACCAGGACAGTTGAAACTTCATAGGCGCTCGGCTCCTGGCACGCCTGACGACCTCGTGAGGGGAAACGGTGTCAGGAGGGGAAACGGTGTCAGACCTTTTCTTTCCCCCTGGCCGGCGCCCGAACCGGAGCACTACCGGCAGTGGCTTAACGACTCGCAGGGCCGGGAAGAAATTAGGAATATCCGCTATGCCCTCCAAAGAAGCAGGCCGTAGGGTTCCGAGCGGGTAGCGCGGAGGTAGCGTGGTCCAGCTTCCTCCGCGGTTCTTAACGTCGTAACGTCAACCATTCTAGCAACATTCAACAATGTAACACCATGGTGGAAAAGCGAGCGTAGCGCAGACCTCCGCCTTTGAGGTCTGCGGTTCTTCCCGAGACTCGCGCTTCCGAACCTGAAGGGAGACGTCTACCTTTGAGAGTTCCGGTTTTTGCACGAGAAGAGCCGCGGACCCCAAAGACGGGGGTCCGCGCTACACTTGCGATGCTCGCAGGGCCGGGAAGAAATTAGGAATATCCGCTATGCCCTCCAAAAAAGCAGCGGGTAGCGCGGAGGTAGCGTAGTCCAGTTTCCTCCGCGGTTCTTAACATCGTAACATAAACCATTATAGTAACATTCAACAATGTAACACCATGGTGGAAAAGCCGCAGAGGGCCGCCAAAACCGCGGACCTCTGCGCTACCCCGCTGGGATAACGTGTGTTTCGCTATTCCAACAAGAAGGCTGGGTTTTCAAGTAGGGGGGAAACGGGAAACGGGGACCTGACACCGTTTCCTCCATGGTGTGTCCTCCTGGGGGCAGTCAACGTTAGGGTGGCGGGGGCCTGCTCTAATGACAAATCTCGTTGTGTCGATGGCGGGAGAAGCGTACGATGGGCAGTTCATGTCGCCCGCAACCTGGCTCTTCGCCATTTCGATTATTGTCGCCACTGCTATTGTCCTCCTGATTCTGTACATTCCACGGGTGGCTGAGCTTTTTCATCAGCATGTCCCCGATCGCCCCAAACGCCGCCTTTTCCTTGCTACGGTCGGCTTCATTACCACCTTCGCCCTGGCCCGCTCGCTGGCTTTTTTGGCTTCCCGCAACATCGGCCCCTTTCGTTACATTTACATTCGCGGGACGCATGTCCATCACCTGGTCTTCGGGATTCTGCTTCTGCTGGGTGTGGGGTTTGGCTGGCTGATGGAAGTGGGCAACGGCAGCCGGTCGTCCTCTCTCCTCGCCAGCCGTTTGATGTCCTTGCTCTACGGTGTCGGCGCCGCTCTCACTCTGGACGAGTTCGCCATCTGGCTGAACCTCCAGGAAGGCGTTTATTGGACCCGGCGGGACCGAGTCAGCCTGGACGCCGTGTTGATCTTCGGGGCCTTGCTGTTAATTGTCCTTTGGGGACGCGACTTCCTCAAGGCCATCAGCCGCGAGCTTTTCCCCTCCCACCGCAAGAAGAAATCACGATCCTCCACTGTCTCTCCGCACTCCGTCCATCCTCCAATTGGAAAACCGCGTCCTCCTCGCCCTCGCTAGGCGAAAGACAGACGTTAACTGTCCTTATGACCCAGCACCACGCGGCCTCGGTCAGGGACCTTCGGGTTCCTGCGGCGCTCGGGGGTTCGCCGGAAGTTGTGGGGAGCGGGGGCACGGGGGGAGGCGCGGCCCGCGGGAGGGGACAGGCATTCATAACCGTAGCGGACATTAGGTAGTGGTGTCATTTGGAAGTGCCACGGGCGTCCGAAGCTGTGAAAAAATTGATTTTACCGATTTTGGAACTCTGTATTTTCATTGATTTACATTGTGGATAACATGCCAAAAACCGATTTTTTCACAGCTTCTCCCGCCCGTGAACGGTCACGGCCAAGATGGCCGTGCCACATCAAATGACACCACTACCGGACATTATTTCCTCTTGACAGAGTTTACGATACTGGCCTAGTGGCCGGGGACGAACGCCGACTCCACGAGCTGGTGGCAGCGAAACAAAAGGCGTGGGGGACCCGCGAGAACCAGCCTCACGAGCCGGCCGGGGCAAAGGCGGGAAGCGCCGTCACCATCGAGCAGGGGAGAGGGCAAGAGAAAAAGATGTTACGAATCGACGTTGGAAGCCGTAAAGTTGTTGAAAACACAGGAAACGGCGACATTTTGTCATGCCATCCAGCGGACATTTTAGGCAATTCGACACCGGTTTTGACGGAGAATGCCCACTTGGGTGCAACAAAAATCACCTTTTCGACGCAATTCAACCGCCAATGCACACCAGGCGATGCCAAGATGCGAGGCGCAAAATCTCCCGGACGGTCAGAGGGAGAAACGGTGTCAAATGGAGAAAAGCGACTTTTTGTCCCTCGCCCATGGGCCGGGCCCAGGGCCCTTATGAATAGTTAATAATGGACATTAGTAGTTTGTTTACTGTTTGCTGCCTTCAATGCGGGTTCCCGCCATACCCTGCAAGGCTTCCGCGATGCGCTCGGGGGAAGTGATGATGGCCAGGCGCCCGCCGCGTTCGAGGTAGGCCAGGGCGGCTTCAATTTTCGGTCCCATGCTGCCCGCGGCGAATTGGCCTTCGCGCAGATAGCGGCGAGCTTCGGGAACCGTCAGGCTGGCGACCGGGTGTTCCTGGGGGGTGCCGTAGTGGAGCGCCACTTGCTCGACGCTGGTGGAGATCAGGAAGAGTTCCGCTTCCAGTTCCCACGCCAGCAGGCTGGAGACGCGATCCTTATCGATGACCGCATCGATTCCCACCAGCCGATCGCGCTTGAAAACCACGGGAATGCCACCGCCTCCGCAGGCGATCACCAACGCGTCATAGGCGAGCGCGCCCTGAATGGCGGCCAGTTCCATGATGGTCTTCGGCTCCGGCGACGGCACCACGCGCCGGAAGCCGCGTCCCGAGTCCTCGACCATCGTCCATCCCTGGGCCGCGCGGTGGCGGTCCGCCTCTTCCCGGGAATAAAAAGGGCCAACCGGTTTCGTGGGATTGCGCCAGGCGGGGTCGCGGCGCGAAACCAACACTTGCGTCACCATGGTCACCACGGGCCGCCGCAAACCGTGGCGCTGGAGAGTTTCCTGAAGGATCTGTTGCAGGAGGTACCCGATGGTCGCTTGCGTTTCGGCCACGCAAGCATCCAGGGTGAGGGGCGGGACCTGCACCGCGGCCATTTCCGCGCGCAGCAGCGCATCGCCCACCTGCGGGCCGTTGCCATGCGTCACCACCACGCGATAGCCGGCGGCCATCACGGCAGCAATGCCTTCACAGGTCACACTGAGATTCGCGCGCTGCTCCTCCCAGGTGCCGCGTTCGCCCGCCTTGACCAGCGAGTTCCCGCCAATGGCCACCACGGCGACAGGCATAACGCGTCTCAGGAGAGCAGGGCCAGGAAAATGGCCTTCTGCATGTGGAGGCGATTTTCCGCCTGGTTATAGGCGATCGAGCGGGGGGAGTCCATGACCTCGTCGGTCACTTCCTCGCCGCGGCGCGCCGGCTGGCAATGCATGAAAAGCGCTTGCGGGCCTGCCGCGCGCATCAATTGGGAATTCACTTGGTAGGAGCGAAAGGCTTCCTGCCGAGTCTCGGCTTCGTCCTCGAAGCCCATACTCGTCCAGACATCGGTGTAAACCGCGTCGGCGCCTGCCACCGCCGCAGCGGGATCGTGCGTCAACGTGACGTCACCGCCCTCGCGCTTGGCATCCGCCACCACGGAGCGATCCGGCTCGTAACCCGGCGGGGTGGCAATACGCATGTGAACCCCCAGGCGCGCCGCGCCATAAATCAGCGAATGGGCTACGTTGTTGCCGTCGCCCACCCAGGCAAGGGTCACATTCCCGAGCGTACCTTTGCACTCCAGCAACGTCATGAAATCACTCAGCGCCTGGCAGGGGTGCTCGAAATCGGAAAGGCCGTTGATAACCGGGACGGTGGCGTGCTCGGCCAGCTCAATCGCCGTCTGGTGCGAATGCACGCGTGCCATGATGGCGTCCACCCAACGAGAAAGGTTTCGCGCCACGTCCTTTACGGCCTCACGCTTGCCGATCCCCACTTCCTCCGCACCCAGGCAGAGCACCCGCCCACCCATCTGGCTGATGCCGAGTTCAAACGTCGCTCGCGTGTGCAGGTTGGGTTTCTCCAGAATCATCGCCAGCGTCCTGCCCTCCAGGGCGTTATGGTACGGCTCAGGAGCAGCCTTGACTCCCTGTGCCTGCCTCAATAGGAAATCAATCTCCGGTGCAGTCAGATCATGGATCGAAATCAAATGCCGGTGGGCCAAAGCCTGGGGGCGCAAGAGTGGCGCGGATTCCTTCTCGGCAGGTGGAACAATTTTGAGTTTACGCATAATTCCTCAAAAGTCTTTCGGTGGTCTCAATGCAAGAGGCGGGCCACGATGCGTGCGGTTGCTGAGAAGCCGACTAACCCATTTGTTTGAAGTAGATCAAACGATTAAGGAGGGATTCGGTAGGCGCGACCCATGGGATGTTGGGGATTATCGCGCTGTCTGCGGTCAAAGAAATAGCGGTATTCATGCACATGCGGTGGTATCGTTTTGGCGCCAAGGGAAACAGCCTCGTTAAGATTGGAAATCCGACTTTTTTGCCCTGTCGAAGCACATTTTCGGGTATAAATAGACAAATTGACAGGAGGTGACCATGAATCTCACTCGCCGCAATTGTTTGAAAGCCGTGGGGCAAGGTCTGGCAGCCGGGATTGCAAGTGGGATTGCTGATGGGTTCGCACTCGACGCGCGCTCGGAGTCGAAAGCGGACAGCAGCAAGCTCAGCATGCCGGGGCTTTATCCAGGACGCGTGTGCGCCATCAGGAATCCCGCCGTGCTGGTGTCGGGAAATTATCAGGCTGAGCAGGTTCGCAAAATGATGCGGCGAGGCATGACGGAACTGACCGGCGCGGACGGGTGGGTGGAGGCTTGGCGGCAATTCTTTGAGCCGGGCGACGTGGTGGGAATCAAAGTCAACCCGGTGGGCAAGCCTCTGGTGATTTCGGATGCGACCGTGGCGCAGGAAATGATTGCGGGACTAGAAGCCGCGGGAGTCAAACGTCAGGACATTATCGTCTATGACCGTTACCGCAAGGAATTCTACTCGGCGGGATTCGACAAGTGGCTGCCGGAGGGCGTCCGGATATCCTACGCCACCGATGACGTCGATAACATCCAGCAAAACATCACCGGCTATGATCCCGACCACTACATGGACATGGCGCTGACGCTGCCAGGCTTTAGCGCGGATAACCTCACCGCGCGCCGGTCCTATGCGGCCCAGTTCATCACTCACCAGGTCAACAAGCTCATCAACCTACCCGTGCTAAAGGATCACCAATCGGCCGGAGTCACGCTGGCGCTCAAGAATCTTTCCCATGGCCTGGTGAACAACGTCAACCGAAGCCACTCCAGTCCCAGTCTCAACGCCTGCAACACCTTCATTCCTGCGGTGGTGGCCATGCCCGTCATCCGCAACAAGACCGTGCTCCATATCCTCGATGGGGTCAAGGGCCTCTATAACGCCGGACCCAGCGGCCGACCCGAATTCGTTTGGGAGCACAACACTTTGTACTTTGCGACCGACCCGGTGGCTCTCGACCACATCGGCTGGGAAGTGATTGACGCCCAGCGGGAGTCCGTGGGAATGAAAAAGCTCGTCGAGTCGCTGCCGGACAAGAACAGCGTGTTCGTGCATCGGCAGCCCGAACATGTGGAAATTGCCGGAGCGCTGGGCCTGGGAGTGTGGGACCGCAAGAAAATCGATTTGCGGGAAGTGAAGTTGTAACGGCCAAGATTCAAGGGTTGGAGGAAGCATCCGGCGGGGTGGTAGGGGCGGGGTTGATCGGCACGCCACTTCTGGCCTTGGAATAACACTTTCGCACGGCGGCGTAAGCACGGGGATCGTGGGGGTCAATCTCCAACACCTGTTCGTAAATCGGCAGGGCTTTCGCGCATCCTCCCTCGCGGTAGTAAATGGCGCCCAGAGAGTTTAGCTCAACGATCTTCGCTTGTTCGTCATAGGTCAGTTTCTTTCGTTCCCCCGGTCGTTGCCCATTGGCAGCAGTTGCCGCTGGTCCCACCTTGGGGGGCGCCACGGTTTTTTGTTCTCCCGACGGCGAGAGTTCAGTGGCCTTGGCGGGTTCCGGCGTGGCCGTGCCCGCCGGCGGGCCTGCGGCGTGCTTCGCCGAAGTCCAAGACTTGGAGAACTTCCAAGTGGCAAACATACCTCCCATCAAAACGACCACTCCCACCAGGGTCAACACCCAGCGCGTGGGGAACTTCTTGGTCTCAGGCCTAATCCGGGCGAACGACCTATAAATCGGTTTTTCGCCCGCCGGCGGGCCTGGGGCGGCAGCCGCCCCCACGGGGGCCGGGCGCGCGGCGGCTGAGGAGCTGCGGACGGCAGGCGCGCCGGACGCGTCAATCTTGGCGCCAGCCGGCCCTGCTACGTTTTTCACGGATCCCCATTCGACCTTGCGCAGTGCCCTCCTGATGGCGGTGGCCATCTCCGCCCCGGTGGCATAGCGGTTTTCGCGATCCTTTTCCAGCGCTTTCATCACGATTTGGGAAACGACTTCCGGTATGGCCAAACCGGGTTTCAACTGATGCGGCGCCTTGGGAGGAATCTTGAGATGTTGCAGGATCATCTCCATCGTGGATTCCCCCTGGAAAGGCAGTTCACCCGTCAACATGCGATACATGACGACGCCGAGAGAGTAGAGGTCGGAGCGGCCGTCGATTTCGATCCGCCGCTTTCCCATGACCTGCTCCGGCGACATGTACTCCGGGGTGCCGATTACCATGCCGGTTTGCGTCAGCCCCTTGGCCTGCGCGGTCTCCTCTCGCAAGCGGGAAATCCCGAAGTCCAGGATCTTGGGTACGGGGGGGCCGTCTCGCTGCGCGACCAAGACAATATTCTCGGGCTTGATATCGCGATGAATCAGGCCTAGCTTGTGCGCGGCATCAAGGGCTTCACAGACAGGCATGGCGATGTGAAGAACCAGGGTAACCGGCAGAGGACCGGTTTGCAGAATCAGCGATTTGAGCGTGTCGCCTACTACCAATTCCATGGCGATGAAGGGGAGGCCATCTTCGGCAATGTCCAAATCATCCACGCGCACGGCGTTCGGGTGGTTCAGCTTGCGCGCCATGATAGCTTCGTTCTTGAAGCGAGCCATGAACTCGGTATCGCGCGCGAGGTCAGGCCGGATGACTTTGAGGGCGCGCGATTCGTCGAGGAGTTCGTGGTGGGCCTTGTAGACGATGGCCATGCCGCCTTCGCCCAAGCGCGACTGAATGAGGTACTTTCCGCGCACGACCGTCCCGACTTGCCATAGGGTGGTGTCTTGGAGAGGCGCTCCATCCTTGGGGCAAATGGCGTAATCGTCCGGATATGTAGCCGCGCAGTCGGGGCAGCTTCTCATTGCGGTTCCAGGGCCATGAGGCCCCATTTTCGCCAAAAGTATATCACGCCACGAAGGCGAGTTCGCAATATCCCCTCAAATGACTCGGGAGGCAAGGAAAATCGATTGTGGATAAACCACCACTGCCCGAAGATGCCCAATTAAGCAAGGGGTCCGAGCAATTTCCGGCGCATCTGGCATGGGAGCAATATATGACATTAAGCCCGAAAACGAGAAGTTTTTGACGTGCGTCTGATACCTGTTCGGAGCAAATTACCAGCGCGCCGGGCGGTCGGTCACTAAGTCAGCATGCTCGCGGCGGAAGGTCTCCGCAATGTGGCACGACCAGCAAACGGGTTTGTGGGTGGCGAAGATCTCCGGCAGCTTCTCCGCAGGCACATCGCCCCAACTCACGGTCTGGGAACCCGGCGCCAGCAGCGCGGGCATGTGACCGGTCCATTCCGCGACGCTATCCACCGGTTTGTGGCAATAGACGCAGGTTTTACCCTGGTACCATCCCGCCACGATGTTGCGAACCAGGCACCCCTGCCCCAGGGCTTCGACCTGCGCCAAGCAATCCTGGGCGCAGTTCTGCTTCTCCGGCCAGCGCGAGCAATCCTGAAGGCAGTGATAAATCCCGCCTCGAAAGGCCTTTAAGCCGGCGCCTTTGGCGTCCAACTCCACCGCCGCGGCGCAATGGTTTTCAGGACAGGTCACCAGCCGTTTGCCCCGCGCCTGCCAATAGGCCCGCACGCCCCGAACCGACAAAATGGCCGTTATGCATACGGCGAGGCTCGAAAGTGACAAAATGAATACAACCATCGCGGTGCCCATGTGCGCCTCCTACCACCTAGGACGCTACGTGAGCAAATCCATACCCAAAAACAGGTTACAGGTTACAGGTGCCAGGTGTCAGGTGCAAGGTGACAGGTGTCAGGTGCAAGGTGTCAGGTGTTAGGTGCCAGGTGTTAGGTGCCAGGTTACAGGCGTCGGGTTTTTCTTTTCATTTTTGCCTTTTGACATTTGCCCTTTGCCTTTTGACTTGTTTTTGCCCCCCTGCCGCGCCTGCCGCGCGGTGCGACCTGCTGCGGAGTGCAGACCGGTGTATAATACCCGTCGCCGAAGGTTCCCCTCGCCCCTCGTCCACGCGATGACGGCACTGCGCACGGGTGTGATTGCAGAGCCGGTCGGTTCTTAAAGGAGTCTGCCATGAAAGGTAAGCCGGAAGTGTTGAAAGTCTTGCAGGATAATCTGACCGATGAGTTGGGCGCGGTGCACGAATACATCCTCCACGCCGAGATGTGCGAGAATTGGGGCTACAACAAGCTCGCCGGCGCCACCACCAAGCGCGCCATTGAAGAAATGAAGCACGCCGAGAGATTGATCAGCCGCATGTTGTTTCTCGAGGGTGAGCCCGACGTGCAGACGCTGCCCAAAATCCACATCGGCAAAGAGGTGGAAGAGCAGTTCGCCATTGGCCTTAAAGACGAAACGGGGGCCATTGTCAAATACAACGAGGGAGCCGGCCTCTGCACCAAGGCCGGTGACAATGCCTCGGCGGAACTGCTGAAGGGCAATCTCCAGGACGAGGAGCGGCACGCCGACTACCTGGAAACGCAACTGGGCCTCATCAAGCAAATGGGCTTGGCGAATTACCTGGCCCAAAACCTGGTGGAGTGAGCGGGCTGCGCAGATCGTAGGGCCGAACGGCGTTCGGCCTCCGGTGGCGTGGCACAGGCACTCTTGCCTGTGTCCAATGTATGGAAGGCATCCGCCTTGGTCACAGGCAAGAGTGCCTGTGCCACACCCCATGCCGCCCATGCTAGGCCTTGGCTTTCGTAGCGGCGGGTTTACCCCGCCATTTTCGCGGCGGCCATCGCCGCCCCATGGCGAGGTAAACTCGCCGCTACGTTTCGGTGGCGAGGTAAACTCGCCGCTACGTTTCGGCACGGCAACCCCTAATCGACCCAGAACCGCGGGCTGCGCTCGCTCTGCGCCAGGCCGCCATCCGCCTGAGTCCATTGGTGGTTGTCGTCAAGACGGTCTACATGGTCAGCACGGCGCGGAAGCGGGCCTTGCCTTCGGCCACGCGCCGATACGCCTTGGGAGCCTCGGCGAGGGGGTACGTTTCGGCGATGGTCTTGACTTTTCCCTGGGCGACGAAATCGAGCGCTTCGTAAAGATACTCAGGAGCATTCTGCTGGCTTCCGATCACCTGAATTCGTTTCGTTAGAAGTTCCATAATCGACAGAGAAAGCGGCTCGATATCCGCGCCCATAGTGACGATGCGCCCATCCGGGCGTAGCCCTTGCATGCTGTCCACCATGGCTTGGGTCGAGTTCGTGGTGCTGAGGACGATATCCGCGCCGCCGACGGCCGCCAGTCCCTTGCCATCGCGAACGATTTCGTCGGCGCCCAGTTCACGGATCATCTTGTCCTTATCGGGCGAGTGCGAGATGGCGATGGTGTCAAATCCGGCCGCCTTGGCGAATTGTACGGCGAGATGCCCGAGGCCCCCGATGCCCAGCACGGCCACCCGCTCGTGGGGTTGAGGGCGGGCCCAGCGCAGACCGCTCCAAACGGTGTAACCCGCGCAGAAAATCGGCGCCGCTTGCTCGTAGGAAACGCCCTCGGGGATTAGGAAGGTTGCGTCCGCATACATCGGCATATACTCGGCGTGACCACCCTGGAGATCCATGCCGGTACTTTTCTGTTGGGCGCAGAAATTCTTGCGTCCCCGCGCGCACCATTCGCAGCGCCCGCACGTGGCTTGAATCCAGGGGACGCCCACCCGGTCGCCGACTTTTCGGCTGGTGACGTCCGGCGCAACAGCCACCACCTCGCCCACCGGCTCGTGCCCCAAAATGCGCGGAAAAGCGCCGGGAATATGTCCCCGGGTTTGATGGACGTCGGTATAGCAGATGCCGCTGGCGTGCATTTTCACGAGAACCTGGTTCGTGCCGGCCTCGGGTCGAGGGACGTCTTTGACCTCCCAAGGCCCATTGACCGCCGTAACGATTGCCGCTCGCATATGATCTCCTCCCCATAATTCGACGTGGATGACTCCCCATAATTCGATGTGGACGCGGGGAAAGAGGATTCAAGCGGAATTTCCGATTTGGGGGCGTGGACCACCCTTCCCTGCGGGCGCAGCCCGCTTTCGGAGTGCGGTCGCAGCAGCTACCGCTTTCCGCCTTTGGTTGGTTTCCGCATTGGGCAAGAGCCAGAAAAGCGCTACCGTTTTCTGCCTTTGGATGTTTTCCGCATGGGGCAAGAGGCAGAAAAGCGCTACCGCTTTCCGCCTTTGGATGTTTTCCGCATGGGGCAAGAGGCAGAAAAGCGCTACCGCTTTCCGCCTTTGGATGTTTTCCGCATGGGGCAAGAGCCAGAGGCAAAAAAGCGGTAGCTGCTGCGACCGCACTCCAAAAGCGCTGCGCGCAGGCTCCAGGAGCGGCTTTCGCCTGGCCATCCAACGCGAGAGCTCTGACCGCTGGCGTGGTGGCACAGGCACTCTTGCCTGTGACCAAGGCGGGTGCATTCCACACATTGGACACAGGCAAGAGTGCCTGTGCCACACCCCATGCCGCCCATGCTCGGCCTTGGCTTTCGTAGCGGCGGGTTTACCCCGCCATTTTCGCGGCGGCTATACGCCGCCCCATGGCGAGCTAAACTCGCCGCTGCGTTTCGGTGGCGAGGTAAACTCGCCGCTACGTTTCGGCCCAGCATGTCGGGCTCAGCCACGTTCCCGCTGTCAGCATCTCGCCCCGCGCATTTGGTACGTGGGTCGCTGTCCCGCTGCGATTACAGCGAGGTTAGAGACGAAGGTTGGGTCGCGGTAGAATGTGGCCCTTAAGGAACGATCGAGAAATCCTGAACCAATTCCTGCACCGGCCGGTTGGATTCGGTGGAATAGCGACTGAACAGATTCACATGCAGCTTGTATGTGCCGGGCACAAGCGGCTCGAAGGGAGTGAATTTGTCGTCACAGGGCACCTTTTCGCCCGACGCCAGGCTGCTCTTGCGCACCGCGACGCACGCCGCCCAGCCGTTGAGCACCGCGTTGCCGAAATGCATCCTGCCCGGCAGGACCTTGGTGGTTTTCGCACTGTCGGAAACCGCCTCCCACCCGTAGTTAATCATGATGACTTTGTCGAAATTCCCGTCGGGGATGGCGACAGTTGCTTTCCCGGTATTAGTGATGACGTAGGAGAACTCCACCGGCGCGCCCGGCCTGCTCGCGGTTGATTTCATGCGCAACTCGTCCAGCCGGATGCTCTTCTCCGTAATGGCCTGCACGTTGTCCGCCGGGACGGCGGGCTCACGCAGGACGGGCGCGGGATTCGCGGCCAGCGCGGCAGGAACACCCTCGAGGCCGATGGCGATCACCCGGCAGGCCATGAAGTAATCCTTGCTGGTGCACATCGAGATGTTCGCTTTTTCCGTTGAGAAGTCGACCTTCTTGCCTTCCGTGTCGAACACCACGGTGAAGCTGTAGGGTCTTCCGGGCTCGAAAACATAGTTTTCGTCATGGTATTCGGGATGCACCTTGGTGAAGTAGTTGCCGGACACCTGGTTTTCCCACGGCCCGATCGAGGCCGGGTAGGTCAGGTAATGCCCGGTTTTGGGAAATCTCAGGGTATAGGTGAGCGCGAACCGGCTGCCGCCCCGGTCGGAGGCCAGCGCTTCGAACGATGTGCCCGCCAGCTCGATCCGCTTCAGCGCGAGCTGCCGCCCCGCGTACTGGACCCCGATGGTGAAAAAGCTCCCCGGCAGCGCCACCTCCGCCGCTCCCAGGACCAGGATCACCCACGCCGCCAGCGCCAGCACGCGCCGGCGACGCAGAAACCGGCGGGCGCAGAAATACCCCGTCCATATCGCCGCGATCTCGCCCAGGAAAATCCCGATAAACGACAGCGGAAAGGAATAAATCGCCATTTCTTTCATGCCAAAACCGAACATGACCAGGTTCTGTATGAAGACAAGAACGCTAGCGATGAGCGCGATAATGAACATGCTCAGCTTCCCTCACCGGTTATCCGGAATTTCCACAATCGACTCCGGCCTTACCGACAACATACACTTGACCTCCACGGAAGACAATCGCCAGCGGGGGTAGCGCATCTATAACGGCACACGTAGGCGTACTTTGCCTTCGTCTGCGGTACTCCGCTTTCGTAGCGGCGGGTTTACCCCGCCATTTTCGCGGCGGCTATACGCCGCCACATGGCGAGGTAAACTCGCCGCTACTGAACGGGCAGGGGGCACTTGTACATTTGGGCGGTTTTACATCCAAGTGAATAGGAGCGCAGATCCAGACATCCCAGAACCCCGTTTCCGGGGGACCTAAACGTGATGGCCCATTTATCCGGTTTGGCGAACCGTCAAGCACTCAGGATGCGGAGCTGGTAGCGCGGACCTGTCTTCTAGGTCCGCGGCACTTTACTGTTATTTGGGGACGAACCGCGGACGTACAAAACAGTCGGTCATGTCGCTTCACGACACCCCGAAGCATGAAAAGACGCCGAAATATGGGCGGGTACGGGGTGAGTACCGAAATATCGGCGTCTTTTCGGAGCAGGTCCGCGCTAGTCGCTTTTGGGGTCTGTGATGTTTTAACTGACTGTACAAAATAGAACAGCGCCCCGTGGTGCGACATGGGTACTATTCTCGCTGAGTACCATCAGTTGCGGTAGCAGAATTTTACGTTGGGCAACAGCAGAAAGGAGAATCAAGTGAAGACATCTCTAGGTATCGGTTTAATCTCCCTCATGTTACTTTTTGGCGGTTGCAACACAACCACAACCCCAGAGAATGGACAACCTGGAGCACCGGGAGTGGCTGGACAGCCAGGTCAGCCGGGTCAGGCAGCCCCATCGTCCGAACAGGTTGCCGAGTCTACCGAGTCTACGGCTATCGCTCCGCCGGCCCTACCCGTGTATGAGCAGCCTGATATTCCCGGCCCCGGTTATCTCTGGACGCCGGGTTACTGGGCGTGGAGCCACGATGATGGCGACTATTACTGGGTGCCCGGCACTTGGGTGCAGCCGCCCGAGGCTGAGGATCTCTGGACTCCGGGCTATTGGGAATGGGACGGCAGCGCGTTTATCTGGAACAACGGGTACTGGGGTCCTCAGGTCGGGTACTACGGCGGCGTCAACTATGGATTCGGTTACACGGGTGGCGGCTATGAAGGCGGTCATTGGGATCATGGAGCCTTCTTCTATAACCGCTCGGTGAATAACATCGCCAACGTGCCGAGCATCACCAATGTTTACAACCAGACCGTCGTCAACAACGTCAGGGTCAACAACAGAAGCTACAACGGCGGCAACGGCGGAATAACCGCCCAACCGACCGCTGCACAACGGACTGCGGCCAGCGAGCGGCATATCCCGCCAACCACCGAACAGACACAGCACCAACACGCCGCCAGCACCAACCGCGCGCTACTGGCATCGGCGAACCATGGCAAGCCGCCGATCGCCGCGACTTCCAAGCCGGGAGTGTTTAGCGGTGGTGGAGTGGTTGCAGCCAAGGCGGCGGCTCCGTACGAACCGCGTCCGCAAGCAGCGCAGCCGAACAACGAGGTGCGTCCGCAAGCAGCGCAGCCGAAGAACGAGCCGCGTCCGCAAGCAGCGCAGCCGAAGAGCGAGCCGCGTCCGCAAGCAGCACAGCCGAAGAGCGAGCCGCGTCCGCAAGCAGCACAGCCGAAGAGCGAGCCGCGACCGCAAGCAGCGCAGCCGAAGAGCGAGCCGCGACCGCAAGCAGAGCAGCCGAAGAGCGAACCGCGCCCGCAAGCAACGCAGCTGAAGAGCGAACCGCGCCCGCAAGCAACGCAGCCGAAGAGCGAACCGCGCCCGCAAGCAACGCAGCCGAAGAGCGAACCGCGCCCGCAAGCAACGCAGCCGAAGAGGGCGCCAACTCCATCCGGCGAAAAGCCTAAGGAAGAGCATGAACCGCCCCGCTAGCTGCGTCGAAAGAGTGAGAGTAATGTAATTCTACTCTCAATTAGCCGCGTCGGGAGCAAGGCGCCGTTCGGGCCGTGGAAAAAACATCCCGGCGGAGTGTGGATGAGAGAGCAGCTCTAAGGCCCCATCAGTGCCCACATCCGAGCAGCCTCGCTTATCTAATTGAACATGGGAAATTTCCTTGCACGGCAGGGCCACCGGTATGCGCAGGACGTTCTATGACCGTGTAGATTGCCTTCGAGCAGGTAGCGCGCAGGGTCTTGGGAACACCACCCATGAATTCGAAGGTGCGGATGTGCGAGCCAAGCCAGTTCTCCAGTCCCTGGCTGTCCGTGGCTTCGGCGTAAGTGTAGTTGCCGGCCCCCAGCACGGCCACGAAGATCGCGGCCTGCCGCTCCGGGCCGCGTTGCGGGTCATGGATAGGAATCGTGGCCCCGGCATAATCGACGAAAAGCTTCTCCCCCGCCGCATGGTCCTGCCGCAGAACCACATCCAACCGACGCCGCCACGGTTGGTAGAGTTCACCGATGAACCGATCAGCCACTATGCAGGTCGAGCGTCATCCAAATGAGTGTTCCCTCAAAGCTTCGGGAGATCTGGATTCGCAAGCCATCAACGAGGGGATACAGTTGGTAATCCTTGCCGCTCACCACGGTCGGCACGGAGAGCATGCATTGCGCGGCGACGTCGGAGACTTGGGCCTTGAAGGACCCCGCCACCATATTGCAGATTTCTCCCAGGGCGTCGCGGATACACTCCGCCGAGGTCTCTTCTTCCGTGCCCAGCATCTTGCCGGCGATCCGCGCGGCCGAGTCGTGGCTACAGCGGAAGCTCAAGACGCCGCACAGGTCCCCCGCCAATCCAATCATCGCGGTGTAGTCGGCGACGCGCGGCAGAGTGGCTTCATCGCCGGGGCCCAAGGGGGTTCCCACCATCATTTCGAAGACCTCGGCCGCGGCGCTATCCAGCGCTTGAGTAAATCGTTGCTGGGTTTCCTCGCGCGGGAGCCCCGCCAGCTTGGAAACAAACCCGCGCAGACCCGATGATTTGGCCGAAATGATGAGCTGCACCCGATTGGGGCCTACCCCTTTATTTTCAGAGTCCATGATTACCCCTGGAGAAGTGGAATGAGTCGCTCTTTGATTTGATCCGGGCTAAAAGGTTTGCGAAGGTAACCGCGCGCGCCGTTGGAAAGCGCCTGTACTACATGAGCCTCGCCTGCCTCCGTCGTGATCATCACGATCGGCACGCCTTTGGCGTTCTCGACCGCCTGAAGCTGGCGGACCAGTTCGAGGCCGTCCATAGTCGGCATGTTGATGTCGGTCAAGATCAGGTCGACGCGATTCTGCTGCATGCGCGCCAATGCCTCCACGCCATTACTCGCCTCGAAGACTTCTTTGAGTTCCAAACCGGCCTGGCGGAGGGAGCGATCAATAATCTTCCGCATGACCGAAGAATCGTCCACAATCAATACGCGCAACGCCTTCATAGCTACCCCTCGTGTTCCCGGAAAGGATTTTTCGGAATTCCGCCGCCGAACAGCCCGGAGGCGCCGAACTCCATTAATTGAATCAGATGGAGAAAGTCCGTTTCGAGCATTTCGGCCAACTTATCCGCCTCCTCCGGCGTGAGCTGCCCTAGGCAAGCCCGGAGGATGGCCTGATCCTGATTGTCGGAGGGCTCCGACGGCTCGGGGGGGACGCCTCCCACCACGATCCCCCGCCGAACGCAGAACTGGTCGGCCGCCGCTACCACCCCCACCAAGTGCGGATCCTGAGTAGCTTCCCGAGGGTGATGATGGCTCACCATGACTTCCAGTAAGCTGGGGGAGAAGTTCCACGAAACCCCAATCCAGCGTCCAACTTCACAATGATCGGTTCCAAAGCGCTCGCGCTCTAGTTCCACCGACTCACCCCAAGCACCGGAGGCCATGTTTGCGATCTCTTGCGACTCCGACGCCGTGACCATCAGGAGGGGAAGAGCCCCGATATCGTGCAGGAGCCCGGCGAGGTAGGCTTGTTCGGGCTGGCGGTAGGCAACCCCCCGGGCCAGCCTTTCGCTGAGCGCCGCCGTGAGGAAACAGTGCTGCCAAAATGCTTGCATGTTCTCCGATGCCATCCGGTGACCCATGTATTCGACCAGGGAGCAAGTCAGGACCAACGTCCGCAGCCTTTCCGTTCCCACCATCATTACCGCGTGCTCGATCCCCGTCACGCGTTCGCGAAAACCCATGAACGCAGAATTGCACAGCCGAACAAGCTGCGCCGTCAGGCTGGGGTCGGTTCGAATGACTTCCCCGACGCGTTTAAGGTTCACCGGAACTGCCGCGAGCAGGCTGTTGAGCTCGAACACATAAGCGGGCAGGGTGGGAAGTCCCTCGGAAAGTCCGGCCATTAGCGCGAGCTTGCGGTTCTGCCTTGCCTGCGGGTCTTCCATGCCGGATGGGGGGGGCGGAATCGACAGGCGCTCGAGGCTTGCGTCCTCGATCCTTTCCAGAGACGCCAACTCGAATTTGCCCCTCGACAAATACATGATTCCCATCCACTAGTTGAGCACATCGGCATTATCCCCCCAGCCTTTAGAGACCCGGGTCGGGATTAGTGGTTAGGGGTCAGGGGAATAATGAATGGTGAATAGTGAATTGTGGACCGCGAGGTGTGTTCACCATTTACCATTCACCATTTACCATTTATCCTTCACTATCGAGGTTTGAAATTATGGAGCTTCCCAACCCCACGCCGGTACTGGATCTCATTCAGGCCTTTCGGCGTTCGAAGACCATGTTCACAGCAGTCTCTCTTGGCATATTCGACCGTCTGGGCGACGGCGCGGCTGACGCCGAAACGCTCGCTCGGGAGTTGGCCGCCAACTCCGATGCCCTCCAGCGCTTGCTGGACGCATGCGTTTCCCTGGGCCTGCTCGAGAAAGCGGGTTCGGTTTATTCCAACTCCCCGGTGGCAAAGACCTACTTGACCCGTTCAAGCCCCCACACGCTGACGGGTTACATTCTCTATTCCGACCGCGCTCTTTACCCGCTGTGGGCAAACCTGGAAGCGGCGATTCGCGAGGGCGCCAACCGCTGGGAGCAGACCTTTGGGGGAAAGGCTTCGATTTTCGAGCACTTCTTCCGCACGCAAGAGGCACGGCAGGATTTTCTGAGCGGGATGAATGGCTTCGGCCAATTGAGTTCGCCTGCCGTCATCGCGGCCTTTGATCTGAGCCGGTTTCGCCGGTTGGTGGACCTTGGCGGCGGCACCGGCCACTTGGCGCTGACCGCCTGCGCGTGCTACCCCCAACTTCAAGGCGCGGTTTTTGATCTGCCTGCCGCATTGTTGACAGCCCATGAATACCTAACGTTAGGTAAGAAAGAGGGACAGGTGGGGTGCATAGCGGGGGACTTCTTTACCGATCCCTTGCCCGAGGCTGACATTTTTGCCCTCGGCCGAATTCTGCACGACTGGTCAGAGGAAAAGGTGCGTTTCCTCCTGCGGAAAGTCTGGGAGCGCCTGCCCTCGGGTGGCGCTCTCCTGATCGCGGAAAAACTCCTCGACGACGACAAAACCGGCCCCGTGCCGGCGCTGATGCAATCGCTCAACATGCTGGTCTGCACGGAAGGCAAGGAGCGCACCTTGGCCGAATACACCGCCCTGCTACGCCAGGCGGGATTTGCCCAGGTGGAGGGAAAGGTGACCGACGCCCCGCTGGACGCCATCCTGGCAGTGAAAAAGTGAGGCCTATCAAACTGAAGGCGCCGGCAGGGCTGTCATCTTGTAGAATTCGGCCGAGGCTTTCAACTTCATATTTCACAGGAGCTTATATGGATTCCATTACCCGGCGTGAAGTCCTGACCCGCGCCCAGCAAGCCGGAGCCGCCCTGGCCATTGGACTGCCGGGAACGGCCGCCGCCCATGAAACTCCGCCGGGCTCGCCGCCGCCGAAGCTCAAGGTTATCGTCGCGGGAGGGCATCCTGGCGACCCTGAATACGGTTGTGGTGGCGCCATCGCCCGTTACAGCGACCTGGGCCACGAGGTGGTTCTGCTCTACTTGAACAACGGTGAGTGGCCGGCGGAGCAAGGCGGAGCCCCGGCCGCCATCCGCATGGCCGAGGCCGGCAAAGCTTGCGCAATCCTCAAGGCGCGCCCCCTGTATGCCGGGCAGGTAAACGGTCACGCCGTGCTCGACGCCGCGCACTTTGACGAATTCCGCAAAGTCCTGGAGGGGGAGCGCCCCGACGTGGTCTTTACCCAATGGCCGATCGACGGCCACCGCGACCATCGCGCCACCTCGGCGCTGGCCTTCGACGCCTGGCTACGCCTGGATAAGAAATTTGCGCTCTACTATTATGAGGTTTCGAGCGGCGAGGACACGCGGCAATTCAGTCCCACTCACTACCTGGACATCACGGCCGCGGAGCCCCGCAAGCGCGCCGCCTGCTATGCCCACGCTTCCCAGACCCCCGACCGCTACTACGACTTGCAGGATCTGGTGGCCCGGTTCCGCGGCGTCGAAAGCGGATACAAGCGCGCTGAAGCCTTCATTCTCCAGCTCGGAAGCCCCTACGAGGCGCTCCCGGCCGTGGGCAGTGGGCAGTAGGCGGTGGGCAGTAGGCAGTCGGCAGTACGCGGTGGGCGGTGGGCAGCGGACAGTTGGCAGTGGGCAGTAGGCAGAAAACTCGGGCGGGCGCAGACGGGCGCTTGGCGATTGGAGATTGGTGATCCGTGAAGTCAGCAAATGGGCTCATCTTCCCGCGTGACACGGCCGATAACCGATATGAGGAAGTGTGCGCGGCCCGCCCGACGGTTGGGGGGCTGCGGTCCGGCGCGATTGCGCCTTCTCATCTGCGTGCACGCTCCTGCCGATAACCGAAGCGAGGAAGTGTGCGCGGCCCGCCTGATGGTCGGAAGGTTGCGCCCCGGAGTGGCGCGTCCTCATCTGCGTGCTCGCTCCTGCCGATAACCGATGTGGGGAAGTGTGCGCGGCCCGCTGGAGGGTCGGAAGGCTGCGCCCCGGAGTGGCGCGTCCTCATCTGCGTGCTCGCTCCTGCCGATAACCGAAGCGAGGAAGTGTGGGCGCAGCGCCTTTATCTCCTTCCCCACTTTACCTTTTTCATGTCTCTTGTTACTTGCCACTCGTCCCTGTTTTTGCGAACCGCGAACCCGGCAAATGGGCTCATCTGCTCACCTGGAACAGCCGATAGCCGAAGCGGGGTAGTGTGTCACGCGGAGGTCAGGTTGTGGGCCGAGTCCGCGGCGATGTCAATGCGAGCGGTCTGGCCCTGCCCGCCCATTCTCTTTTGAGCTTTGGCAGTTTCTCGTCACTCGTCACTTGTCACTCCTCTCCTGATCGGGTCATCTGGCCATCGGGTCATCGGGTCATCGGCTGACCGGGGCATCGGATCATTGAGTGATTTTCGAGTTTCGATTTTCGAGTTTCGCCGTTCGGTTCTCCAAGTCGGCAAATGGGCTCATCTGCTCACCTGGAACAGCCGATAGCCGAAGCGGGGAAGTGTGTCACGCGGGGGTCAGAGGGGAAATGGTGTCAGGACCATTTTATTTTCGAAGCCCGAGAAATGGTTGCTGACATCGTTTCCCCCTCCTGACACCGTTTCCCCACCGTTTCCTCTCCGTTTCCTTCCGACGATCCAAATACAACTCTGACCGATTGGTCAATTGTGAACAGACCATTCATTTCGGATGCCCGCATACTACAGACAGATCGTCTGCCTGCGGAGACGAGCCGACGGAGGATCCAGGGACTTTCCGTCGGCGCTGATCCGCGATTGGAAAGGCGATCAATGTCAGAGCAAAGTCCGGTTAACGGCCGCACCCTGGGTCATACTCAACGACATTCTGAAGACCAATGATGGAGGAAAAAGTATGTTCCACTTAATCTGGTACGTTCTGATTGGGCTAATCTCAGGGGTTATCGCGAAATCGGTGATGCACGTGCACATAACGCTCTTCTGGACGATCGTGCTGGGCATCATCGGATCGATCCTCGGCGGCGCCGTTACCAACCTGCTTTGGCGCCCGACAAACAGGCGATTTCATCCCGCTGGGCTCATTTTTTCGACATTGGGCGCGATCCTGATTCTCTTCATTTGCTTTAAGCTGAACATTCATTTTCCCGTGGTCACCAACCTCGCATTCCGATAGGACGGCCACATCTCAGGCTGCTTGGAACGTTGCCGCCTTGAAAAAACCCCTCGAACTCGGATTCCGCCCGCGCCATAGCGAACACGGGGAAACCGGGGACAGACGTATGCCTGACGTGGCTCGATTACCTCGGGTAGCGGGGTAGCGCAGACGTAGGCGTACTTTGCCTTCGTCTGCGGTTCTTTTTATTGCAATGACGTTTTGCGGACGCGAGTTCGAGGCCTATACGAGGGGCCATGTCGCGTCTTCGCCGCCTGGTGGTCTCGGATGGTTGGTTGCAGACACACGAAGAGCCGCAGACGAACGCCAAGAACGCGTTCGTCTGCGCTACCCCGCTTGATAGACCGGATCAGAAAACGGAACTGCTGAACCGCGCCAGCCGCGAAGGGGGAGTGAAGATTCGCCGCCGCGACGGGCAGGCCTTTTTGGTCCGCCCGGACGCACGTTCCGGTTCACCGCTGGACGTGCCGGGCATCGATGCGGGTCTCTCCCGGAAAGAAATTCTGGATCTGGTGCGCGAGAGTCGTCGATCGACCGGTCGGCTCCTGCGCAAGAGCCGCGCGCCGCACCAATCCCCGCACTGCGGAAAGCGGTCGCCGAGCCGCCAAGGTTCTGCCCTCAATCCCACCCAGGAGGAAGAAAACGGTTCCTGGAACGTGTGAAGAAATTAACAAGAATGTGTAACTGGAGTAACTTGGGTCTGGCAGACTGCAAGCATGAGCACAGACACTCCGGTTCCTCGTCCACGATTGGGTGCGGTGAATCGGCGGC
>Ga0326727_10006331_pt1 | contig 32608 bp, 37 predicted proteins | sample MB2enrmetagenome_FD_207643 | JGI IMG/M metagenome (GOLD analysis project Ga0326727, IMG submission 207643) | Lab enriched peat soil microbial communities from McLean, Ithaca, NY, United States - MB29MY | ecosystem: Environmental > Terrestrial > Soil > Wetlands > Peat | place: USA: New York...
TTTAACGAGGTCTCGCAGCGACTCGTGGAGGGCTGGTCAGGCGGAGCTTGATCGCTTTTGCTCAAAAGCGGCTTGACTTTTCGCCCGCAGTCCCGAGCGGGGACTCGCGTCTTCCCTCCGAGGTTTAGCAGGAACTACCCTGCATCGGGAAAAACGGCTCAGCGGAAGCTGACAGCTTTATGATAAGAAATCGCACCTTAGAGCGCAACAGGTCGGTGCTTATGAGAATCTGTGTCATGATTGCGGAAACTTCTTATCTATCCGCTCCAAAATGAACTCTGCCTCATAGATTGCCCGGTCAACGAAATACTGCTTTGCCATGTCGGGCCTGTCGGAGTTCATCGACTCGATCAGCCTCCGCGCACACAACAGGGTGGCGGCAAACAGGATGGCGTGCTTACGTTCTTCGGTCATATTGGGCTCGCTGATTGGGGAGTGCAGAGGAGGGGGCCACATTCTACTATATGTCCCGTCTACGAAGGGATTAGCGTTCTGATTTGCCTTCAGCCGGGCAATTGCGCTGCAAGGCTGAGAGCAGTGCCGCTCGCATCCTTTGGGAGGAGGGTGCATAGGCACGATGCGTCGGATGCTTGCTGAAGTAGCTTTCCTCCTGTTCAGGGCGAAGGTTGAAGATTGCACGCTGTTGAAAGTTTTGCGCGAAATGGGGGAAGTTGAGCACTTCGATCTTCTGCGCTTCAAGATACTGGCAAATCGTGCGAGAGCCGACCGTTAAGAGATTAATCGCTTCCCAACCAGCTTCGCCGAAGATAACAACCCACTTCAACGTCGGATATCTTGTCATGTCAGCAACGAATCGGTTGCAGGCGCAAAACTTCGCTTCGGGACTTGCGGCAATGTCTGGTGCCTTGTATTTATAGCGACCGTCCACCATCAAGCAGCACTTCACCAGCGACGTAGTAAGGAGTGCTGGGTTATCGTTTAGGTCTCCACCAAGATCGATGCTCAATTGCTTCGCAAAGCCGTGGGCCTTCAGCAACTCCTTGATTTGCTCTTGACCTTTTGCAAACGCAGCCTTCTTTGCGGCAAGCTCCACAGAACACGAACGAAGCAAACGGGCAAAGACTTCGGACTGACTTCCGGGTGTGATACCGACAAGAGCAAGGCACGGTTCTGACGGGTTGTTGCCCAATGGTGCAAACCGAAGCACATTCTTTCCGCGTCGGGAGATCACGAGACTATCAAGACCGACCGTATTCGGATCGATCAACCTGTCAACCGCCTGACAGCAATAATCGCTCATTCGAAACTTAGATAAACGCATCAGCATGCTATAGCGTCATATTACAGCGTTGTTTGGCGTCCGCTTTCCGGACGAGCCGGGATTTGTCTATTTACTTGTTCCACAGGTCCAAAAACAATTTGACCGTGGCTGGGCCATGCCCGGCGTAATGATTATTTGCGAACGCAAATAGCTTCAGGACTTTCTTGTTGCTCACCAGCGTTTTGAACACATCGACCCAATTCTTCAAGTCGCTCTTTCGGTCGATAATGGTTTTGTCCCATGTCTTTGTTTGTTCCTCGATGCCCTTGCGATCTCCGAGCCAGCGCACATAGGCGAAATCTGCCGTCACTAGGTCAAACTTCTCTTTCAACTCCCATGGACGGGGCACCCAACTTTGGTCGATCAAGGCCAATGCAATACTTCGCTCAGCCAAGGCATCTGCAAACTCGGCATTGATCCAATTCTTGTTCCGAATCTCCAAGGCAAACTTATAACCTACGGGAAGGTTTTTCAAAAACGGCTTCAAGACTGCTAGAAAATCCGCCTGCGTCTTGAACGCTTTCTGGTTGAAATACCCGAACTGAAAGAGAAGCGGTCCCAGCTTGTCGCCGAGTGCGTCCATTGCGTTCAAGAAATGATTCAGATCATCCTGACAATCGACCAGAACTTTTTCGTGGGTAATGACTTGCGGAACTTTCGCTGTGAAGATGAAGCCCGAAGGCGTCTTGGCATTCCATCCTTGGACTGTTGAGAGTGCGGGTGTCCGGTAGAAAGTGTTGTCCAGTTCAACCGTGTTGAATTTCGTGGCGTAGAATGAAAGATAATCGGCTGGCTTCATCCCCTTGGGATAGAAGCTTCCCTCCCAACCTTCCGCAGTGAATGCGCTGGTGCCAATCCGAAGCTCGGGCATTGCGGGATTCTACAACGACTTGAACGGCCCACAAACCCTTACGTACTCTCTTAGCGTCCGCAACAGGGACAGGTACCGCCACCGCTGCCGAGAGGGCCTGTGATTACCTTTGCGATTGAATCACGGACTGATTCTCGGAGTGCGCGGCGTTCTGACTCTGATGTGACGTTGTAACGCCGGATTGCAGCTTCTAATTCTTGGCGTTCAACGTCTGTGAGATTTAGCCAACCCCAAAACACTTTGTTTGTTTTATTGTTCATGACCTTTTTCAAAACCTCCCGCAGACTGGGCAATCTGTTGAATCCATAGAAGCTGGTACGTTCTGACACCCTTCGCACTTTCGCTGAAATTGACGCAAGCCTGCCCGGTGACCGTATCTTAGTTCTTTCTTGGTCAGACCTTTCTTATCATCCGCGGCGCGTCGAGCGTCATCTTTAGCCTGCGCAGCCGCATATCGAATCTGCAAGTCGGCGGGAGGTTCGGGAGCGAGCGTTCCTAGCTGCTTGAATAATGACGAGAGTTCAAAATTCTCCGCGGCGGATTCCAGCGAATATTCCAAGTTGTCCGCCCAAGCATAGACGATGGCCCATGCGCTAAACACAAGCTGGAAAACTCCAACAGCAGAAGCGATAACAAGCAATGATGGAAGATAGGATGCGTGAAGTCCAAAACCCAAAACGACACCACCGATTAGCAACGGGACGACGATGCCCATAAAGGTAAGGGCGCGAATCAAACTCCGGTAGCGTAGGCTGCGTGCTTGGAAAATTGCCGCTGTTCCGTAGGCGTAAAACGCACGCTCCCAACACTCTCGGCACACTTGGTCTGATTCCATTGTTCTCATTAGTTCTAGCGAAGCAGGATCGGTAAACAAAAGCTATACTGATGGTTACCAGAAGCCCACTATACTACAAGTTCCAACACGAGTGCGATGTGATTAACAGAGGGAAGGAATTGTCAATGAGCCTTACGAGGAAGGAAGCCAAGGCGAAGCTAATGAAGGCGGTCGGCAAGAAAGTTGCCTTCAACTATCCCGGCGGGTATAACAAGCGGGGTTTCTTGAGGGATCGGGTGGTCATTTGGAGCGGCCCAAGTCCGACTGGTGCCGACTACTGGGACGTAGTTGATCGCATCGAGTTCCCAAATGACAAGCATCGGTATTGGATCAGAATCGGCTACTACCGTCAGGACGGGGACGCACTCCGGTTTGCTAGCCAGACGACCATAACGGAGCCTGTTCACATAATGAAGCGCCTCTTGGCACAGGCCACTAGGGAGAAGGAATGGTTTCGCAAAGTACTTGTCCCAGCCGCACGTCACGCACTCCATAAATGAAAACGGGCAGTGGACAAACGTGGAGGAAAAAAGACATGAACTCAATCAGCAAAGCGGAAATGGACCGCATCTTAGATAAGGTGGGAGTTTCAACGGAGCCTCTCGGCGTGCCCCACGGGGACGAAGCTCGTTGCCCAGTGTGCAAGGGGGAGCACTCTCACATCGAAAAAGTCGTGAGCCTGAGTGACCGGGACAATCGCCGTGAGTCGTGGGCGTTGGTTTTCCGTGGGGAATGTGGACATGATTGGATTGTCTCGTACATCCAGTTCAAGGGCGTTACCTCTATCTCTCAGCAAGTCATAGATATAAACGCCGACTAAGACCCACACGGGAACGCCTCTTCTTCCTAACAATCTAGACCTGTTTCAGTGTGTAGTATCGAGCGGACTATTGCTCCAGATAGGTCAAAATTGCTCCAACTCTTGCTGTCCTCGAAAAAATTTTATAGGCAAGTTCTTAGTGGAGAAGCGCATGACAAACGTGCGCTCTCGCATGATTCCGGCGAACGGAACTTAATGGTCTACTGATGACCAGAACGCTACAACGAACCTCTCCCGCACTTTCGCGGCAGGCCAAGCCTCAGTTAAACTCGCGAATAATGCCACCACAAATTCCTTATCCGGGTGGAAAAGCCCGACTCGCAAAACAAATTATTTCGTTCTTACCCCGAGAGGGTCGCATTTACCTAGAACCGTTCGCGGGACGTGGAAATCTGTTTTGGGCTGCGGTTGAGTTGGGGCTCAAGTACAAACGCTGGTGGCTAAATGACATTGCCACCGCGCCATTTTTCGATGCAATCCGAACTCACGGACATGAAATCAAGGTACCGCCCCGCAGCCGACCCGAATTCGAAAAGCAGCGTGACGCATTTAAACGTGGCGATCCCGCCGCAATCTTGTTAGCACCACACCTTGCATACTCTGGCGGACTTTATGAGTCCGGTGTGAAAGGTGGTTCGGGGTGCGGCGATGACGACGGCGGTGTGTCCTCCACGGGTTTCGAGAAAACGTTGCGAGAATGTCATCGAATTCTTCACCGAACGAAGGCGAAGATCACGGGGCTCGATTGGACGAGGCTACCTCTCAACACACTGAACGGGGACGATGTTGTCGTGATCGATGCACCTTATCCTCACGCAACGGTGAAAGCCTACTCGGATGCCACCGTAGATTACGAGCAGCTTATCGATGTGCTGCTGAAGGCGAGATTCAAATGGGTGCTTTGCGGTTACCCGCATCCTGTGCTGCACCGCCTTGGTGCGCCGATTTGGGCTCGGGACATGCAGTTGCTCTGCGTGCGCATAAAAGCTGGACAGGAAGACCGCAACGAATGCGTCTGGGCGAACTTCAAACCAGAGATCAGTAAAACGCAGAGGCTTCTTCCACCTAGTGTGCAAGGGCAGATCAAAGCCATCTCGAACGCGGCTTCACTATCTTTTCGTGCTTTGGACCACACGATTGATGACGGTCTTGCCCTCGTCGCACGGGACTGGAATGCTCTCATCCCGTATTTGCTCGAAATGCAGCGGAGGCTTTCTGCCCCCGGCAAGCGCACTGACCTGCGCAAGGGTGCTCCCACGGGTCTTACGTGGACCGCATGGGTGGAGACCAAGAAGAGCATGCTCGGTCGCAGCCTGCGGTCAGTTCAACGTCTTCTCAAAGGTCGAACGCAAGCCTCAATAGAATGGCATCGAACGCCACGCCCCAGTGTCGTGAGGTTGCCCTCTGAGATCACCGTCAACAAGGTTCATCGTGGAGACTGCTTGACTCTCATGGAGAAAATGCCAAGCGGCTCTGTGGATTTAATAGTTACGAGTCCGCCGTACAATCTTCTGAATAGTTCGGGCAATGGAATGAAGGATGGTCTCGGCGGCAAATGGGAAAATGCGGAACTCGCAAACGGATACGACTCACATGATGATGCGATGCCCTATGACGAGTACGTGCAGTGGCAGCGCAGATGTCTCGACTCCATGATGCGATTGCTTCGAGAAGATGGGGCGATCTTTTACAACCACAAATGGAGAGTTCAGAACGGATTGCTTCAAGATCGGTCAGACATTCTCAGGGGCTTTCCTGTTCGGCAGATAATAATTTGGCACCGCAATGGTGGCCTGAATTTCAATTTTGGGTATTTTTTGCCAAGCTACGAATGCGTTTTCCTGATCGCCAAGCCGAAGTTCAAATTGGCACCCGGAGCAAACGCCATTGGCGATGTCTGGCGAATTTCGCCTGAGACTGATAATCCTCATCCGGCTCCGTTTCCGATAGAACTGGCAAGACGATGCATTTCGTCTACGAATGCTGAACTTGTGCTTGATCCATTCATGGGGTCTGGCACAACCGCCATTGCGGCAGAACTGTGTGATCGCAAGTGGATCGGGATGGACATTTCTCGCAAATATTGCCAACTCGCAAACCGCCGAATAAGGGAAGTAAGAGGGCTAAAAGGCCCCCGTCAGCTTTTGGTACAAACCGATGTCAAGTCAGTCTTGATCGCTTAGTTCTCTTGCTCTTCCCTTTTAATCGCTTCGTACAGATGTGGCTTTGGTCGTCTGGGCTGTGTTGCTGTTGGAGTATACTAGCCACTAGCTAAACAAGACAGCGATAGAGGACTCAGCCCCATGACCTCTGACCAGCAAATAGGACCGCCCGAAGGACTCTGCCGTGTTTTATCGCTCGACGGAGGCGGTGCCAAAGGGTTCTACACCCTTGGCGTACTTGCCCAAGTAGAGGCTTTAATCAAGAAGCCTCTCTACGAACACTTCCAACTCATTTTTGGCACGAGCACGGGAGCAATCATCGCTGCGCTTCTGTCAGTGGGTTACAAGGTCGAAGACGTGCTCAAACTCTACAGACAGCACGTGCCAGTGGTTATGGGGCACAAGGACGCAGGCGGCAGAACCAAGGCGCTAGACAAGCTCGTCGGAGAAGTTTTTGGCGAAATGGACTTCAAAGCAGTTAAGACGGGCATTGGTATTGTTGCCACCTATTGGGATTTGCAGAAACCGATGATTTTCAAAACATCGGTTGCACAGGCACATGGTCGAGAAGGGACATTCTTACCGGGGTTCGGCTGCAAATTAGGAGAAGCCGTCAGAGCATCCTGCTCTGCTTACCCATTTTTCGAAAGATACACCCTAAAGACGGGGCAAGACACGACCGTGGAGCTATTCGACGGCGGATACTGCGCAAACAACCCCACACTCTACGCCATTGCGGATGCGGTTATGGCATACAAGAAAGCCTACTCCGATCTGCGAGTCCTCAGTGTTGGTGTCGGAATGTATCCAGAGCCAAAACATTTGGTAACGCCGAGGACTTTTGTTGAGTGGATAGCGAAGGCTTGCATCGGATTTACTGGGCTTCAACTCTTGCAAAAGACTCTCGACGTAAACACGAACTCGATGGAACAACTCCGTGCGGTTCTTTTCAAAGAGATTCAGGCTGTACGCATTAGCGATACATATCAGCAGCCGGAAATGGCTACCGACTTCTTAGAATCCGACATAAAGAAGCTCGAAATGCTTTATCTGAGAGGTTGGGAATCGTTCGCTGCCCACGAGTCAGCTTTGAAAAGACTTCTACTCGAAGAGAAATGAGGAAACCCACCCAATGTCTATCCCCCTCGCCCAATTGGACACGTGGTCAGGACAAGGCGCTGTCGTAACTTCCAGAGACACCTACGCCACAGTCAAAGCTGCACTGGAAGATGCGAGCGCAAAATACAAAGATCGGAACTTTAAAGTATTCCTCCAAGGCTCCTACGGCAACGACACAAACATCTGGGCAGAAAGCGACGTTGACGTTGTTATTCGGTATGACGGATCATTCATTTTCGAACTAGACAAGCCACTGGAGGACAACGCCGCATTTCAAGCAGCCTATCCCAACGGTGGTGCCTATCCTTACAGCGAATTTAAGGAAGATGCTCGTAAGGCACTGAGAGCGAAATTCGGAGATTCAGTAAAGCCCGGAAGTAAGGCGATCAAGATCGAAGCGAGCGGGAATCGCAGGAACGCAGATGTGATCGTCGCCTTTGAATTTAGGCGCTATTACAAATTCAAATCATTGCTCGATGAAGACCATGTGACAGGGATGTGCTTTTTCACGTCAGATAACACTCGTATCGCAAACTATCCCGACCAACATTGCAAAAATCTCACCGCAAAGCACCAAGCCACAGGAAACAAGTTGAAGCCGATGATTCGCATTTTTAAGAACATGCGCTCGAAACTTGTTGAGAAGAAATACATAGCCGAAGGGGGAGCACCGTCATACTACATCGAAGGTCTACTTTATAACATTCCTGATGACGAGTTTGCTGGCAACTATCAGGATGTGACTTACAACGTCCTCAAATGGCTCGAAGACCATCCAGATCGTACGCAGTTCCTCTGTGCAAACAAGCAATACTACCTACTGCGGGATAACAGCAAAACTTGTTGGGCTTGCGCAGACGGAGAGAAATATATCAACGGTGCGATAAAACTCTGGAACGGATGGGAGTAAAGGCTAGGAACATAGAAGTAATCACGTGAACTGGTGTCGGGAAGGAGTGACGGGAGGACTAGAATTTGTGGGGCACGAGGCGCCGATAGAGATCGCTGCGCTGTACGTCGGGAAACGACTTCCCGACGAATACAGAAAACGCGGTGCTGCCAATCCAATAAAATGCACTTGGGACACTTAAGTGCATGATTTCTCAGCGTTGGAGTCGCCCATAATGCTGCCGTTCAGGAATCCCTCGTTCCAGTGCCACTGGAACTTGCTGATTCGAAAAGGTCGAAAGCGGCGATTTTATGTATCACGAAAGTTCTGTTTGATGAAGGCATCCCTCCACTGGCGTCACAGCTTTCCATGTCCGAGAGAACGGTGAACGGTGCAACGAATTGATACTACTTGATCCTCAGCGAGTTGAAAAAGGCTTCGGAAGCCGCCTCGGAAAGTTCTTGTTCGCTCGGTGCGGTTGTTTCGAGAATCCATACATGCTGCCGATCCTTAGAGACGGCGATTCGCCAGCGAAGAACGTAAGGCAAGCCACTGCCGCCCGACACTTGGCCTCGAATTGTTTGCTGGTAGCCGGGTAGGCCGCCGAGCGTTGCAAAGGTGATAGGGCTGGCGTAAGCACCGGGCGCGAAGTGTGACTGGAGCCTCGATTTTGAAAACCTAATCTCAAAGTGGTCTCCGTCCTCGACGCAACATTGATTGAACTCGTTTAAATAGATGTTTGCCCAGCCATGATGAGGAAGCTTAGCTGAATAAATGTAGGTCGCAGAATCGCTGTCACGATCAACGGTAGGGGGAATCACTTGAGCACCAGCCGGGAACTGCACAGAAAAAAGCGGAGCGTCGTAGACTTGTCCTTGAGCGAAGGCGCGGGGGAAAAGGAATCCAACGGCAAGAACCACGAAACCCAGTTTGAGAACTACCCGTATATTCATGGCTCTCTAGTAGCCTCCTGTCTCTCATTCTCTGGTTAGGTAAGGGGTGATCTGCGCCGAAGCAGGCTAGGTGTGTCGGGGATGGCAATAGCGCATTAACCGCTCCGAGCATTAGCCACCGAGGAAGGTCAACTGCGCGGGCTTCGGTTGCGGCGATTGCCGTGATCCACAAGGGTAGTAACTTTTTGTATTTGCGGTATTCACGTTCGTCGACGAGGGTAGTGTAACAGTAAAGGCAGTCGTCTTGTTCTTAATCGGGCTCGCGTTTATGGTTTTTGCAATCGATTCACTACTGACAGCCTCCAACTTGCAGAAGTTCGTAGATTCTGACCAGTCGTAATTCGAGCCGAGCCGTTCAGAAGTTTTGGGCGGCTTGTTCCATGAGTTGATCATCTTAAGGTCTGAACACGACCTTGAAGCACGAATCCACATGATGCTATTTTTCTTGCCCAAATCTCGCCATGCACTCTTGGAAGATTGGTCCGTGCTCGTCAGGTTCTCGGCCCCAAGTGGCGACGTGACACGATTCATGCCTCATCGTATGCAGGGCTTCATCTTCCGACGTGTTCCATTTCGGGTCGAGGACAATTACGAACAGGTCTTGGGTTTCCATGTAAGTCTCGCCTTCCGCTTTCGCCTCGGACAAATCTTCCACTTTCACAACGACATCCGGCAACTGACCGCCAAAGAAATCCTTGTTCGTTTCCTGATATAAGGCGTGTAGATGATCGGGGCTGCGAAGCCGCTCTCGCCCAATGGCATACCGAACACCGAAACAGATGACCGCCAATGAAAGCAGCGAAACTAAGGCTTTGGCTCGCATGTCTGATTTTCATTGCCCTTCGCATGGTTTGTAGGATGTCGGGACTGTTTTGAGCTTCTCTTTAGCGTCGTTCTCGCGTGCAATTAGTGCTGCCAAGTCCTCGCCAAACTTTTTCAGGCCAGCGTCAGTGTCGAAGTCTGCGTTTATTTCGAGATTCTTAACTTCAACTTGGACGGATGCGATCTCACCATTCAGCCTGAAAAAATTGCTCATCGATTCTTGGCAGGCGGGGCTAACCGGACTCCGTTGAATCCTTCTGTACCATCCTTCTTGAGCTTGAGTCATATCGTGATAAGCCTCTTCGACCACCGCACTGTCGTTGATCGCAAGCTCTCGCATGGCGGGCAACTTAGCGGGTGTCGCATTGGTATCGGCGTTCCACTTTTCCGATGCCGCCGTTGAGGCTTTAACGTTCAACCATATCTCTGCGTCTTCCTGCTCAACCAGACTCTTCTGGTAGGCTCTGTATCCCCAGAGGCCGACGCTGAGTACGAGTAGAAGTGCCACTACGGAGAACCGTTTCATCATTTGTCTCCTGATCGTGGATTTCTTAATTCCGGATGAGCTTCAAGGTATTGGACTATTCTTCGAGCGTCCTCACGTTCGGCTTCAGTCATACCGATACTGCGCCCCACAACCCTATACGGAATATCCTCGCCTTGGAGCACGCTGATGAAGGACTCAATGTGGCCGTCACCACAAACAAAAACTGCGTTTTGTTCACGGCAGCCCGCCAGTCCTCGCAGCCAGAACTGCTCTCGTTTACGGAAGTGCTGCGCCATTTCAATCGCGTGCGCTTTGAGGCGGCACTCTTCAAAGGGAAGGTTGCTGCCGAGGAGGCTTTTGTGCCGTAACAGGATGTCCTCACCCCTTAGATAGCCAATAGATCGTCGCTCTGCGCTGTTCGGATCGCAAAACCTGTGCTCAATTCCCTCAGAGTCCGAGATTTCTTTGGGGATCGAAATTTTTTCTTGGTTGGCAAGATTCTCTTCGCTCTGTTCTTCGGCAATGAATCCGGGATGAACGTCTTGAATGATTTGCTTGAGAAAACCAGAGAATGCCTTCTGAGCTTCCGTTTCCTCAACTCCCTCCTTGCGTGCTTGTGCGAAGTGGGATGCCCCGAGGAGGTGTAACACTTAGTTTCTCTCCAGAATTACGGTGTTGCCTTTAGTGCCCATAGTTTTCCCCAGCGTTCGGAATCGTTCTTAACGGCTTAACCGCAGCTTCGCCCGGTCGCCGCACGTATCCGATGTCTTGTACGATTCCTTGCCCAGATGGGACTCCTTCCTTCACCTTAATCCGCGACGCAAACGAATAATCTGAGGAGGGAGCCCTTAGCCCAAGGCTAAGCCCTCAATCGCGCAGCATGAATAGTCTGCTAGTACCTAGTTCTGAAGGGTTAACAGGTGTGTCGGATGAATCAAGCCCTTTTAGGACAAGTACCATCGCCTACGTTCAGGGCGGCTGTGATCCTTGAAAATGGACATTCTCGTGGACAACAGCTTCGAGATGAGCGGGGGCGGAGACAATTGACGTGAAGGAGGGCAATAGTGAACACCTTTGACTCAGGACTTCTCTTGCGCATAAGGGTTGCGGTTGGCGTTCTAGGAATCTTCCTCTTCGTCATTATGCTGCTGGGACTTCTAGCAACTTTGTTTTCTCCCAGAGACGAACATTGGACAGCCACGATAATAGGCGCACCCGTTTCAATAGTTCTTGGATTTCTAATGGCGCGGTGGGGCTGCGGATTCAAGATTAAAGCGCAGGTCGAAATTGAGAGGAATCCTGAGTAGCCCTCGCTAGCTCAGCATCGGCAGGAGGTGATGATGAAGACAAAATGTTTGACCTTGCTTCTGTTGATTGGGTTCACGTCAGTCCTAACTGCAGGACAATCGGCTCCGCATCGAAAGGACATTCCGTCGATAGCCAAATCCGCTAATGGTTCAATTGTTTCTATAGTTATGTCGGATGACAGCGGGAGGCCAATAGCCCAAGGCACTGGCTTCCTTGTGAGCAAGGATGGTCTTATCGTAACCAACTATCACGTTATCGCAGAAGGCAGTTCTGGCGTTGCGAAGCTCCCCGAGGGGGCAATCTACATTCTCGAAGGTGTAGTGGCATCTGATAAAACACGCGACGTTGCCATTATAAAAGCGAGCGGCACAAATTTTCGGACACTTATGCTCGGTAATTCGGACAGGATTGAAGTCGGCCAAGAAGTCGTGGCGATTGGCAATCCACTTTCTCTCGAATCGACCGTTTCAAACGGTATAGTCAGCGGGATGCGAACAGCGGAAGAGGTTGGCGGCAAGTTCTTGCAGGTAACAGCGCCAATCTCACCCGGTAGCAGCGGCGGGCCGTTGTTTAATATGGCTGGTGAGGTGATCGGGATCACGACCTTGTATCTCAAGGGCGGCGAAAACCTCAACTTCGCAATTCCTATCAACGACGCGAAGCGCCTGCTTGTGAACCCTTACGCAAAGTACGGTGGGGTGACGATACCTGCTTGGCCTAACGAACCTGAATCAACCAAAATGCAAAAACAGGACACTGACAACCGTCCTTCCCCTTCGACGGCCGCGAATACGCCCGACCTGAAAACCACCGTCGAGTTTATGGGCCGCATGGTAGAGCCTGAGCACCGCGACGTTCTACAAGGCGTATTGGAGGGAGCGATGCTGCATTCGACAAACGGACCAGCGATTACCATCCTCGCGCATGAATATATGCTTATGGCGTTTACTACTGGCGTCACCCATAAGAACGGCTATCCACAATTCACCTACTCAATCATCTCTGATGGCGACGGCAAGCACGAACAAAAGGATTATCCGAGGTACATATCATTTGCTCTCGGAGACATCGATCCAGCGTCGATAGAATCTAAAGAGGGTGGCTACGATCCTTACGCTCTATCTGAGTTTTGGGACAAGCATCCTAAATGCGAGGCGAACCCGGAATGTGCCCACGAGTATCTCACTTTTCTCGATTCAGCGCCCAAATTAACGACGGTGCAATTTCACACGACTGACCTCAAGCCGCTCATTGAGCGGGGCGGCTGTTCGGGGACTTCGGGTTGCGGTCTGAACGAGACAACGGGAAGCGCGTTGATTTTTTTTAGGAGCAAGGATAGAGCCGAAAGATTCGTCACAGCCCTTACTTATGCGGTGAAGTTGGGAGGTGGAAAGTCGGACCTGTTTCCGCCCACGCACTGATGAAGGAGCGACTGACCGCGGGCAGCGAGGATGTGGTGGAACTGGAACCGGACAACTTGCTCCACCACGACCCCACACTCTCGGAAGGCGTCAAGCGACACAGGAGGTAGAGGTTTATGGAAACCCAGCCTTGCAGCGTTTCTTACATCGTACCCGGCACGGAAACTCTTCCCCCGTGCGAGAGACCTGCTGTGAAGACGTGCGAAGATTGTGGCAGAGGTTTCTGCGAAGATCATGTCAGAGGATCAATGGTAGGAAACCTTTGTCGGGCCTGTGCCAAGCCCGAATGAAACATTGCTCTGAAGAACTGTGGGCTCCATGCACGGATTAATACCGGATCGAGGTACCCAGCCCATTTACGTCGATTTCGGAAAAGCATACTCGCTGTTACCGCCCTTCCACAATCTTAGAGCCGCCCAACTCGACATCGCTGAGTCCAGCAAAACGTCCTTGGCCACACCCAGCCGGGAATTGACTTCATTTCACCTGCACCTTCGTTCAGGTAACGGCGAGGATATTGTGGCCCCCAAATGAACATAGATTCTCAAATGGAGCGGTATTCTCGATTCAGGAGGAAAACATGCAAACCCGGCCAGTACTTTTGGGAATCCTTTTGACGGCTTTGACACCGTCACTCATCTACTCCCAGAACCAACAGTTTACGAATTGTCATACACCTGAATCTGCGGGGAATTTTGTGGGGTCAGACGAAACCATTGTTAACGGCATGGTATGTAAGGTTGTGACAACTCAACCTGCCAAACAACAGATAGCCGCAAACCAACCCGCACCGCCTTCCCCAGCAAGCGCGAAGGACACCTCTGCTGGAACAGGATCAGTCATCACGAACGCTCGCGTCATCGACCTATCAAAACTTGGTTTGGACGACGATATCGTGATTGCGAAGATTAGAAACGGCAGTTGCCGATTTCAATTGGGGGACTCGGACCTTGTCGAACTGAAAAAAGCTGGAGTCTCGCCAAAAGTCATCGCGGCGATGCTGGACGCAGGCGCATCAGCATCGGCACCAGCCGCCCCGACCAATAACGAGGTACCGACGCCCACGGCTTCGGCTCCTTCCGGGGCATCGGAACCTCCAGAAGAGGGTTCAGCCTCAGGTTCAGGCACGATTCCGGCAGGGGCACGTGTCGTGATTGCTCCGATGGACGGATTTGAAACTTACTTCGCAGCGGCTGTTCGTGAAAAGAAAGTTCCAATCACCCTCACCCTCAATAAAGACACGGCGCAGTATTTTGTCGTCTCGACCAAAACCGAATGGGCTGGCTTCGTCTACGGCTCCGGTGGAAGCGCAAGCTGGACTAGGAACGGTGGAAGTGCTGCGTACGGCTCGGCAGGTAGCTCTACGCGAGGGCTTGAAGCGAGCATCATGGTGATAAACGCAAAAACGAAAGACGTGGTTTGGGCTTATGAAGTGCATAAGAGCAGCCACGGAGCTTTGCTTCTCGGGACTCATGCCGCACGTGGTCAGCAGTCTCTAGCGGAGGCGTGTGCGAAGCATCTAAAGGAGTACATCGAGAAGGGGAAGTAGAACGATCTGAGTTCCTGACCTCAGATTTGCAAGTATCCACGCCACCGCAACCTTTTGTCGTAACCGAAGTTCATTTGAGAAATTGCGGGGCTTGGGGCGTTGGCTCCTTGGCGGTGCCGCCACCCCCGTCGGAGTTCCGTCTGTCAGAAAAATTCTAGGCGGCTCTCCTACCGCAATAGGCACACCTGTACTCACGGGCTATTCAGTGTCGGCGGGGAAAGGGTTTAGCCTGCTAGGTAAGAAACCCACGGCCATACACGAACATAGTGCAGGAGATAACCATGAAAAATCTCAACATGGCGAAACGAGAGTCATCCACCAGTTCGGATAGACTGGCGACAAAACTAGGCTTTGTTGCGGTGGTAGGATGCTTGGTAGCCATCGCCATTTATGTCTGCATGATTGATAGCGTGGCTTTTGCGAATCCGAACTCGCGGCCCTCGAATATAGCAGACAACGAAGCATCGGCAGTGGGTTCTGTGCGTACGCTCAACACCGCTGCAGTAACGTACTTTTACACGTATCCTAGCCTTGGCTACCCGGCGAGTATAGCAGCCCTCGGTCCCGGAGCAAACGGTGGCAAGTCCTCGTCCGCCGCGGCTGACTTTATTGAGCCTGTGCTCGCTAGCGGTACCAAGGACGGGTATAAATTCATTTATACCCCGAGTACGACTGCGCCGCCCATCAAAGCGTACACAATTGTCGCCGTCCCCGTCTCAACCTCGACTGGTAAGCGGAAGTTCTTCACCGATGAGAGTGGTCTGATACGCGAAACCACAGATGGGTCAACCCCGACCGTCGCCAGCCCTCCTCTGCGATAGTCGTGCACGCGGAAGTTACCGTCGGGAACCGGACAGAACAATCACGGCGAAGCGTTCCAGACGTGCATAAAACGATTTGAAAAAAAAGTAACAGCGTTGCACCGCGCTCAAGAAAATCTCCACGCTTTTTGTAGTTCCCTTCCGCTTAGCCCTTCAGCGATGACCAGCTTTCAGCATTAACTAATAGAGAAAGTACTATCGCCTTAGCTGAGCATCGCAAGCATATTTGTGAGGAAAGCATGGCTTTGTCCCACCGACTGGGTACGCCGACGGCCTCTATCCCGTCTGCCCAATCAAAAGGAACGGTGAGCTTGTGGGACTGGAGATAAGGTTCGATACATAGGACCGCACGTGCCAGCCCGGACGGGGCGGCACGAGGAGGCGGGAGGTCGGCGATGAACATTAAACGTCTTGGGATTTGCATTTTCCTTAGCGGTCTTGCGGCAGTTGTTACTGCGATCATCGCCGCACTGGTCGCCGGATTTCTCGGTATCAGCGACGGCGTCGTGGCTGATGTCTCCGAGATCACCTTTATATGTACGATCCCAATCGGAACAACAATCATGTACTTCCTGAATTTAGAAAAGACAGGGGATTAAGAATGCAATCAAGGTCGCGACATACATCGTAGCAAGTGCGGTACTGAAGTAGATGCCTGCCCGAACGGGCGACAAGAAAGAGGATGTCATGAGCACGTCAAGCATAGAGGTGCCGGAAGAAGCACCATTGGTGGGCGTCGGTGGCTGGCTCGCCCTACTCATCTTTGGGCTTGCGATCTCTGGCGTTCAAGGAATTATGCGCCACGGTATTGATGCTGTTTTCGGTATCGGAAACTTATGGCTGGCATATGCCCTCTACCGCTATATGCCATATGCCCTTCTGCAGGCGAAACTTTGGCTCTCTATTAGGTTGCTTTCCACGTTGCTCCCGGGCGTCCTCCTCTTCATCGCAGCGAACACGGAACCGCCGGAACAAGCCTACAAATTCGAGCAGGCCATTAACGGCGGGGCAGCCTTTGGATTGATGATACTATCAATTCCCTATGCTATTTGGTTGCTGTATCTCTTTAAGTCAAAGCGTGTAAACAACACGTATTTGACGTGAGCAGGGTTTTTGTAGCAGCGGGAGTGAGAGAGAATTCACTCTGGAGGAACCCTGCGGCGGCCCGGAGAAGGATGCCATTGCCAAATTCGTTGCGAAATCTTTTAACATCCGTTGGGAACCAATCGAAATGTCGCTGACGGCTCGTGAGGCGCTGGGAATAGTTGACGAGCAGCTACACGAACGTCACGAGTCGAGCGGTAGATCGAAGGCCCTGTAACCTCACGACGTTTTGGCGTGCGGTGCCAGTTCATCGAGCCCGGAGGGCGGGCAGTCGCGGTGGACAACGGTGAAGACTGCTCGTTCGAAGCCATAGCACGATTAGACACTTGGGTCTGGTGCCCGACCATTCACTTCTTGCCAACAAGGGGCGGGGTTCCTAATCTTTCTAATCATGATCATCGGACCAACTGTTGCGACGTGGCATGAAAATGAACTTACCCTTTCTGCGGAACTGATACACAGCTTCGTTTGTACTGTCGAATCACAAACTGCGGAATCCATCGGCCTTTACCGGAGAGACAGACAAACTGTTGTAGAGGAGTACGAAGACGGCGACAGGACATTTGCAGAAAGCATTGAGGTATATCGGGGATTGCGAAGTGACACGTGGGATGTGAATTCTCTGTTTGAAAAACACTTTCCAAACCTGCAAAGGCGATCCGCTTTCTTGACAATATGGGGATATTTCGAGCACGAACTCGATAAATTGTGTTCTCTTTACAAGGAGGAGAAGCATTTTTCGTTAGACTTTTCTGACATAAATGGCACAGGAATTGACCGTTCAACAAGATATCTGGAGAAAGTTGCCGGGCTCGACGTGCAATACAATTCCCCTGAATGGAAGGAGATCAAAACAATACGTAATCTCCGCAATAAAATTGCACATCAAGATGGCAGGTTGGTCACGATGAAGGGTGATCCCGCATTAGACCTCATAGCGTATGTCGAGCGGTCTCCTTTTCTGGAAAAGGATGGAGAGGTTATTGTCTTGCAGGAAGGCTTCCTGAAGTTTGTTGTCGATCTGTTCGGCGCATATTTCACCCTGCTCGGCAGTTCTATAAGAGAGAAAGTCCGCACTGGGCACGTCAGGAGCTAAAACAACAAGCTTTTTATGACCTCTGACGACTGCATTAGCTTCTTCACATCGTCATAGCTTAGGAATTGACAGACTTCTGACAACTCACTGTTGACAAAGGTGCGCCTACCGATCTGGCGATCAAAGAGGTTTTTCCTAAGCGGAGAGGCAACGATCACAGCCTTTGGAACCGGGTAGTCGATCCGCACATCATTTAATCGCAAGAGACCAGAATAAACAGAAGTCGAATGCTCAATTTCAAAAAAGCACACAGGGGTGGCCGACAGCTTCTTGAACCAGATCACATCAATCATTTTCGCAATGTTCAGTACGTCCGGCCCTGCAAAGTGCGGTAGCTCGCTCAGCGTCAACGAGGCGAGTGAATTTCCTTGATAGCTCTTGTTTCTATCGTTTGCAGCGACCCAAACGTCATGGCCCTTCATCAGACCAATTTTCACTAGGCAGTACTGCATGAACAAATGTTGCTCGGTGTCTTCACCCTCCTGACCCACTGGTTCCGGTGTATCTGGATGAGGAGGCGTGGTCGGCGGCTCCGGAGCCAAAGGTAGCAGTAGTTTTCCGTGGAAGATGAGTTCGACAAACTCATCTGCCAAACTGAGGTCTTCAAAACCGCATCGTTTCTGCAAATCCTTCATCGCGCCCATTATTGCGATGTACCTTTCGCCTAAATCTGTGCCACTTGGAATCGTCGGAAGTAGCCCGAGTGATTGAAGTCCACCGTCAACGGCACCATTCCAAATCGCAAATCCCTTATGGTCGAGCAAGAAGAGAGCCGTTGATGCAAATGCGCGTCCCACGCCGTTGAGGCGATAATCGCTCTCGGGATTTCCCGCGAAGTTATAAAATCTCTCAGCCAGTGGTTCTGTACCATAGAGCAGATAGGCGAGTCCCAATCGAATTTTGTCAATCCCGTTTTCCACGAAAGTATTTGGATACAGCTTTGGCCCACCAACGCTCATCTCTTTGTAAATCTTAAGAGCTTCATGTTCAGACAGTTTGGAGAGTGAATCCTTCATCAGGAGGGGGCGGATAGTTTGCATTGGCGTGTCAAACCATTCCCTACGACGCGTCACGTAACTCTTGCCCTCGAACTCGGGTCGGGGTTTCGAAAATTCCGCAACCAACACTTTTAAGTCACTCTCACTAATCATCGAGCTTGGATGACTGGACATCGGCTTAAGGAGCCTCCGCTCGTCGGTTTCTGAATACTCTTAAATTGTACGGCTTGGAAAGTGTCGAAAAGCCTTTAGATGTGATTCTCGTTCTTCTTCAGGTAACACTCAAACAAAACTCTGTGTCCAAGAGAGGTCTATCACAGGGTATAGTGTTGAATCATAAGGCTCCTCCTGAGCGACAGAACATCAGGACAGAGAGCACGCTCGAAGGACATATTCCAGACTATGCCAGCCAACCACACGGAAGTCGAAAAGCGGCTTTGGGAAGCTGCGGACGAGCTTAGGGCCAATTCCAAACTCAAGTCGTCGGAGTATTCGGTCCCGGTGCTGGGGCTGATCTTCCTGCGCTATGCGGATCAGAAGTTCTCAGAAGCGGAGAAGAAGCTTTCCGCTGCGGGGAGCGGACGCCGGAAGATCGGCAAGACCGATTATCAGGCGCAGGGTGTGCTTTACATACCGGAGAAGGCTCGGTTTGCGACCCTGCTGAATCTGCCCGAGGGAGCCGACATCGGCAAGGCGATCAACGAGGCGATGAAGTCCATCGAGGCAGAGAACGAAGACCTAAAGGATGTCCTTCCGAAGACGTACAACGCGCTGGAAAAAGGTTTGTTGGTATCCCTGCTCAAGAATTTCTCCGCTATCCCCATCACGGAGGGGGATGCTTTCGGAAAGATTTACGAGTACTTCCTCGGGAACTTTGCGATGGCTGAGGGGCAAAAGGGTGGCGAGTTCTTTACCCCCATCAGCATCGTCAAGTTAATCGTAGAGATCATAGAACCCTACCATGGGCGCATCCTCGACCCGGCATCTGGGTCGGGCGGCATGTTCGTGCAGTCGGCAGCCTTCGTGGAGCACCATAAGAAAAACGTCAACGAAATCTCGATCTACGGTCAGGAGAAAGTTGCCGAGACCATTCGCATCTGCAAGATGAACCTTGCCGTTCACGGCCTCTCGGGTGACATCCGGCAGGCCAACACCTATTACGAAGACCCACACAAGAGCGTTGGCAAATTCGACTTTGTGATGGCAAATCCGCCGTTCAACGTGGACAAGGTGGACAAGGAGCGAATCAAGAATGATCCCCGCTATCCATTTGAGCTACCGAAAGCGGACAACGCCAATTACCTCTGGATACAAGTTTTCTACAGCGCATTGAGTGCAACGGGCCGGGCGGGCTTCGTAATGGCGAACTCGGCGGGAGATGCACGGGGGTCGGAACTGGAGATCAGAAAAAAGCTGCTTCAATCGCATGCCGTTGACGTTGTGGTGTCCATCGGACCAAACTTCTTTTATACCGTAACTCTGCCATGCACTCTCTGGTTCTTTGACCGAGGAAAAGCAAAAACCAAGCGGAAAGATAAGATTCTGTTCATTGATGCTCGGCACATCTTTCGCCAGATCGATAGAGCGCACAAGGACTTTACGCCAGAGCAGATCGAGTTCGTTGCGAACATTGTGCGTCTCTTTCGAGATGAAGCTGTCGAAACTGAGGCTGGTAGCAAAGACCTAGTAAGGCAGAACTTTCCCAAAGGAAAGTACGCCGATGTGCTGGGACTTTGCAGTGTCTCGACTATTTCTGAAATCGAAGCGCAAGGGTGGAGTCTGAATCCGGGACGGTATGTAGGGGTGATCGAACGGGCTGCCGACGATTTTGAGTTTGCAGAGCGATTGGAAGAACTAAACGAGGAGTTGGAAAAGTCGAACATCGAGGCAAAGCAGTTAGAGGAGCGAATTCGGGAAAGCATCGCAGCAATGTTGCAGAACAACTAATGACGACACCTCTGAAATACAAATGGCTTTCCGTGCGGCTCGGTGATGTCGCAGAGTTCCGAAATGGCGTCAACTATTCCAAGGCTAACTTCGGAAAGGGCGTGAAGGTCATTGGTGTATCCGATTTTCAAGATAACGTGAAGGCGTCATTCGGTCAGCTTGAAGAGATCAATCCCGCAGGGGTGGTGCGTAAGGAACACTATCTGAAAGACGGGGACATTCTCTTTGTTCGATCAAATGGCAACAGAGACCTAATCGGACGAAGCATGTTTGTTGAAAACCCTCCGGAGGAAGTGACCCATTCTGCATTCTCAATTAGGCTCAGATTTGTGCGCAAAGATTGCCTTCCTCGTTTCTACGCGTACGTGCTCCGATCACCCTTATTTCGACAATCCTTGTCGCTTCACGGGGGAGGCACAAACATCTCGAATCTTAACCAAGACATTCTAGGACGATTGCAAGTTCCGCTGCCTCCCAGACCCATTCAGCATCAGATCGCCTCAATCCTCTCCGCCTACGACGACCTAATTGAAAACAACACTCACCGGATCAAAATTCTGGAAGAGACGGCGCAGATGATTTACCGGGAGTGGTTTGTCAACTTCCGATTCCCCGGACATGAAGATCGTACATTTCTGGAATCAGAATGGGGGAGAATCCCTGAAGGCTGGAGCCAGCCATACCCAGATTACGTGGATTTCTTGGAGGGACCGGGCCTGCGCAGGTGGCAATACAGGGATTCTGGACTGAGGTTCTTAAACATTAGGACAATCGCAGATGGGGACATTGACCTGTCTAAGACTCAATTCGTTGATCCGGAGGAAGCCGAAGCCAAGTACAAACACTTTCTATTGTCAGAATTTGATCACGTCGTTTCAAGTTCAGGCACTATCGGAAGAATCGTGACCGTACGTCGTGAGCATCTCCCACTAATGCTAAACACGAGTGTTATCAGGATGAGGCCGAAGTCTGAGTCCGTTGGGAGATGGCAACTGAAGCATTTTCTTAAATCCGACTACTTTCAGACACAGATCAAAGCCTTCGCTAGTGGCGTGGCGCAGATGAATTTTGGCCCATCCCACTTGAAGCTTATGAAGATTATTGCTCCACCTGATGAAATTGGCAGGGAGTACGAAAGCCTCGTTGGTCCAATGGAAGAATTGATCTGTACTCTAACGGCAAACAATGCAGTCCTTCGTAATACTCGTGATCTTCTCCTGCCAAAGCTAATCTCGGGTCAAGTCTGCGTCGAGCAACTGGAAATCGAGACCGCAAGCCCAATCTTATGATCCATCTCGACCCAGATTCGGAAGGTACACTCGAAGCCAACACTATTGGGCTGTTCGAAGACCTCGTTTGGGAATCTGGGGATTGTTATCACGAAACCTTTGGACCCTCCTCGCCGTTGGGACGGGAGACATCCGAACAGGTTGTCCTCGAACGGCGGCTTCGGGCTGCCCTAGTGAAACTCAATCCCGGCACCACCCTGTTAGCTATCGATCTGGCAGTGGAAGAATTGAGCAAAGATCGAAGTGTGCTGAGCCCCGTCCGGGCTAATCAGGAAATCTACAGGCTCCTGAGAGACGGCGTGAGGGTTCCTGTCCGGCGAGATGATGACCAAGAAAGCATCGAAATCGTGCGGGTTGTGGATTGGGACAAACCCAAGAAGAACGACTTTTTCCTCGCCTCGCAGTTCTGGATTTCAGGTGACTATGGCAGAAAACGGGCAGACCTTATTGGTTTCGTGAACGGTCTGCCTCTCGTCTTCATTGAACTGAAAGCTTCCCACAAGTCTCTGGAAAACGCCTATAAGTACAATCTCTCTGACTATCGCACGACGATCCCGCAAATCTTCTGGCACAACGCCTTGATAATCCTCTCGAATGGCTCGAAAAGCAGAATCGGGAGCATGACCGCTGGCTGGGAGCACTTTGCCGAGTGGAAGAAGATCAATGACGAGGGTGAAGAAGGAATCGTCAGTTTAGAGACGATGGTTCGGGGAGTGTGCGAACCTTCCCGGCTGCTCGATTTGGTAGAGAACTTCAGCCTGTACAGCGAAGCTGAGGGCGAAACCACCAAACTATTAGCGAAGAACCATCAGTTCCTCGGCGTGAACCGAGCGATAGAGGCAACAGAGCAGATCAAGAAAAACCAAGGGAAGCTCGGAGTGTTCTGGCACACGCAAGGTTCCGGTAAGAGCTTCTCCATGGTCTTCTTCTCGCAGAAGGTCTTACGAAAACTCCCCGGCAACTGGACGTTCTTGATCGTCACGGATCGGGACGACCTCGACGGCCAAATCTACCGAAACTTTGCCTCGACAGGTGCAGTCCTCGAAGACGAGAAAAGCGTCCGGGCGCAGAGCGCGGAGCACCTAAAGAAACTCCTCAATGCGGAAGACCACCGCTACCTGTTCACACTGATCCAAAAGTTCCGCACCGAAGAGGGTGAGACCTATCCGAAGCTGTCGGACAGGTCGGACATCATCGTTATCACGGACGAAGCGCACCGGAGCCAGTATGACCAGTTCGCTCTGAACATGCGGAACGCCTTGCCGAATGCCGCATTCATCGGCTTCACGGGAACCCCGCTGATGGCTGGGGAAGAACGGACAAAGCAGGTCTTTGGTGATTACGTCTCGATCTACAACTTCAAGCAGTCCATCGATGATGGGAACACCGTTCCCCTCTACTATGAGAATCGCATCCCTGAACTTCAGCTTACGAACCCGAACCTTACTGAGGACATGGCCGAGATTATTGATTCTGCCGAACTCGATGAGGACCAACAGCACAAACTGGAAGGGGAGTTTGCCCGAGAGTATCAACTCATCACTCGGGAAGACCGTCTGGAACGAATAGCGGAGGACATCGTTGCCCACTTTATGGGGCGGGGCGAACTGGCTAAGGCGATGGTCATCTCGATTGATAAAGCCACCACAGTCAGAATGTACGACAAAGTTCAGAAGTACTGGAAAGCCTCGATAGTCCGGTTGCAGAGGCAACTGGATGCCGCTGACCCCGCTGACAAACCCGAGCTAGAAAAACGGCTCCGATTCTTCCAAGAGACCGACATGGCGGTCGTCGTCTCCCAGTCCCAGAACGAGATCGAGGAGTTCAAGAAAAAGGGTCTGGACATCGCAACGCACCGGAAGAGGATGGTCAAGGAAGACCTTGAAAAGAGATTCAAGAAATCAGACGACCCGCTGCGAATCGTTTTTGTTTGTGCGATGTGGATCACAGGTTTCGATGTGCCTTCTTGCTCCACGATGTATCTCGACAAGCCCATGAAGAACCACACACTCATGCAGACCATCGCACGGGCGAACCGGGTCTGGAAAGAAAAGCAGAATGGCTTGATCGTGGATTACGTCGGCATCTTCCGCGACCTTCAGAAGGCTTTGGCGATCTATGGAACCACTCAGGGCGGAGCGAAGCCGGGGGAACTGCCAATAAAGGATAAGCTCGAACTGGTCAGGCTGCTCCGAGAGGCGATACAAGAGACGACTATGTTTTGCCGGGAGCGGGGCGTGGACCTAGAAGCGATCATGGCGGCTACTGGATTTCAAAGAGAAAAGCTAAAGGAAGATGCGGTGGCGACGTTTGTCATTGATGATAAGACCCGACGAAGGTTCATGGAGTCAGCGGGGCACGTCGAAAAGCTCTTCAAGTCGTTGTTGCCTGACCCAGCGGCAAATGAGTTTGGGCTGATCCGAAAGGTGATCTCAGTTATCGCAGAAAAGATTCGGTCTGAGATTCCTCCTTCTGACATATCTGAAGTGATGGAGCAGGTGGACGAGCTTCTCGACAAGTCTGTCTCAACCGAGGGCTATGTCATCCGGCCTTCGGCAACTGCGCAGAACTACATTGATTTGAGCAAGATCGATTTCGAGGCACTTAAAGAGAAGTTCGAACAAGGCAGAAAGCCCATTGAGGTTCAGAAGCTCCGAGCACAGGTTGCCCAAAAACTCGTTCAGATGGTTAGGCTCAATCGCACCCGGATGAACTTCCTAGAAGAGTTTCAGAAAATGATCGATGAATACAATGCGGGGGCTTCAAATCTCGAAACACTGTTTGCCCGATTGATGGCATTTACCAAGAGGCTTTCTGAGGAAGAAAAGCGTGGAATTGCCGAGCAGTTGACCGAGGAGGAGTTGGTGATCTTTGACCTGCTGACGAAACCGGACATGAAACTCAGCAAGGCCGAAGAAATTGAGGTGAAGAAGGTTGCGAAGGAGCTATTGGAAACCCTCAAGAAGGAGAAATTGGTTTTAGACTGGAAGAAGCGGCAGACGACAAGGGCGTCCGTGCGGTACACGGTTGAGACGGTCCTCGATCACCTGCCACGGGTGTACACACCACAGGTTTATGAGCAGAAGTGCGAGCAGGTATATCAGCACGTTTTCGATTCATACACGGGACTGTCTGGCGGCATCTATGCGAACTGACCGTGGATTTACCAAGGCTCCTGACCTCACGTCATTTGTCGTGCGGTTGCGCCTACGTAATAGAACAGCAGATTTTGGCGAGGTGTAAATCAATGATTTCCGACGCACAACGCGAAAATACTAAAGCTGTCCTCAAGGAGTTGTTCAGCCTGTGGGACAGCAGAGCAGATTTGTATGGCGAGGTATTCTTTGGCTCGGGTGTTGCAAAGGGATACGACAAGAAGTGGCGCAACGTCACTTCATTTTTATTTCCCATGCACAAGTCTGCACTCTGCTCCACTGGGCTTCAGGCCGACTACGGAAACTTTAAGTTGGTTGACGGTACCATGTCCCTCGCTGAAGCTAAGACCCTACTTTCGGCTGTGGTTGAGTCCGACCGTCTTAACTTGCCCGGAATTCCAGAAATAGAAATTCAAGCATCCCTTCATCCAAATTCCTCTCGATACTTTCAGCACAGCGGACGTAGCCGCTTTCCTGTTTTCTATCCCTACTACGACTTCAATTTCAGCGTGGAGCAAGACTTCAAAGGCGACTCCACACAAGAGCTACTTCATAGCGTTGACCTACCAGTGTTTCCATCAGCAGGGGCAGCTATGGAGAGCTACCTGAGCGTTCGCCTCGGCGATAATAGCCAGTACAGTGGAGTTCTTTCGGCACTAGTTCCAGATTACAGGGGTAAAATCAACGAAATCCGCATAGGCACAAGAACCGTCGAAGTTGAAATGGAGTGCCTTGAAGGAAGTTCCGAGAAAGATTTGATTGGAAAACTTTTCGTGAAGTATTACGGCGGCATCTCAATCACTTCCGACCTGAACTTCACAGACCACAAAGCATCTGCCGAGATTCGAGACTTTCCTCGTGATTTGCTCGTTGTGCTTTTATCCCGCAAGAATGGGGAACTTGTTGACCGCAGGACTTTTCTGGCGGGAAGCCAAAATGTCGCCGAGGGTGTAACAATTGAAGCCCCCGAACAGGACATAGAACAATTGATCCAAATGGGCGAATCAGAGAGTGTCGAGTTCAAGCGAGAGATTCCGCAACAGCGAGAGCAGATTGCCATTGGCGCGACGGCCCTCGCCAACCGTCGTGGCGGAAGGATTTTTATCGGAGTGGCTGACGATTGCTCGATCTTTGGATGCAAGTTGGACAAGCCCAAGGACATGATCACTCAAATTCTCAGAAGTTATTGCGATCCTCCCCTCGATGTCGCTGTTGAGGAGGTTCAGATTCGCAGTCTTCCGGTCGTTATCGTCACAGTTCCAGAGGGCAGAGACAAGCCATACTCAGTGAAAGATAAAGGAGTGTACATACGAACCGGGGCCACGAAACGTCCCGCGACTCGTTATGAGTTGGACGAAATGTACAGTGCAAAACGGACCGCAAGCGATTTATTTAGGTAGCTGAGCCCCTAGATATGAACTTGAGACGTTCGACTTGCCTCTCAGCCATTCGAATACAGCCCATGTCGCTTCGAGGTCTTCTTTGTTGTAAGCGAGAATTTTGTCCATCAATTCTTTCCGCTTTTCCTCGTCGCTGGTCCGATAACGTACTCTATTTTTCGTGCATTTGAGGGGCGTAGGTATGGTTGGCGAAACAGAAGTACTGAGGAAGGCCCGAGAGGAGGGGCGAAGGAGCCCACCAACCATGGGTCGCAGCAGGGACCGCATCGATCTGCCTCCCTTTAGGATTTGATTCGTCTCTCCATGGCGGCCTTCAGCGTGGGCTTGACCGTGGCCAAATCGTCGTCGGTCTTGATAGGAAACTCTTTCCATTCACCGCTTGCGTCATAGGTGGCGATTGTATAGAACTGCCGTCGCGGATTAAGGTAGGCAAAAACGTGCCCGTTGACTTTCATTGACAGCGCGTACTTTATCGGGTCAATCGAGATTTGCCCTGCCCTCCAATTCCTAATCTCTTCCAGAAGCGCGGCAACTTTTTGTCGGACACCCGTATCCGTAATATAGTTCAAGTGATCTTCCAGATGGGTAACCTCGACGGGTTCCGGCAACGCAGTGATAGGCTGTTCTGTAAAGATCGGAAATACCTCGGACTCGCCCTCGAATTTAAGACAGTTGTATGTGAATAACGAGACCTTTAGGTCGAGCCATTTGCATCTATTGACGAGGGCTTGAGAAAAAGTGGGTGCAACCAAGAAAAGTCGGACTGCCTGTTTCGGGTCAATCCCATGGCTTTTGTAGAGTCGAGCGAAGGACTCAATATGGGTTGACACATAATCATAGTAGTCGAGTCCCTGAAGCAGCATTCCATCGTCTTCAATGACCTTAAGCTCTGCCACCACAAGAGATTTCCCACTATCCACGAGCAGAACGTCAAGTCTTCCTCCAGCAGCAGGTCTCTGATGATCCACGTAAGCGAGACCTTCCTCAATTTGTCCTGTGTGACGGCGCAACAAATCTTCGAGTTCTTGTTCTGAGACGGATACCTTCGTATATTTCTTCATCTTTTGCCCTCAGAGGTTACAAGTTTCGTAGGTCTGGTCGATGTGAATACCACTAATCTATCATCAAACATTTGTTCTAGGGATCACTGCGTTGAGTGGTTGGAACTTGCATTCTGAGTCTGTGGCTCCACTCAACTTCCGGATTCTGCGTTACGCCTGATGACTTCATTGAGCCTGACTATGCCCAGTGTGTCTTGGCGGCAATATTCCAGCAACGCTTTTTGTTTCTCCCGCCGTTCGGCTTCGCTGCACTCACCCCGAATGAGCGACTCCCAAGCCAATCCGGCAGCCTGCCCATCAGCCACATCCATGCTGTCGTAGCTCATGCCGGGAACCAGAGCCGGGAGCACGGATTTGAGCGAGAATGACCCACAGAACTCCGGATGGTAAACGTGATTGCGCATGATCGGGAGCAAATCCCAGAGCCGTCGCTGAATCTTTTTGATCCGTTCGGAGAACTGCGGCAGCCACGCAGCAAGCTCGGAGAGCCGCTGCGTTTCGAACACGGCATTGTAGACGACGACACTGCCACGATCACCGAGGGCATCACACAGCGCCGAAACAAACGCCGGGCGTGGATCGTTCGTGTCGGTCGCTAAGAATTCGAAATGCTCCGGCGCTGCGCCCGGTTGCCGCTGCACATGCACGCTCCATTGGAAGGGGATGAGATCGTACGGGCGCATTCCTGCAAACCGAGGTATCGCCGGGTTCACAGTCTCGAAGTCCATGTAGTACAGCGGGTATCTCAGCCCTTTCAACTCGTCCTTGATTTCGGGCCCGAACCAAGGGGTTCCCGTTTGCACGCAGGTGCACGCACGGCGGAGCCGACCCGAGAGCGGGTAGCTCTGCGGAATCTCGTGAATGGATTGGATGCCGAGAGCAACAAGCTTAGCAACCGTGTTGGCGTGGATTCTAGGGAGCCGCAAGATGTGATCGTCAGGCAGCGGAAGATTGCAACTGTCGAAGAACTCGCAGGTGACTGGGTGGTTGCATTGCCGTCCGGGGGCAATGTCCGGAGCCTCAGGCATGGCGAGGATTCGGAATTCTGAGCGAAGTTGAACTGTAATTTCGGGCTGCAAGCTATCGACTTGCCGGGTTAAGTTCCTGATTTTGAAAAAACGGTGTACATCGATGGGACCACCTTCATGAACATAGTCCCGACTCACATGAGCCAAGTACGATGCCGCCAGATCGACTCCCGAGTGGCTCACCACCCTGTGCTGGATCGCAACGTCGTCAAGATGATGATCCTTTACGTCGGTTGTCGATTTAACTTCGATCAGACGCCAGCGTTGATCTCGACGGCGTTGAAGAATATCAACACGGGCGAATACGTCTCGGTGCTCGAACGCACCCTCAAATATCGCCGGAATTTCTGGATTGTCGATTAGCTCTCTCGTAGCACGAATCGCAGCTTCCCGATTTGCGCAGTCAACAGCCACGCCGCCCGGAAACAATTCCCGAGCGAGTAGACCCACCTGCTGCCCTTGCGCAATTATCGACTGATCCGACTCATCCGGTTGTGCTCCCAGTTCCGGTTCGTGGACAAGCAGGTAAAGGCGCTTGAGGCATTGTTCTCCTGCAACAAATTTCGATTTGGTCAGCAGCATTAAAGAGCCAGTCTCCTCGGCGGCAGGAACCGGAGGTCAGGCGCATAAGGCATTGGGGGGCTGCTGCGTCCGAGCAGCTTCATAAATTTTTCCGACCGACAGCCCCATCATGCCAGCGATTGTGCGCCATGAATGCCCAGAAGCGCGGAGTGAGTTGATTCGGTCAATATCGACTGCCTTCTTTGGTCTGCCGAGGGTCTTACCTTTTGCTCTCGCATTTCGTAAGCCCGAACGCACGCGTTCGGCAATCAAATTGCGTTCGCCCTCGGCAACGGCCCCTAGGATCGTAAAAACCAGCTTTCCAGTCGGGGTGTTCGTGTCCACCTGCTCACAGAGGGACACGAATTGAATGCCGAGCGAATTAAAGGTCTCCAGTGCCCGGCATAGGTGAGACACAGACCTTGAGAAACGGTCAAACCTCCAACACACCACCACATCGAACCGTCGTGCGTGACTGTCAGCCATGAGCCGATTCAATGCGGGCCTTGAATCCTTTTTCCCGGAGACGCCGTTGTCCACGTAAGTACCGTAAACCGTCCAGCCGCGGCGCACGCAGTACTCGGAAAGCTCTCGGGTCTGCATCGAGGGGTCTTGCCCGTGATCGATGGTAGAGACCCTAGCGTAGACCGCTGCCACAACCTTCCGAGGCTGAGAATCGCCCTTTTCGACAATCTGTAATCCCATGCAAACCTCCAGTCATCTCGTAGACCCGTTCATAAACCCACTGCGGGGCGTTCCGTGAGCCTTTCCAGCCTGCGGAAGACCATATTCCTGCCCGGCGTCCAAGGGATCGCCTAAAACGCCCATCAGTCGGGGATTGCTTCTTTCCGCCACCTTAAATGAATTCCTTGCGCCGCACGCAGGGCATCGGTTTGGAGGACCGTAGCTCCGAAAGGTCGTGAGTGGCTGGCTTTCGCACACGAGTACAAACTCGTTTCTCGTTTGAGCACCTGAAATGAAATGCAGGTATTGGGTCGAGGCGTTGGTCAACAGGATTGTGGCTTTTGCTGGGACGAGCGACGGTGATAGTTTGCGTATAGCCATGCAGCCTCCATCTAAGGTTGCTTTGGTCAGGGGCGTCGCGATGCTCTAACATCGTGGCGTCCCGTTTACTTCAACTCCTTGGCTCGCTCCTGAAGGTACTTGTCAATCGCACGGCGGATGAGTTCCGCCACCGGAGCGCCAGTCTTCTCGGACAGCGCCAACAGCTTCTTGAGTTGTTCCTCTTTGAGGAATAGAGCCGTCCGTTTCATGGTCTTATAGTACCACATAGGCATACATATATGTCAACTGGCACTTTTTCAGTCAACTCGCTCTCGCTGGCGCAGCCGTCCTAAACTGATGAACCTGATCTTTCGCACTGCTTTTGTCTGGATGGTTTGTCCCGAGAAGCCGACCCTTCTGAGAGTCCCCGGTCGGTGCCGAACAGAGAACTTGCCGAAGCCATTTAATTTCAGGGTGAACCCATTTGTTCCCAAATTGTTTAGCAGCGTTGTTTCCAAAGCTCCAACGACGGCGTTCACAACGTGCTGAGCTTCCTTCTTGGTTTGCAATCCCAAATTAGCCTGAACCCTCACTGACAACTCATCTCGACCACCTATGCTCGCTCGCATGTAGTTCATTTCCTTTCTGAAGGAGAGACCCTCATGCGAGCCAATACTGTCGAAATCGGCGTCCAGACAAACAAATTCAGCAATATTTCTGTGGAAAAGACGACGTACCGCTGTGATCCCTTTGAGGTCAGAGACGGTCGTTATGTTGGACACGACGGGTTTGTGGTTCCTAAGGACTTCAACGAGTTTTATCAACGATTTCCCAATTACGTCCGACAGTGGGTCAGCAACCATGCTGGCAGATCGGCGTCGAGCGAGGATGTGGAGGACTGGACGCAAGACCTGCTGATCCATCTTTTTCGCTTGCCAGAGAAATCCAAGCACCGTGCAGCGGGCAACGACGACATCATTCAAACGTTCGACCCAGCGAAGCACTATGGCGCAAACCAAGCTCGCTTCCGGAACTATGTGAATCTCTGCCTCGCCAACAAGTTCAGAACGCTGTACTCGAAGCGAATCAAGGATGCACTCTGTCGCCCCAATAACCTTTCGCTCGACGGACAAACGAAAGGTGATCTTCGCTCGGTCACAGAGGACTTCTGCCAGTCGAACTCGCCACAATGGAGAGAGGCGGCGAGGGCGTCCGACAAAGTAGCAGGCGATAGGGTGTTGGTGCAGGACTTTGTACATTTCCTGAACAAGCACAACCGAAAGGCTCTGCCTGTGGTTGAGGCTTTGCTGGCTGCCCAGACACAAACTCAGGCAGCCGATTTACTTGGCATGACGGAGAGCGAGTTCTGTCGAATACGTCGTCGCTTGGAAAAATTGCGCAATTGCTTCCTGACGGGTGAGCCAGTCCCGAAACGATGGAGACCATACAGGCGGCGATTAAGGGAAGACCTCAGCACAAATATCTGAGATAGATTCCCGACCGAGTATCACACCTTCTGTTCGCTTTGCGCCAGCGGGGCGGTATTGGTGTGTTTATCAGCTTCAGCAGCCGTTGGATGCAGAGTCCCTTCAGCCTTGAAGGGACTTGTGTCTCGATTCGTATTTCGAGGAAAAACAGACGCTAATTCGTGGTTCGCACTACGCCAATCCCAATCGTCTTGCGTTCCCGTTCTGGGTACTTCAGGCGTGCCTTCTCGGCTTGTTCCTTGGTCTTGAAAGGCTTTGATAGAGGCGTGAACTCGATACCCACGTACTGAAAGAGCAACCACCGTTGAATGGGATTGGGCATGGGGGATTTATAGCACAGGCTGCCCAGCTTCTCGACTCTTGTGACGCCCGTGTGACGCAACACCTGCCGACACTGCCAAAGTTGACATCACCTGCCCGTGACGGTGCTGCGGCTCAAAACCGCACCATCCCTGACCTGAGCAGGAAGGCGATGAGAATGTAACCTCCGATGATGATGGCGAACGGCATGAGGAAGCCCGACTTCCTGCGGATGACGATATACCAGATGGAAAGACAGAACGGCGACAGGGCGAACATGCAGCCCCGCATCAACCACTTCTCATCGGCCGAGCCCCAGAACTGAGCGGCGAGCCAGAAGAGCGGCAGAAGCGCCACGAAGGCGCAGGAAAAGAGGAAGTTGGAGATGCCTCGGAGCATTTGGGTTTTCCTTTGGAACAACTAGGATGACCATACAGTACCACATAGGCATACATATGTCAATAGGGCGGAAAAGACAAATCGGCTAAGTGCCCCTCGCCGTGCCTCTGGAGCCCTCAACCTCTCTGCTTTTCCGAATCGATGAATTTGTCGATGTCGCTGCGGTCTAGCTGATAGCCCTTGCCGAACTTCACGAAAGGAATCCGCCCACCCCAAATCATCGTCCGCACGAACCAAACGGAGCACGACATGTACTTTGCGGCGTCAGTGATGTTGAGAAGGCGAGGTGATATTCGGTCTGGCAGTTCGGGTTTTGCAACTTGTTTGGCGTGGTCTTTGCGGTTTGACATGAATCCCCCTATGCAGAGTCCCTTCAGCCTTGAAGAGGCTGGTGTCCCTATTCGTACTTTCGAGGAAAAACAGAACGCTGAACTAACCC
>Ga0326727_10006333_pt1 | contig 32599 bp, 26 predicted proteins | sample MB2enrmetagenome_FD_207643 | JGI IMG/M metagenome (GOLD analysis project Ga0326727, IMG submission 207643) | Lab enriched peat soil microbial communities from McLean, Ithaca, NY, United States - MB29MY | ecosystem: Environmental > Terrestrial > Soil > Wetlands > Peat | place: USA: New York...
TGTCTGTTTCCTGGCAAGCATCCTGGCATTTATCCTGGCCTTGCTCCCGCCGGTGCGGCGGCTGTTTTCATGGCTGCTGCAGCGCCGGTTTTTGGCGCTGGGCTGCATCGTCACCCTGGTCGCTCTTTTCTACGCCATCGAGAATTGGCGTGGACGGCGAGCCTGGCAGGTCTATAGGCGCGGGTGGGAGGCCAAGGGCGAGCGCTTTGATCTGCGCGACCTCTTCCCGCCTCCGGCGCCGAAGGACGAGAACTTCTTCGAGACGCCGCTCTGGAACGACCTGCACTTCGTTCAGACCAATAACAGCACGGTCTGGAGCGACACGAACTGGGGGAATCGCGTCATCTTCGACGCCTTTGGCCCCAAAGGCGGCAACTCGCCGAGCACGGGCAATTGGGCGAAGGGGCAGCACGTGGACCTGGTCCAGTGGCAGGCCTTTTACCGCGGCAGCAACAACTTGTTCTCGGCCCGGAACGGGCCCCCCACCAATTACTTTCCCGTCGCCAAAGAGCCGCAGGCCCCGGCAGCGGACGTGTTGCGGGCGCTGAGCAAGTTCAACGAGAACCGTCAGCTTCTGATCGCGGCTGCTGCCCGCCCGCACGCGCGGTTTTGGCTCAACTACGAAGCGGGGCCCGCGACGCTGCTGCCGCACCTGGCGAGAATAAAGTCCGCCTCCCAGTATCTGTCCCTGCACGCGAATGCGGCGCTCAAGGCCGGTGACAAGCAAAGCGCGCTAGAGGACATAATACTCCAGTTTCGGCTGCTCGACTCGATAAGGGGGGAGCCGGACCTGATCTCTCACCTGGTCCGCATCGCCGTGCAGGCAATTGCCTTGGAGCCGGTCTGGGAGGGCCTGGCTGACCGGCAATGGAGCGAAGGGGACTTGAGCCTCATCGAGGGTGAACTGGGCAAGCTGGATTTCCTGGCCGATTACCAGTTTGCCATGCGCGGGGAGCGAGGGTGCGGCCTCTGGGTGGCGGATTACGTTGGCAAAGCGGGTTTCGTCGGGCTGGAGGAGTTGTTCGACCCGGACCGCAAAGGTCCGGGCCCCGGTGAATTGGAGAAGTTCCTGGGCATGGCAATGTTCCGACTGATCCCCGCGGGCTGGTTCGACCAGAACAAGCTCTCCCTTTGCCTTATGTTTGAGCGCTACATGCTGCCGGTCGTGGATCGGGAACGGCGCATCGTCTCGCCTGCCCTCGTCGAGCAATCACAGGCCGCCATCGCCAGGCAAAGCTGCCGGCCCTACGACGCCATCTCAAAAAGGTTGATGCCGGCGCTGGGCAGGTCAGGAGAGAGATTCGCTTATGCCCAGACTTCGGCTGACCTGGCTCGCCTGGCGTGCGCTCTGGAGCGATACCGGCTGGCGAACGGTCAGTTCCCCGAGACGCTCGAGCCGCTCGCGCCAAAGTTTATCGAGAATCTGCCGCGCGACGTCATCAACGGCCAGCCCCTCAAGTACCGCCGCACCGAGGGCGGACAGTTCGTTCTCTACTCAGTCGGATGGAACCAGACCGATGATGGCGGCAAGATCGAATTGAGGCAGGGCAACCGCAGCGTCGACATTACCCAAGGGGACTGGGTCTGGCGGTATCCAGGCGGGTGATCCAAGACATCCGCAGGAACAAAATCGGTTAATCGTCCGAGGTCTTTTTCTCAAAAAAATTGTTGGCTTGCCCCGGGGTCCATTTGCGATAGTCTGGCGGCTGACCTTTTATGAGAACTATGAAGACCTGGATTCGGGGCGCGCTCATCCTCGCCCTTTTTTGTGCGGGCTCCGCTGCCTTCGGGAGCGAAGCGGAACTGAAGCTGCCTGACCTGGGCGGGGACAACACGTTTCCTGCCCTGGGAGGATTGACCGGAACACAGTTGATGCTGATCGGCCTGGTGGTCTGCGCAATCGGGGGCATATTCGGTCTGATTCAATATCGGCAAACGCGGGACCTGCCGGTGCATGATTCGATGCGGAACGTCTCCAATATTATATGGGAGACGTGCAAGAGCTACCTGCTGCAGCAGGGCAAGTTCCTGTTCTACCTGTGGGTGCTCATCGGCCTATGCATGGTGTATTACTTTGCCGGCCTGCGGCACATGGATTTCGGGAAGGTGGTTTTGATCCTGGCCGCCTCGGTCCTGGGCATCCTGGGGTCTTACGGGGTGGCCTGGTTTGGCATGCGGATCAATACGCAGGCCAACTCGCGCTCGGCCTTTGCGGCCCTGCAGGGCCTGCCCTGGCCGCCGCTGGCCATCCCGATGCGCTCGGGCATGAGCGTGGGTCTGCTGCTGGTCTCCGTCGAGCTGTTCTTCATGATTTGCATCCTCACCTTCCTGTCGGAGGACCTCAAAGGCCCTTGTTTCATCGGCTTCGCCATTGGCGAATCCCTGGGCGCTTCGGCCCTGCGCATCTGCGGCGGCATTTTCACGAAGATCGCCGACATCGGCTCGGACCTGATGAAGATCATCTTCAAGCTGCCCGAGGACGACCCGAAGAACCCCGGGGTGGTGGCCGACTGCACCGGCGACAACGCGGGCGATTCCGTCGGACCTACCGCCGACGGTTTCGAGACCTACGGCGTGACCGGCGTGGCGCTGATTTCGTTTTTGGCCCTCTCGCTGGGGGCGGCCGGGCCGACCGGCGCCCTCTGCGCCCGGCTCCTGACCTGGATTTTCGTGATGCGCATAATCATGATTCTGACCTCGCTGGCCGCCTATTTCATCACCAGCAAAATCTTTTCAGCCAAGTACGGCAAGGTGGAAGAGTTCAACCCGGAGAAGCCGTTGACGTGGCTGGTCTGGATTACCTCGGCTCTTTCGATTGGGCTGACCTTCGTTGTGAGCCGGCTGATGCTGGGGGACATCAAGGACCCGGGCGGCGTCGCGCAGCCCGAGCTGTGGTGGGTGCTCTCGGTCATCATTTCCTGCGGGACGGCCGCCGGGGCGCTGATTCCTGAGTTCACCAAATTCTTCACCAGCACCGAGGCGCGCCACGTGCGCGAGATCGTCACCGCCTCGCGCCAGGGCGGGGCCTCGCTGAACATTCTCTCGGGCCTGGTTGCCGGAAACTTCTCGGCCTTCTGGGAGGGCCTGTTGGTGCTGGTGTTGATGCTGGTGGCGGCCCTGCTTGCAAGCCATCCGGCGCTGGGCAGCCTCATGCCCCCGGCGGTCGGCTTTGCGGCGCCCATTTTTGCCTTTGGCCTGGTCGCCTTCGGTTTCCTGGGGATGGGGCCGGTCACCATCGCCGTGGACAGCTTCGGCCCGGTCTCCGACAATGCCCAATCGGTTTATGAGTTGAGCCAGATCGAATCCATCCCCAACGTGGCCGCGGAGATCCAGGACAAATTCGGATTCAAGCCTGAGTTTGAGAAGGCCAAGCGCAACCTGGAAAAGAACGACGGGGCGGGCAACACGTTCAAGGCCACTGCCAAGCCGGTCCTCATCGGCACGGCCGTGGTCGGCGCCACGACGATGATCTTCGGCATCATCCTCATGCTCAACAACACCATCGCCCAGGGCCAGATCGTCAAGATGCTGAGCCTGGTTCAGCCGGAGATCATCCTCGGCCTCCTCATGGGCGGGGCGGTCATCTACTGGTTCTCGGGCGCCTCCTGCCAGGCGGTAGTCACCGGGTCCTACCGCGCGGTCGTCTATATCAAAGAGAATATGGACCTGAGCGCCAAGACCGCCTCAATCGAGGACAGCAAAGAGGTGGTGAAGATCTGCACCATTTACGCCCAGAAAGGCATGATCAATATCTTCGTGGCGATCTTCTGCCTCTCGTTGGCGCTGGCGTTCTTCAATTCCTATTTCTTCATCGGCTACCTGATCAGCATCGCCTTTTTCGGCCTCTACCAGGCCATCTTCATGGCCAATGCGGGCGGCGCCTGGGACAACGCCAAGAAGATTGTCGAGGTGGACCTCCGCCAGAAGGGGACCGACCTCCATGCCGCCACCGTGGTGGGCGACACCGTGGGGGACCCTTTTAAGGATACCTCTTCCGTGGCGATGAACCCGATCATCAAGTTTACGACCCTCTTCGGCCTGTTGGCTACCGAGATCGCCGTCGCGATGCAGCAGAGCAATCCGCAACTCAAACTGGGCATTGCGATAGCCCTCTTGCTGGTTGCGCTGATCTTTGTCTATCGCTCTTTCTTCGGGATGCGAATCCCGGAGGAGAAGGGCCAACCCGGGGACGCCGCTCCCAAGTCCGCCTAGCTCCGGGCACATAGGGCGTTCGTGGCCGGCGGCCGGACGTACATCCATACCGTCAAACATCTCATCAGCATCGGCGGCCACGCCCGCGCGGATGCCAAAGAGTGAATTGCCCATGGGCGCCCTGACCAGCCGTGAACGCGTGCGGATGGCCCTGAACCACCAGGAGCCCGACCGCGTCCCGGTCGATATTGGCGCCAGCCGCGTCACGGGCATTAGCGCCATCGCCTATCGCAACCTGCTGGATTACCTGGGACTCTTCGAGAACGTCCGCGTCTATGATGTCAAACAGCAGTTGGCGGACCCCTCGCTGGCAGTCGTCGAGCGGTTAGGGGCGGACGTGCTGGGCCTCCATCGCCTGGGGCCGACCACTGGAATGCCGTTCCTCGAGCTGGACCGCTGGAAACCCGGACGGTTGACCGACGGGCGGCCATGTTTGTTGCCGGAGGCCTGCCAGGAAATCGCGGGTCCCGACGGCCAATTCCAAGTGGTCTGGGAGGGACAAACTTACGCTCGACGCGCGCCGGAGTCGCTCTATTACGAGGTCTGCTGGACCCCTCTGGCCAACGCCAAAACCACCGCCGACATCGACCGTTTCACCTGGCTCGATCCGTGGACCGAGCGCGAGGAGGACTACGTGCGAAAGCGCGTCCAGGAAGTGTGCCGCGCAACGGACAAGGCCCTCTTCGCCGGGCTGTCGAACCTGCTGGGGTCCTTTTTCGAGATCAGCCTGGTCCTGTTCGGGTTCGACAACTTCATGATGAAACTGGCCTCGGAGCGGGACCTGGTCGAATACTGGCTGGATGCCAAGCTGGCGCATGACCTGCCAATCCTCGACCGTTTCCTGGCCGTCGCCGGCCCGTTTATCGAGGCCATCCAGATGAACGACGATTTTGGCTCGCAGTCGGCCCTGCAAATCTCCCCGCGTCTCTATCGCGAAATCTTCAAACCCAGGCAGCGCCGGTGGATCGAGTTCGTCAAGGCCCGCACGCGGGCCAAGGTCTTCATCCATTGCGACGGCGCCATCGGGGAAATCCTGCCCGATTTCATCGAGATCGGCATTGACGCCCTGAACCCGCTCCAGACCTCCGCAAAAGGGATGGACCCGGCCCAAATCAAGCGCCGGTTCGGGCGCGACCTTGCCTTCTGGGGCGGCGGCGTGGAAACCCAGACCACGCTTCCCTTTGGCTCGGTCCAGGACATTCGCCGCCAGGTGCGGGAGCGGGTCGAGCTCCTTGCCCCCGGCGGCGGCTATGTCTTCGCCGCCATCCACAACATCCAGGCCGATATTCCCCCGCAAAAGATACTGGCGGTCTATGAAACGGTCCGCCAATGTGGCAGGAGGGAAGAAGGATGAATTGTGAGGAATCACTCTTGAAAGCTCCGCTGGCGAAACAGTTGAGCGTTTTCAGAGAGTTTGGCACTGAGACCCGGCTGATGCGGACCCGGGCGCGGCTTTTGAGCGGCGAGAGCATAGCCGTCCCCACGTACGTGAACGAGTTCTGGACGGCAAAGCAGCGGGCAGCCAGTAGTCTGCACGAGGTCTCCTACCGCGCGTGTTTTAAGCCGCAGCTCCCGCGCTTCTTCATTCAGCGCCTTACAGAGCCGGGGGAGGTGGTTTACGACCCGTTCATGGGGCGGGGCACCACTGTCGTCGAGGCCGCGCTTCTGAACCGGATTCCAAGCGGCTGCGACATCAACCCGCTGAGTGTCTTTCTCACGAAACCACGGCTGGAGCCTCCTTCTCTCCGCCAGGTTGGCGAGCGGCTTGGCAGGGTCGATTGGCGCGATCACGACGAGTTCCCAGAGGACTTGCTGGTCTTTTACCATCCAGAGACGTTGCGCGAGATTTGCGCCTTGAAGAAATATCTGCTCTGCAGGCGGGCAGATGGGACGCTCGATCCCGTTGACCGCTGGATTTGGATGGTCGGCCTGAATCGCCTTACGGGCCATTCACCAGGTTTTTTCTCAGTTTATACGCTACCGCCAAACCAAGCCGTATCAGTTCAGGCCCAGCGAAAGATCAACGCGGAACGCAATCAATCGCCGCCTCGGAGGAAGGTGGATGAGTGCATTTCCAGAAAAACCAGCCGGTTGCTTCGCGATTGTGATCACAAGGTGCGGGAGGCCCTCGCGCCAATAGCCAGCAAGGCCGTGCTGTTGACTGCCAACTCAAGCTCGACTCCTCAGTTCCAAAACGATAGCGCGTCGCTGGTCGTGACCTCGCCGCCATTCCTGGATGTGGTGGACTACGCAAGCGATAACTGGCTGCGGTGCTGGTTCATCGGCGTTGACGCGGCATCCGTGGCGTTGACGGTGCCCAAGAAACTGGACGAGTGGCAGAAGGCCATGACCGCCGTCTTCCACGAAATGTGCCGTATTCTCCGGCCAGGAGGCCATGTTGCCTTTGAGGTCGGCGAGGTTCGTGGCGGGAAGATAAAGCTGGAAGAAGCGGTGCTACCCTGCGGGGTGGCGGCAGGATTCGAGCCTCTCTTGATCTTGATAAACGACCAGAAGTTTACAAAGACCGCCAACTGCTGGGGCGTGGACAATAACTTCAAGGGCACAAACACAAACCGAATCGTCGTATTCCGTAAACCTGATGCGAAAGGGGTTTAGTGAAAGACACCAACGTTCGACGTTCTCACTCCAAACCATAGATGAAACCTTCAAAATGCCCGGACCCCTCCTGCGCCTGCCACTCCGCCGAGCCCGGCGCCGGCTGGCTGCGCCGTGATTTTCTCAAGCTCCTGGGTCTGGGCGCGGGCGCACTGGCCTTGCCGGAGCTGGAGGCCATGGCCGGTCCTTTCACACGGCAGGACTTCGAGAAACTGGTCCCGGCGGACAAGAAGTTGAGGCCCGAATGGGTCGCATCGCTCATGGCCCGCGGCCAACGGACCGTCTATCGCGGCGCGGACCTCGAGCGAATCGGGATGCCCATCGGCGGCATTTACGCCGGCCAACTTTACTTGGGCGGCGATGGAAAGCTGTGGCATTGGGATATTTTCAACCGCTATGCCGGCACGGGCGCCGAGCATTACGCCAAGCCGGTGAGGCCGGCCTCGCCGTTCGAGCACGGCTTTGTCCTCCGGCTCACGACCGGCGGCCAGACCCGCCAATGGCCGCTGGATGGCGCTCACTGGCGCGACATTTCCTTCATTGGCGAATACCCGATTGGATACGTCGAATACCGTGACGCCGATTGCCCGGCCGCCGTGAGTCTGGAGGCCTTCTCGCCCTTTATCCCGCTCAATACCGATGATTCCTCGCTCCCGGCCACGGTGCTCGAGTACACAGTGAAAAACCAGGGCAACGCCGAGATAGAAGTGGAAGTGACGGGCTGGCTTGAAAACCCGGTTTGCCTCTTCAGCAGCCAGACGCGGGATGGGCTCCATCGCAATCGGCTGGTCCAGGCCGGGCAATGGCCGCCTCTGCAATCAGGGCGTTCCGCGCCTCAAAGCGGCGCGGGCCAGACCTCTTCTGCGCCACCGTTTCTGTTCCTGGAGTGCGGCGCTCTCGAAGCCCCCGCCCCGTCGGTTGCCCCCCGGCCGGACATCGCGCACAGCGACCCACCGCGCCAACCCCTTGGTCCGCTGGCCCAGGAGCCTGACTTCGGCACCCTCGGCCTGGCCCTCCTGGACCGAGAGGCCGCCGACTTCGGCAGCACCGAAGTCCCGCCTCCGAGCCAAGCCGGTTTGCAGGACCCGGAGGCGGCTGCCCGGAATGCCGCTACGGCCCCGGCCCTCAAGCCGTTCGGCCAGAAGCTAGCCGGGTCTCTCACGCGCAAGAGGAAGCTTGCCCCTGGCGCCTCTGCCAAAGCCACGTTCGTCCTGGCCTGGCACATGCCCAACCTCAAGCTCAACCGGCTCCCGCCAGGCCGATACTATGCCACGCGCTTCGATTCGGCCCTGGCTGTGGCCCGGTACGTCCGGGACCATTTCACCCGTCTGAGTTCCCAGACCCGTCTCTGGCACGACACGTGGTACGATTCGACGCTGCCCTATTGGTTCCTGGACCGCACATTCCTCAACGCATCCATCCTGGCCACCTCGACCTGCCATCGCTTTGCCGATGGCCGCTTCTACGGCTGGGAAGGCGTCGGCTGCTGCGAAGGCACCTGCGGCCACGTCTGGCAGTACGCTCATGCCATGGCCCGGCTCTTCCCGGACCTGGAACGCATCACGCGCGAGAAGGTCGATTTCGGCCTGGCCCTCCAACCCGACGGCGCCATTCACTTCCGGGGCGAGTTCAACAACTTCCCGGCCATCGATGCCCAGGCCGGGGCCGTCCTGCGCGCCCTGCGCGAACACCAGGTTTCCGCCGATGACGCCTTTCTCAAACGCAACTGGACGTCCATCAAGAAGGCCACCCAATGGCTCATCGCCAAGGACGGCAACGGCGACGGCCTCATCGAAAGCAACCAGCACAACACCCTGGATACGGATTGGTTCGGGCCCGTCGCCTGGCTCAGCGGATTGTATCTGGCGGCGCTGCTGGCCGCCGAAACCCTGGCCCTGGAAATGGACGACCAGGACTTTGCCGCCCGCTGCCGGACCATTCTCGAGGCCGGACAGAAGAACATCGTGGCCCAACTCTTCGAGGGGGAGTACTTCATCAACAAGCCCGACCCGAAGCGCCTCGAGGCGATCAACTCCGGCACGGGCTGCGAAATCGACCAGGTTTTCGGCCAGAGTTGGGCGTTTCAGGTCGGCCTGCCTCGAGTGTTCCCGGCCAAAGAGACGCTCTCCGCCCTGAAGTCGCTGTGGCGCTACAACTTCACGCCGGATGTCGGACCCTACCGCGCGGCCTATAAGCCCGGCCGCTGGTATGCCATGCCGGGGGAGGCAGGTCTGTTGATGTGCACGTTCCCGCGCTCGGATTGGGATTACACCCAGGCCAAAGGCAAGGGCCCGGACTGGGCGGCGGGTTATTTCAATGAATGCATGAACGGGTTCGAGTACCAGGCCGCCGGCCACATGATCTGGGAGGGCCTTCTCACCGAGGGCCTGGCCGTCACCCGCGCCGTCCACGACCGTTACCACGCCAGCCGGCGCAACCCCTGGAACGAAGTCGAGTGTGGCGACCATTACGCCCGCAGCATGGCCAGCTACGGCATCTTCCTGGCCGCCTGCGGATTCGAGTGCCACGGACCCAAAGGCCGCCTCGGGTTTGCCCCGCGCCTGGCCCCCGAGGACTTCCGGGCCGCCTTCACCACGGCGGAAGGCTGGGGGACCTACTCCCAGAAGTTCCGGATGTCCCCGCTCAAAACCCCGGTCAGCGCCCAGTCCGAGATCTCCTTAAAATGGGGGAGCCTGCGCCTCCGCACCCTCACCCTCGAGATGCCCGAACAATTCCAACCGGCAACCGTTAGTGTCGAACTTGATGGACGCCCCGTCCCAAGCAACCACTCCCTCTCAAACACTCGCCTGACCCTGACCCTGTCCGACACCCTCCGGCTCGCCGCCAACCAGCAACTCACCATACGGCTGGCATGAATTATGAATTATGAATTATGAATTATGAATTATGACGCGCAATCCCCTTCTCCTCGCCCTGGCCCTGGCCGCCGCCTTTCTTGCCCGCAGTGAGGCCCAGGATCGTTCGCAGGCCCGCTCGATGGTTATCACGCGCCACGGCATCGTGGCCACCGAACACCCGCTCGCCTCGCAAATCGGCGCCATGCTGCTGGCCCAGGGCGGCAATGCCGTCGATGCCGCCGTCGCCGCCAACGCCGCCCTGGGCGTCTTTGCTCCAATGGCCAACGGCATCGGCGGCGACCTGTTCGCCATTGTCTATGAGGCCAAGAGCGGAAAACTCTACGGCCTCAACGCAAGCGGTTGGGCGCCTGCGGGGCTGACGCTGGAGTTTCTGAAGAGCAAAGGCATCTCGGAGATGCCTCAAAGCGGAATCCATTCCGTGACCGTCCCGGGGGCGGTGGATGGGTGGGCAAAACTCCTGGAACGGTTCGGGCGAAAGCGCCTTTCCGATGTGCTGGCGCCGGCCATCAGTTATGCCGAGCAGGGCTTCCCGGTGACGGAGATCTTCTCGAGCTACTGGGTGGGTTGCGAACGGAAACTGCGGCAGGACGACAATGCCGCCGCCACCTTCCTGTTGCAGGGCCGCGCGCCGCGCCCCGGAGAAATCTTCCGCAACCCGGACTTGGCCTGGTCCTACAAACAACTGGCCGCCCATGGCCGGAAGGCCTTTTACCAAGGGGCGATTGGGAAACGGATTCTCGCCTGCTCGAGGGCCCACGGAGGAACGATGACTGCGGACGACCTGGCCGGGTTCTCAAGCCGATGGGTCGAGCCGATTTCGACCCGCTACCACGGCTGGACCGTTTGGGAGCTGCCGCCCAACGGCCAGGGCATTGCCGCCCTCATCATGCTCAACCTGATGGAGAGTTTTCCCCTCGCCCAGTTCGGCCCCGGCTCCGCCAACTCGCTCCACGTGATGGTCGAAGCCAAGAAGCTCGCGTACGCGGATTTGCTCCGTTATGTGTGCGACCCCAAGTTCAATCGCGTCCCCGTGGCGGGCCTGCTCTCAAAGGCGTATGCCCGCGACCGCGCAAAGCTCATCGACCTGGACAAGGCCAACGCCCAGCCCGAGGCCGGCCAGCCGCCTGGGGGCGCCGATACCACCTACCTTTGCGTCGTGGACTCGGATGGCAACATGGTCTCCTACATTCAGAGCAACTACAACTCGTTCGGTTCCGGCCTCGTCCCCGGCGGCGCCGGCTTCGCCCTGCAAAACCGCGGCGGCCTTTTCAGTCTCGATCCCCAAAGCCCAAACCTGCTGGCCGGGCGGAAGCGTCCTCTTCATACCATCATCCCTGCCTTCATGGCCAAAGATCAGGTCCGCGTCGCCTTCGGCATCATGGGCGGCTGGAACCAGGCCCAAGCCCATGCGCAGTTTGTCTCCGACCTCGTGGACCATCGGATGAATATCCAAGCCGCCCTCGAGGCCCCGCGCTTCACCAAGCAGACCTTCTCCGGGCGCGACGTCCAAATCGAGGACCGCGTCCCCGCCGCCGTGCGCGCTCAGTTGGCCGCCAAGGGACACCAGATCGAGCTGCGCGGCGACTTCGCCGGCGCCGTCGGCGGCGGCCAAGCGGTCATGCGCGATTTCGCCGCCGGCGTCAACTACGGCGCCTCCGACCCCCGCAAGGACGGGGCCGCGGTACCGCAGCCGTAGGCGCTATGAGCACGCAACACCTGTTCTGGCGTGCGGCCGCACCTCATTGTCTGCGGAGGGCCAGCACGACGTCCTCTCCAAACGCCGGGGCCGCAAGGCGCGCCACACCGCCGGAATGGGCCAGTTGCTGGTAGCTCATCGGCCACGCCCTTTTCGGGTCGAGCCATTCAACGCTGTACCGCCCGCCCGGCAGATTGATTTCCAGGACCACCTGCCGATTGGCGGAAGCCGCGCCAGGCGGGCCGTTGCCTTGAGGCTGCGGCTCGGTTGGGCGCAGATAGACAATGTAGTCCCGCCCAGGTTGGCCCAGGGCGCGGGCGGTCATGCCGGCCGGCACGCCTCCCGCAACCAGGTCCGCTTGCGGGCGCAGGTGAACCAGATCGAAGCGGCGCATGAATTCGCCGAGGAACCGCAGTTGGCGGCGGAGGGACCGAGCGCCCCCGCCGGGCTGGGAGGCCGGATATACAAAAGTGCCCTCCTCATGCCCGGCCGTAAATGAGTAGTCGAGGTTGTTGAACAGGCCGCCGCCCGCCACAATGAAATCCCAGGCCTCCATCCGGTAAGGGGCGTCGTTGGCGCCGCGGAACCCGGTTTCGTTGTCGCCGATGACTCGATTGAGGTCGTAGTTCAAGGCAACGGCGTCAGGCGGGCTGGCATAATGGAAATTGAGAATCGAGAGGGAAGGTTCGGGGTCCTCCACCTTCGCCTTGCCGTTGGCGATGTTGCGGGAAATCAGGTGCCGCCTCCCAAGGGCCTTCTCGGTTTGCACGATGACGCCGGCAATATGCCGCTGCCATTCGAGGGTGACGCCGCCGAAGTAAGGCTCGTTGCAGACCTCGAAGTACAGATTGTCAAAGCGGTTCAACTCGCCGGCGACCTTGCGCGCGAGGGCCTCCTGGACTCCGAGCAGGCCGTCGTTCCTGTCCAGGGTATAGACATCGGTGCGCTCGATGCCGCCGAGCCGGTTGACGTTGTTCAGCGCGTTCATCGGGCTGAGCTGCCACATACTCTCCTCGTAAAACGGGCAGAACAGGTTGACCTCCACAATGACGCCCTGCTTCCCGGCCTGACGGACAAAGTCCTTCAGTCGTTTGAAGTAAGCATCGTCCCACTTGCTTAGATCGAATTTGTTCCCGCCATTTTGGTAGCCGGGTTGCTCGCTCCGCGCCCAGGGACAAATAAAACGGTCCGGCCTGGGCGCCAGCGTGTTGCCCGTGATCTTGAAAGCGCCAAAGGGCTCGCAATACGCCCCCACCCACGTCCGCGTGCCGTTCAAGCCCTCCCGCCCCAGCGTGGTCAAGTACCGCATGTAGTTGAAATCCAGGTTCAGCACCGCCCCGTAGTGCTCGCCCGAGGTAATAATGACTGTCGGCTTGCCGCGGAACAGGAAGTAATGCGGATTCTCAGGGTCCAGACGCAATGGCTCGGCCGCCCCGGCGGGCGCTGCGGCCAGGAGCCACACCCCCAGCAGCCCAAGGCCGCCCCGGGTCATCCAGTCAATGGAGTTGGGCAACTTGACCACTGTCACTGGCCCAGGATAGCAGGCAGCGACGGCCTATCAATCTTGAAGTGAGTGTTGGAGACGACGTGAGGAGGGCGGGCAGGAACTTCGCCATGTCGGCGCCGTAGCGGCGAGACTCCCGGAGGACGGAGGCCGGGCCGAAACGTTGAAGCGCTTAGCATTTAGACACAACAAGGCGTTGCAGCTCTGAGGGCTGCTCGACATCATAAGCTCCGGAGGAGCGCCATGTTTATAGCCGCCACTGAGCTGGAGCTCTGCGCTCCCAGGGACACGTTATTCGCGCACGACGGCTTGAAGGCGCTGCTTCAAGCGGGCGACCAGTTGTTCATGGGCGGCGTTGGCTTCCGCGTCGGTCAGGGTGCGTTCCGGGCTTCGGTAAGTGAAGGCGTAGGCTACGCTTTTCCGGCCGGGGGGGACGTTCTTGCCATGGAAGACGTCGAACAGCTCGACTGATTCGAGGTTTGGCGGTTTGGCCTCCCTCACTACCTGGAGCACCGCGTCGTGAGTGGTGGCTTCAGGCACGAGCATGGCGATGTCCCGGCGAATCGAGGGGAAGGCGGGCAGCGGCTTGAAGGACTTGGCCGTATGCCGGCGGGCAAGCAGGAGATCGAGGTTCAACTCGGCGAGCAGGACGGCGTCGCGGAGGTCGTAGCCTTTGGCCAGCGAGGGGTGCAGTTGGCCGAGCTGGCCGAGCTGGAATTTGCCGAGGTGGATGGTGGCCGACTCGACGAACAGGGCGGTGGTTTCAGGACGGCGGGCGTAAGTAATGCCGCGCAGGCCGAAGTGGTCGAGGAATTCCTCGAGGTAACCTTTGAGGTCGAAGAGGTTGAACCTGGCCTCGCGGTCTTCGCCGCTCCAAGACAAGGGGTTGCGCCGGCCTGTGAGGGCAAGGGCGAGGCGGCGTTCTTCGCTCACCCCGCCGGCGGGGCCCGGGGCGGGGTTGAAGACGCGGCCGGTTTCGAAGAGGGCGACATCCTCATTCTTGCGGTTCAGGTTATGGCGCAGGGCATCGAGCAAGCCCGGCAGTAGGCTCGGACGCAGGACGTTCATGTCGCTGCTCAACGGGTTGGCCAGGGGGACCAGCGCATCGGGGTCAATAAGCTTTGCGGCTGTGTCCGAGATCAGCGTCTGGCCCTGGGCCTCGAACATCCCGAGGCCGGCCAGGATGCGGCGGGCGTCGGTCAGCGCGTCATGGACGGCATCGAAGGCATTGGAACCGATGGCGCCGCGCGGCGGCGTGGCCGGGATGCGGTCCACGCCGTAAAGCCGGGCGACTTCTTCGGTCAGGTCCACTTCGCGTTTGAGGTCGACCCGGAATGTCGGGATTCGGAAGGTGATCGGCTCGGGCGCCGCCGGGGGCGCGTCCACGGGCCGCGGTTTGCGGGCGACGGTTTTCAAACCAAGCCGGCCCAGGCAGGACTCGATTTCTTCGGGGCGCAGATTGATGCCGAGCAGTTCGTTGACCTTGTGCGGGCGGAGCTTGATTTGCGCGGCCTGGACCGGGGTGGGATAAGCGTCCACGACGCCTTGTGCAAGGGCGCCGCCGGCGGTCTGGAGAATCAACTGTGCGGCGCGCCGGCTGGCCCAGTCACAGATGCCGATGTCAGAGCCGCGCTCGAAGCGGTAGGAGGATTCGGTGCGCAAATCGAGCTTCCTGGAGGTGAACCGGATGTTCTGCGGCTTGAAATACGCGCTCTCAATCAACACGTCCACCGTGCCGGGGTTGATTTCGCTGTTTTGGCCGCCCATGATGCCGGCCAGGGCGACCGGCTTGGTCTCGTCCGCAATGAGGAGCATCCGGCTGGTGAGCGTGCGTTCCTGGCCGTCGAGAGTCGTGAACTTCTCGCCTTCGGCCGCGCGGCGAACGACGATGGCAGGCTTGGCGTCGGGGCCTGTTTTGGCCAGGAGGCGGCAATCGAAGGCATGGAGCGGCTGGCCGATTTCAAGCATCACGTAGTTGGTGACGTCCACGACGTTGCTGATGCTGCGGATGCCCACTTTTTCGAGCGTGCTCCTGAGCCAATCCGGGCTGGGGGCGATCTTCACGCCGCGAATGACGCGGGCTGTGTAACGCGGACAGAGCTCGGGGTCTTCGAGGCGAACGGCGACGAGGTTTTCGGCTTTGGGCGGGGGCTGGGCGCCGGCCGGGCCGGCCGGCTCGAGGGTCTCCAGTTCGGGCAAGCACAGGGGGGCGCCGCTCAGGGCGCTGAGTTCCCGGGCGATGCCGACGACACTGTTGAGGTCGGGCCGGTTCGGGGTGATCTCAAGGTCATAGACCACGTCGCTGCCAGGGCGGGCGAGATACTCGGCCAAGGGCTGGCCGATCCGGGCGTCCTCACGGAGGATGAGCAGGCCCGCGGCATCCTCGGACAATCCAAGCTCTTTGGGCGAACACATCATGCCTTGGGACTCGACGCCGCGCAGCTTGCCGACCTTGACAGTGAAGGGCTCCCGGCCGGGCTGGACGGGCAGGGTGTGGCCCGGGAGGATGAGAGGGACCTTGTCGCCCGCCTTGAAATTCGAGGCGCCACAAACGATTTGACGCTCGCCTTGGCCGTCGTTGACGCGGCAGACCGTGAGCTTGTCGGCGTTGGGGTGTTTGTCTCGAGTGAGCACCTGCGCAACGACGATACCCTCAAACTCCCCGCCCAGCTTGCGGATGCCTTCGACCTCGATGCCCAGCATCGTCAGCCGTTCGGCCAGCTCCTCGGGCGGCCAGTTGACCTCGACGTACTTCTTGAGCCAACCGAGAGTAGTTATCATTGGACGATTCGATTATGGGTAGAGCTTGAGCCCGATTGAAGCCGCGCGCTTCCGCATGTTCGCGTTCATGCCGAAAATATAACCAGCGGCGTGTGGCTTATCAATCCGATCAGAATTGTTTGAGGAACCGCACATCATTCTCATAAAAGAGGCGGATATCGTTGATGCCATAGCGGATCATGGCGATGCGCTCGATGCCGAAGCCGAAGGCCCACCCGGTCCAGACCTCGGGGTCGTAGCCCACGTTTTCGAAGACCTGGGGATGGACCATGCCGCAGCCGGCGATCTCGAGCCATTCCTTGCCCATCTTGCGCGTCAGGGCGCTGCTGAAGTCAATCTCGAAGCTCGGTTCGGTATAGCTGAAGTAATGCGGGCGGAAGCGGATGCGGGTCTCCGGCCCCATCAATTCTCTGAAGACAAATTCGACGGTGCCCTTGAGATCGCCCACCGTCACGTTCCGGTCGACGTAAAGCCCCTCGACCTGGTGGAAGGTGGGATTATGGGTGGCATCGGCGTTGTCGCGTCTATAGACCCGTCCGGGCACGAGAATGCGGACCGGGGGGTCCTGCTTCTTCATGACCCGGATTTGCACCGAGGAGGTGTGCGTGCGGAGCAGGAGCCGCGGGGCAGTGTCACCGAGGGCGCCGCCGGGGGCGGCCGGAGCGGAGGGGGCCAGGTAGAAGGTATCCTGCGTATCGCGGGCCGGGTGGTCGGACGGGGTGTTCAAGGCGTCGAAGCAATGATATTCGTCCTCGACCTCGGGGCCGTCGGCCACGACAAAGCCGAGCTTGCGAAAACTGCGCACAATGTCCTCGGTCACCTGGGTCAGCGGGTGGAGCTTGCCCAGGGGGCGCCGGCGACCGGGGAGGGTGAAGTCGGCGGGTTCTTTGGGCAGGGCGGCCTCGAGTTCCAATTCGCTGCGGCGCCGGGCCAGGGCGGTCTCGAGCTCGACTTTGGCGGCATTGACGGCCTTGCCCGCGGCGGGCTTCTGTTCCTTGGCCAAGGCGCCCAGTTGCTTCATCAGGGCGGTGAATTGGCCGTGGGAGCCCAGGAAACTCACGCGCGCCCGCTCCAGTGCCGCCATGTCCCGGGCCGCGCGCAACTCGGCGAGCGCCGCTTGTTTCAACGGTTCGATTTGGTCAATGAATTCACCCATAAACGGTCTTAAACTTGACTCTGAAAACAGAAAACGGGCGAGCCGTTTTGGCTGTCGCCCGTGACCAATCGGATTGGCAATCGGCAGTTGGAGATGTCAAGCCTTGGCGGCTTTGGCCTTCAACGCCTCCTGGGCGACCTTGGCCAGGTCGCTAAAAGCCGCAGTGTCGGTGGCGGCCAGGTCGGCCAGGATCTTGCGGTCCAGGGCGACTTTGGCGGCTTTGAGGCCCTCCATGAAGCGGCTGTAGGTCATGCCGGCGGCGCGGGCGGCGGCGTTGATGCGGACTTGCCAGAGGCGGCGGAAGGTGCGCTTCTTGGCCTTTCGGTCGCGGTAGGCATAGTAGCGGCCATGGTCCACGGCATCGGAGGCATAGCGGTAGAGTTTGGAGCGGCGCATCCGGAACCCTTTGGCGGCTCGAATCATCCGGGTGCGGCGTTTGCGGGAGGCGGCGGCGTTTGTAACTCGCATGGACTAGTGGGTGGTTGGAAGTTGGGGGCCGAGGGTTGACAGCGGCCCCTAGCGGCTGAATGGCAAGTTTTGCAGGATGCGGTAACTGTCGGTCGGGTCCACGGTATGCGTGCCGCGCAGGCTGCGGCGGCGTTTGGGACTCTTGGTCTGCAGTAAGTGCCGCTTGCCCGCGCTGGAGGCCAGAACTTTCCCATTGGCCGTGACCTTGAAACGCTTGGCCACGGATTTCCTGGTCTTGATGCCTTTTGGACGTCGCATAAAAAAACAATCAACTTTCTCTTAAAAGAGCGCGCAATATAGGTTCCGCCGGCGGGGGAATCAAGCAGTATTTTGGACCTGGCTACAGGCGCAGCCATTCCAGGAGACGCTCCTGGCCTTTGAGGGGGCTGACCAGGGCGAGGTTGAGTCTCTCGGGGCGGAAGAAATCGCGGGCGACGGCGCGGATTTCGCCGGGGGTGACTTTGCCCAGGTGGCGCTTGAGGACGGCAGGGGGACAGATTCTGCCGTAGCCCAGGAGGTATTCGCCCAGCCAGTTCATTTGGCTGTCCGCGCTCTCGAGGCTGAGGTCGATTTGGCCGATGACGTAATCTCGGGCGCGGCGCAGTTCGGCCGCGCTGGGCGGGGATTGGGCGAGCCGGCGCATCTCGCGCAGGATCAACCGCAGCGTCCTGGGCAGGTTGTCCGTGTCCAAGCCGGCCGAGATGACCAAGTCGCCGGTGTCATGGAAGAAGCTCGGGGCGCTGTAAATCGAATAGGCCAGGCCGCGGTCTTCGCGGATCACCTGGAAGAGGCGCGAACTCATGTTCTCGCCCAGGATCGTGCTGAGCAGGCGCAAGGCGTAGCGGCGCCGGTCGTGGCGCGAGCAGGTGCGGATGCCCAGGGCAATCTGGGTCTGCTCGACGCGCTTGGTGAAGAGGCGGACCCTGGGCCTTTGCTGGTCGTTTCGGGCGGGGGCGAACTCGGGGCGCGGGCCGGTCCGGAACCGGCGGGCGTAACGGGCGACCGCCCGGGCGACGTGGCGATGCTTGAGGTTTCCAGCGGCGGCCACCAGGGCGCTCGAGGCCACGTAATGCCGGCCCAGGTAGCCGAGCAGGTGAGGACGGGCCATGGCGTCGAGGCTCCGGTTCGTGCCACTGATGGAACGGCCCAGGGGCTGGCCCGGCCAGAGCGTGGCATTGAGCAATTCCTGGACCTGGTGTTGCGGTTCGTCCAGGAACATCGCCATCTCTTCCTTGATGACCTCGCGTTCTTTGGCGACATCGCCCGGCAGGAATTTCGATTCCAGGAACATGTCCATCAGCACGTCCAGCAACTCGTCAAACCGGTCGTGGCAAGCCCGGGCATGGTAGCAAGTGGTTTCCTCGCTGGTGAAGGCGTTGAGATAGCCGCCGATGCCCTCGACCGCTTGGGCTATCTCCCGGGCCGAGCGCTTCCGGGTGCCTTTAAAGAGCAAATGCTCGATAAAATGGCAGATGCCGCTCACTTCGGCCGCCTCGTAACGGGCCCCGATGCCAAGCCACAAGCCCACGCTCACGCTCCGCATCTGCGGCATTTCCGCAGTGGCGACCGTCAGACCGTTGGCAAGCTGGGTAACTCGATACATGATAAACAACCCGACATCAGGGACAAATTGTGCCCAAGCGTCTGCCGATTGTCAAAAACCCTCGCGGCGGAGACATTGCAACCCATGCAGTTTGGGTTTGCGGCAGCACATCAATCCGGATTAGCTTGGCGACATGGCGAAGCAGCCGTTGGTTAACCTGGAAGAGAAGATTGACAAGGTCGTCGGCAGACGGCTCAAGGCGCCCGACGCCCTTTCCGCGCGGACCAGCAAGAAGGCTGATTCCATCGCCTGGCGCAAAGCGTTTGGCGGCGTCAACGTCCCTCGAGGGGTCCATCGGTTTCGCACCCATGAAGAGGCGGACGACTGGTTATGGCGGATGATCTCCCGGCCCAAGACGAGTTAGAGCCGCGCGAACCGACGGTTGAGGACCTGCGGGATTTGTGCCGTGAACTGAATCGTTGCGGGGCGCGTTACCTCGTCGTAGGCGGCTTTGCCGTTCGCGCCGCCGGTTACAACCGGCGGACGATGGATGTGGACCTTATGGTCGCGCGGGACCCGGAAAACGAGGCCAGGGTTTACGCGGCGCTCTCGACCCTCCCCGACAACGCCGTCCGCGAACTGCAGCCCGGCGAGCTCCAACGATACAATGTGATCCGCGTGGCCGACGAGGTGCTCGTCGATTTGATGTCTTCAGCAGGCGGCATCGAGTATGAAGAGGCCGCGCGTGACGTGGCCGTGCACCAGGTGGACGGCGTCCCGATTCCTTTCGCGTCGCCGCGTTTGCTCTGGCGCATGAAGGCAGGCACGCACCGCGAGAAAGATGCCGCCGATCTGGTCTTCCTCCGCTACTGGTTTGCCGAACGTGGCGAGCAGCCGCCGAAATGACGGGAGAGGGAGCGCCCATAGCCCGCTCTTGTTTCGGCCGGTTGACTTCCGCTGCGCAAGGTCCCTGTCCATCCCTCAGCATCTTGCTCGGCCACGCTCCGCGCTCGACACGCTCCACGTGTTCGTTGCAGCTTCGCCCCGCCGCCGAATACTCGGCCTGACGGCTCATCCAAAGGAGCGCTTAACCCAGACTCCCGACGAATTTTTCGATGCGTTCCAGGCCTTTTTGGAGGTTGGCCATGCTGGTGGCGTAGCTGATGCGCAGGTAATCGTCGGCGCCGAAGGCGACGCCTGGGACGGCGGCGACTTTTTCGGTTTCCAGGAGCCGGGCGCAAAAGGGGGTGGACTTGAGCCCGGTTTTGGAGATGTTGGGGAACAGGTAGAAGGCGCCTTTGGCGTTGACGCAGGAGAGGCCGGGGATGGCGTTGAGCTTCTGCCAGGCGAAGGAGCGGCGTTTGTCGAATTCGGCGAGCCAGGTTTTGAGGTGGTCCTGGGGCCCTTTGAGGGCGGCGACCGCGCCTTTTTGGGCAAAGGAAGTGGGGTTGCTGGTGCTGTGGCTTTGGATGGCATCGATGGCTTTGGCGATGGGCTCGGGGGCGGCGCAGAATCCCAGGCGCCAACCGGTCATGCTCCAGGCCTTGGCGAAGCCGTGAACGACGATGGTGTGCTCGAGGTGGGCCGGGGAGAAGCTGGCAACGCTTTTATGCACGGCGCCGTCATAGAGCAGGTGTTCGTAGATTTCATCGCTCATGATGAGCACGCCTTTTTCCACGCAGACGTCCCCGAGGGCCTTGATTTCCTCCGGGGTATAGACCGAGCCGGTCGGGTTGCTGGGGGAGTTCAAAACGAAGAGCCGGGTGCGGGGCGTGATGGCCTTGCGCAGGGCCGCGGGAGTGATTTTGAACTCGGTCTGGTCGGTGGTCTGGACAATGACCGGCGTTGCAGAGGCCAGCTTGACCATTTCGGGGTAGCTCAGCCAGTAGGGCGCCGGGATAATCACCTCGTCCCCTTCCTGGCAGGTGGCCAGGATGACGTTGAAGCAGGAATGCTTGCCGCCGCAGGAGACAATGATCTGCGAGGGCTTGTAGGCCAGACCGTTCTCCCGCTTGAACTTGTCGGCGATAGCCTGGCGCAGCTCCGGAATGCCGCTGGCGGGCGTGTATTTGGTGAAGCCCTCGTTGAGCGCCTTGATGGCCGCGTCCTTGATGTGCTGCGGCGTGTCAAAATCCGGCTCGCCCGCGCCAAACCCGACGACATCCTGCCCCTCCGCCTTCATCTGCTTGGCCTTCGAGTCAATGGCCAGGGTAAGCGAGGGGGAGAGCGAGGCCGCCCGAGATGATATTCTGTAGTTCATAGCGGTAGAGGAATAGCAAACCGAGCGGCCGGCGCAAGTCATTCCTGCCGAGGAGACCGGGGGGGCGCAAAGCAAATGTATCGCCATGTCGGTCCGGCCGCGCTAAATTGGCCCCTATGTTCAAAGCAGCCGATTTGTTTGATTTGAGCCGGACGGAGCACGCGGGGATTTTTGACGGGTGCGAGTATGCGTGGGAGGCGCTGAACAAGATCGGGGATTACCTTCAGGGGCGCCTGCGCCCCGGACTGCACAACCGCTGCCAGGGAGTCGCCTATATCGGGGAAAAGGTCTTCATCGGCGAGGGAACCGTCATCGAGGACGGGGTGATGATCAAGGGCCCGGCCATCATTGGCCGCAACTGCCAGATTCGGCACAATGCCTACATTCGCGAGCGGGTCATTATCGGGGACAACTGCATCCTGGGCAATTCGTGCGAGGCGAAGAATTCGCTCCTGTTCAATGAGGCGGTAGCGCCTCACTTCAATTATATTGGCGACTCCGTGCTGGGTTACAAGGCGCACCTCGGGGCGGGGGTGAAGATTTCCAATGTCAAGCTGGTGCCCGGCAACATCACGGTCGAGATCGAGGGCCGATCTTTCGACACGGGTCTGCGCAAGTTCGGCGCGTTGCTGGGCGACCATAGCGAGGTGGGTTGCAACGCCGTGCTCAACCCGGGCAGCATCCTCGGGCGGGGCGCCGTCATCTACCCCAATACCAATTGGCGGGGTTTCCTGCAGGCCAACCTGATAGCAAAGAACAGGGCGGCGGTCGAGGTGGTCGCTCGAGGGCCTTCCGGCAGGCCCTGAGCAACAAATACCTCCTTGCTTTGCCCGGCATCCGATGATCAGCGTCATTGAGCCCCAATCTGCAGGCGCCGGCGGGGACCTGGTAAAACAGGTCGAGGAGATCTTTTCGGCGTCCGGCGTCCTGTCGCGGTCGTCCAATTTTGAGTTCCGTCCCCAACAGCAACAGATGGCGGTGGCGGTGGCGCGGGCGCTCGACAAAGGCGAGCACCTGGCGGTGGAGGCGGGCACGGGGGTGGGCAAGAGCCTGGCTTACCTGGCGCCGGCTATCTTGTACGCCAAGGGCAAAAAGAAGAAGGCGGTCGTTTGCACCCACACGATCAACCTCCAGGAACAGCTCATGGCCAAGGACCTGCCAATACTCCAGAAGGTCCTGCCGGTGGAGTTCAGCTATTCGATGCTCAAGGGGCGGGCCAATTACCTGTGCCCGCGGCGCCTGCACAAGGCCATGCAGTTGTCCGGCAATCTCTTCACCTCGTCCGAGACCGAGGAGTTGCAGCGAATTTACGAATGGTCCAAGAGCAGCACCGACGGCAGCTTGTCGGATTTCGAGGTGGAGCCCGACCCGCGGGTCTGGGCGCAGGTCTGCTCCGAGCGCGGGTTATGCTCGCCCAAGACGTGCGGATACCCGTCCGAGTTCGCCCGGCAGCACGAGGTCTGTTTCTTCCAACGGATGCGCCAGCGGATTCTCTCCTCGGACGTGTTGGTGCTCAACCACACCTTGTTTTTCACGATGCTGGGCGGCCTGGAGGGGGAAACCGAAGGCGGCATCCTGTTCCGCAACGATTTCATCGTCTTCGACGAGGCCCACCAGATGGAGCGGGTGGCTTCCAAGCACATTGGGCTGAGCGTCTCCAGCGGGCAGGTGCGCTATGCCTTGCAGCGGCTCTGGAACCCTCGGACCGAGAGGGGATTGCTGGCCACCATGCGCCAGGGCGGGGCGGTGAAACTGGTGGCGGCCCTCCTCAAGGAGTCCGAGCAGTTCTTTGGCAAAGTCGAGGAGGCCTGTGAGGAACTGCAGAAGTCAGCCAGGAAACGGAGTTTTGGCGGCGGGGAAAAGGAATCGCGCCGCCGGGACTGGACCGAGTTGCGGATTCGCAAGCCCGAACTGGTTAACGACAATGTCAGCTTGCCCATCCAGCGGCTGCGCGAGGCCGTCGGCGACCTGGTCAAGACGAGCGAGGACAGGGAGATGGGGCTCGAACTGATGGAATGCAACCGGCGCCTGGGTGAGCTGCGGGAGGAGGTGGCGATGTTTCTCAGCCAAAGCGCCGAGGACTACGTCTATTGGGTCGAGCGCAGCGGACGCGCCCAGAAGAGCTTGACTCTGAACGCCGCCCCCGTTGATGTGGCCGAGTTTCTGCGCCGCCGGCTCTTCGGCCCCGAGACCTCGGTCATCATGACCAGCGCCACTCTGGCGACCAGGGCGGAGCCGGCGCCGCCCCTGGCCGGCCCCCAAGCCGGCCCAGGCGCTCAAACTGCCCCGAAACCCGCGCCGGCCACGGCCAAGAAGGGTCCGCCCGGAGCGCCCGGCCTGCTCTATTTCGTCCGGCGCGTCGGCGCCGAGGCGGCCGCGTTGCTGCAAGTGGGCACGCCCTTTGATTACGAGCGCCAAATGAAACTCTATGTGGCGCGCAAAATGCCCGACCCCCGCGAGGAGGGATACCGCGACGCGCTCATCCATTGGATCGAGCATTTTGTCAGGTTGACCCACGGCAAGGCCTTTGTCCTGTTCACCAACTTCAAGCTCATGCTCGAGGTGGGGGAATTGATGGAGCCGTTTTTCAACGGGCTGGGTCTGGCCTGTTTCATTCAGGGCACCGGCATGCCCCGCTCGCTGATGCTCGAGAAATTCAAGGAGGACATTGATTCGGTGCTCTTTGGCACCGACAGCTTCTGGCAGGGCGTGGACGTGCCCGGCGCCGCCTTGTCCAACGTCATCATCACCCGCCTGCCCTTCGCGGTGCCCGACCATCCGCTCATCGAGGCCCGCATCGAGGCCATCGAGGCGCGCGGCGGCGATTCCTTCCTCGAGTTTTCCCTGCCCGAGGCGATCCTCAAGTTCCGCCAGGGGGTCGGACGGCTCATTCGCACCAGGACCGATACCGGCATCATCGTCGTCCTGGACAACCGCCTGCTGACCAAGCAATACGGCCAGGCCTTTGTCGAGGCCCTGCCCAAATGCCCGATCCAGGTCGTGTGACTCCGCTGGCCTCGATCATCCAATCTCAATCCGGTCCTTCCGAACACGACTCTCACCACACGTCCACCGGCCCCCTCGGCGCCGGGATTCCACGGTTCAGGGCCGCGTCCTGGCTCCCGCCCTCCGCATTGCCCATTGTGCCTTCCGCGCCCCGCACGGGCTGCATGAAAGAGGCAACCAGGGGCGGAGGGCGGAACCTGGGTTTGAGTTCGCCCTGGTCGTCGAGAAACTGCTGCCGCCAGCGGAGGTAGTCGGCAAGCACCTCATCGAACGCCGCCCGCGTGGCGATGCGCACGACGTTCCTGTTGAATTCATTGGCCGGGCCGAACCGCCGGGCATGCCAGGGCGCGACCTTGCGGAACATGCGGCAGCCGTGCTCCTCGCCGAAGACCTCGATCATCAGGTCCAGATGACGGCGCAGCACCCGCAATCGCTCATCGAAAGGCGGCTCGGGTGGAAGCTGCCCGGTCCGGAGGTAATGCAGCGTTTGCTTGAAAATCCAGGGATTGTAAAAGGCGCCTCGGCCGATGCTGACCCCGGCGCAGCCGGTCTGTTCGAGCATCACTTTGGCCGCCTGCGGCGTCGTGACGTCGCCATTGCCGATGACCGGGATGGTCTTGACCGCCTCGACCACGGCCCGGATGCCCCTGAGATCGACCGTGCCGCCAAACCCCTGTTGGCGCGTCCGTCCATGCACGAAGACCGCCGCCACGCCGGCCCCTTCCAGGGCGCGGGCCAGGTCCGGCGCGGTGATGTTCTCCTGGTCCCAGCCCAGGCGCATCTTGGCGGTGACAGGGATTCTTAGCGCCTCGACCATGCCCCGGGCGAGCCTGGCCGTCTTGTCCAACTCGGTCATCATCGCCGAGCCGCCCCCGACGCGGCAGACCTTGCGCGCCGGGCAACCCATGTTGATGTCCACCGAGGCAACTCCGGACGATTGGAGCCGCGCAGCCGCCTCCCGCATCTCCTCGGCAACGGTGCCGAATAACTGCACGGCCAGCGGTTGGTCGGCGGGGCGGCTTTCAATCAGCTTGAGGGCCTTGGCCCTGTTTTCCAGGAGCGAACGGGCGTTGACGAGGTCCGTGGTGGCCAGGCCCAACCCGCCCAGTTCGCGCGCAACCAGGCGGAACGGCAGGTTGGTGTAGCCCGCCAAAGGCGACAGGAACAGGTTGGATGCCAGTGTGAGCGAACCGATTCGCATGAAGGCCGCGCCCAATAAGAGCTCGGAGGATTCTGCCGCTCCGTCGCCTGCGCGTCCTATTTCCCGTAGCCGGGCAGCGGCTTGCCGTCCTCGCCAAGCTTGTCGCAGGCCCACAACAGGCCGCGCGTCACCAGGTCCAGGTAGCGCGGGTCCTCCACGGTTTGGTTGTTGTGGCCCAGGGTGGTGGTGAAAACGCGGGTCTTGCCCTGATACTCGTTGGTCCAGACGACCACGTAGTCGCTGGCGCTCTCAGTTCCGTCCCGGCGCTTGAAGACCTGCTTGCCGTGCGCGAGGCCGTGGGCCGTGGGAAACACCCGGACATTATTGTAAAGCTCCTCGTTGATTGTGGTCCAATCCGCCAGGTCCTTGGTGATCGGGCTGTCGTGGTCCGTAAAGGAGACGGCTATGGGGAGTTGCGCGCCGTGCCCGCTGGATTGGATGCCGAGGTACTCGAACCAGAGGGCATGGGGCGTGCCGTTGGTCGCCGGTTTGCCGGGGTCGCCGATGCGGTAAGAGTGGACCGCGCAATGGAGATTCACCCCGGGGATGCCGTAACGATGGGGCTTGAGGACTCCCTCGACGGCCGCCGGGTCATTGATGTCCGCCCCGCACTCGTCATGGATGACCACGTCGTAACCCTGGGCGTAATCCGGGTTGCCAAGAATCGGCAGCTTCGGGTGGGTGCTCCCATCGTCAACATAGACGATGTCGACCTTGAGATTGGCCCGCTGTTCGAGGCCGCGCTTAAGAATGTCCTTTTGTTTGGCGTAGTCATGGCAGCAACCGCCCGCCACGAGCAGCGCCTTTAAGGGTGGAATCTCGGCGGCGGGCGAAGGTGGAACACCCAGGAGGACCACCGCGCACAGGGTGGCAACAGTCAGTCTCGATTTGATACACATAATCTCACGCCTTCACGACGAAGGCACTCCTGAATACCACAACCGGCCCAGAAACACCAGAGCCGATTTGCGCCGGGAATTGGACCGCATCGATGAGTATTTCCAGGGCTACGAACGCGAACTCACCGCCCGCGCCGCCCGCAGCGCCGGCCAAACCGCCAGGCTCAAGACCGCCGAGCGGCTCGCCGCCGCCAGGGCCGAGCACACCCGCCGGCGGGCCGACCAGGTCGCCCGCCATGAAATCCGCGTGCAGCCGCAGATCGATGGCCTCTTGCTGACCGCCAAGCCCGCCTGGAGCGCGGCCATCCAGGCCGAGGCGGCGCGCCAGACCCAAACCCTTGAAGCGCGTTTCGTGCCCCGAGCCCGCAGATGGTTCAAGCAATAGCCGTCAGACCCCCTTGGGCATCTGCTTCCAGGCGCCTTTGCTCTTTGTGCTCTTGAGGGCCGTCTCGATAAAGGCAATGCCTGTCCAGCCGTCCTCGACATTGGCGTATTTCGAGCCGTCGCATTTGAACGGCTCGCCCGCTTCCCATCTCCTGACATCGGCCTCGAAGCAGCGATGCAGCCGCGCATAAGCGTCGTGGAATGCCTCCGGATGGCCCGAGGGAATGGTGGGCTCGGCCATGAGGGCGGGCGGCACGTCCTTGGGCAGGAAACCGTCTCCGGGCGTGACTGCCCCCCGCCAATACACCCGGTCAGGTTGGTTGGCCAAGCAGACGGTAATTGATTCGGGCTCTTCCTGGCGCCAGCGGAGGGTGCCCTTGGCGCCGGAGACGCTGATCCCCAGGTCGTTCTTGCAGCCAATGCAAATCTGGGACGCCCGCACCAGCGCCTTGCCCCCGTTGCTCAGCTTGCAATACGTCGTGAAGTGGTCATCCAACGGCCGGCCTTCGACGAAGGTCTCCAGTTGGCCCGAGAGTTCGACGACCTCCAGGCCCGTGACGTAACGAAGCTGCATCAGGGCATGGGTGCCGATGTCTCCGCCGCAACCGGAGCCGCCGGCCAGTTTCGGGTTGGTGCGCCAGGCCGCCTGCATCTGGCCGGTGGCTTCAAGCTTGGTGGCCAGCCAGCCCTGGAGATAGTAGGAGTCCACCCAACGAACCTCCCCCAGCAGACCCGACTGAACGATGTAGCGCGAAAACCGGGTGGTCCAGTGGCCCAGATACGTGTGGGCCACCCCAAAGGGGATTTTATACTTCCGAACGGCCTCCACCAGATTCGTGGCCTCCTGAAGGTTCATGCACAGCGGCTTCTCGCAGAACACCGCTATCCCCGCCTTGAGGGCCTTCATGGCCGGGTCATAGTGCACGTGATTGGGCGTCACGATGACCACATAGTCCAGCTTCTGATCCTCGGGCAGACTGGCATTGGCGGCGATCATCTCGTCGTAGGAACCGTAGCCCTTGAGCGGATAAGGCCAGTGCGCGGCCTCCTCCAGCGCCACCTTGGGGTCGGGGAACAGCGCCGCCGCCCTCACCCGGCGCGTCCCGTCAAAATGAATCGCCTTCTGATGCGGCTGAACGATGAATGCGCCTTTGCCCCCGCCGATTAATCCGACATTGAGGAGTCTCTTGGACATATATGTGCTTCTCCGGTGTTGATTGTTAATCTCGAATGTGTCGCTTTCACAGCGTTCGTTCTGCAGGACAGACGTTCCTGCCAGCCAGAACCTTCGCGGCGGACAGGATAGAATGTTCGGGGCGCCCGTTTCAAGTTTACATTTCTACGAAGATGGACAAGTCTCTCAGCAACTGAAAGTGCATACTGAAACACAGACCGCCGGGGCCGCCGGCCAATGGTCGCCGAGTTCCTGGCAGGCCAAACCGGCCGCCCAGCAGCCGGCCTATCCCGACCCGGAGGCGCTGCGGCGCGTCCTGGCGCACCTGGCCAGACTGCCCCCGCTGGTGACGAGCTGGGAAATCGACAAGCTCAAAGAGCAACTGGCCGCAGCCCAGCGCGGCGACTGGTTCATGCTGCAAGGCGGAGACTGCTCGGAGAGCTTCCAGGACTGCGAATCCTCCGCCATCGCCAGCAAACTCAAGATTCTGCTCCAAATGAGCCTCATGCTCGTTCAAGGCGGCAAGAGACGGGTCATCCGTATCGGACGCTTCGCCGGCCAATACGCCAAACCGCGCTCGACCGACCTCGAGACGCGCGGGGGGCTGGCCCTGCCCAGCTATCGCGGGGACATGATCAACGCGGCCGGCTTCAGCCCGGCCGAGCGGACGCCAAACCCGGAATTGCTCCTGCGGGCTTATGAGCGTTCGGCCCTGACCATCAATTTCATTCGCGCCCTCATCGAAGGCGGCTTCGCCGACCTCCACCACCCGGAGTATTGGGAACTGGGTTTTGTAGCCAACTCTCCCCATGCCGCCGAATACACCCGGATGGTCCAATCCATCGGCGACTCGCTACGGTTCATGGAAACGCTCACGGGTTGCGTGCTGGCGGACATCAACCGGGTCGATTTCTTCAGCAGCCACGAGGGTCTGCACCTCCTCTACGAGCAGGCGCAGACCCGCCAGGTGCCCCGCCACACCGGATGGTACAATCTCTCGACCCATTTCCCCTGGATCGGAGATCGCACCCGGGCCCTGGACGGCGCGCACATCGAGTATTTTCGCGGCATCGCCAACCCTATCGGCGTCAAAATCGGCCCGGCTGCCACACCCGATGAGGTCCTGGCTTTGGCCAAGACGCTCAATCCCCAAAACGAGCCGGGCCGGCTGACCTTTATCCTTCGTTTAGGCGCCACGCAGGTCGACCGCTGCCTGCCCCCATTAGTCGAGAGCCTCCGGCGCAAAGACACCCGGGTGCTCTGGTGCTGCGACCCCATGCACGGCAACACCGAGACCACCCGAGACGGCATCAAGACCCGCCGTTTTGAGAACATACTGGCTGAACTGGAAAACACCTGCCGGGTGCTCAAGGATTGCCGCGCCCACCTGGGAGGGGTGCATTTCGAACTCACTGGCGACAATGTGACCGAGTGCATCGGCGGCGCCAGCGGCGTGACCGAGGCCGATTTGACCCGCGATTACCGCACTCAGCTCGACCCGAGGCTCAATTACGAACAGGCCATGGAAATGGCCTTGCTCCTGGCCCGCTTGATGGAACAAAAGGGCCGTTGATCCCTGGTGTGCTGGCATGAAGCTCTTGAGAACTGCATTGAGGCCGGAAACGGCGGCGCCGATGCGAGCCTTGGCCTTTGCTTCGGCCGTCTGCCTGGGCCTCGTGCTCGGGCGGATTTTCTGGACCGGCAATACTCACTACGGCTTTCTTATCTGGAACTTGTTCCTGGCGTGGCTGCCGCTGGTCTTCGCGCTCCTGGCGCAGGAAAGTTTCCAGCCCCCGCCCGCGCGGAACTGGCACTTCGCCCTCTTGGCCGGCGCATGGCTGCTGTTCTTTCCCAATGCCCCTTACATTTTCACCGATTTGGGCCACCTCTGGATCCACTTCGCGGCCCATTTCTGGGTGGACCTGATGTTGATTCTCTCGTGCGCGCTGACGGGCCTGGTGCTGGGTTTCGTGTCGCTCTTCCTGATGCAGGGAATCGTCAGGCGGATAGCCGGCGAAACTGTGAGTTGGCTCTTTGTCGCCGCGGTTGCCGGCGTGGGCGGTTTCGGGGTCTGGCTGGGCCGGTTTCTGCGTTTCAACAGTTGGGACGTCCTGTTTCAGCCGGTCAAACTTTACCATGACATTGGGCTGGAAACCATACACCCGCTCAGGCCTCGCGCCTCCGCTGCCTTCGCCGCCCTGTTTGCCGCCTTTTTGTTCATCACTTATTTGATGCTCTACGCCCTGACCCGCCTGCGGCACGTTCAGCCCCTGGCCTTGCCGGCGGGGACCGACAGCCCAGGCGAAAATGGAAGTGGGGTCAACCCATAGATAAGTTCATTTCTAAGTCGACAGCCTGCCTTCTTGCGGCATAAGCTCCCCACGTGCCTCGCAAACTGCGTCTTGAATACCCTGGGGCCATGTACATGGCGCCGGGATATTGGACACGCAATCTGCGCGGCATGGCGGCGAGTTTTCGGGCTGGCCCAACCCAAACTCCAAGCCGGAATCAAAAACATATGGGCTGACCTCTTCGAGGAAGAACCATAGGTCACTGAACAGGACAGGGAACAGAACATGAAAACCGCACGACCCTTTATTCCGGACGTAATTCCCGCTTGCCGTTCCGCACGCCAAAGCCGCCATAGCCTGGCAGCGCCAAGGCGCCCTGCTTCGAAGACCTCGGGAGTCACAGACTTTCTTACGTGGGTGCGCGCAAGTGGACGTCGCAAGCCCCTCGCGCAAACGAGTTGGCTGCTGGCCCTTCTTCTCTGTTGCCTGCCGGGCCGCTGTACCGGGGCGACCTATGACGGTTTCGGTTACACCGTCAGTGGGACTGACATCACCATCATCGGATACACCGGTCCCGGAGGGGCAGTTACGATATCCTCCTCAATACCCGGCGTTAACGGCGCCGTCACCTCCATCGGGGGAGGGGCGTTTGAGGACTGTTGGGCGTTGACCAGCGTGACCATTCCCAGCAGCGTCACCTCCATCGGGGACTCGGCGTTTTGTGACTGTTACGGCTTGACCAGCGTGACCATTCCCGGCAGCGTCACCTCCATCGGGGGCGCGGCGTTTGAGGACTGTTGGGCGTTGACCAGCGTGACCATCCCCAGCAGCGTCACCTCCATCGGGAACTGGGCGTTTTCCGGGTGTTGCGGGCTGACCAACGTCACCATCCCCAGCGGCGTCACCTCCATCGGGGACTTGGCGTTTGAGTGCTGTAGCAACTTGACCAGCGTCACTATTCCCACCAGCGTCACATCCATCGGGGACAGTGCCTTTTCTGACTGTTACCGCTTGACCAGCGTGACCATTCCCAGCAGCGTCACCTCCATCGGGGACTGGGCGTTTTCTCGGTGTGTATCGTTAACCAACGTCACCATTCCCAGCAGCGTCGCCAATATCGGGGACAGTACCTTTGAGGAGTGTTGGGCGTTGACCAGCGTGACCATTCCCAGCAGCGTTACCTCCATCGGGGGCTTGGCGTTTTCTGGGTGTGTATCGTTGACCAACGTCACCATTCCCACCAGCGTCACCTCCATCGGGGACGCTGCGTTTGAGTGCTGTAGCAACTTGACCAGCGTCAATATTCCCACCAGCGTCACCTCCATCGGGGACACGGCGTTTTGTGGGTGTAGCGGCTTGACCGCATTTACGGTGGATACGCACAACCCGTCCTACAGCAGCCTTGGCGGCGTCCTGCTCAATAAGAGCCAGACTACACTTGTCGAATACCCGGGGGGAGTAGCCGGAGCCTACAGCATTCCCAGCACTGTGACCTCCATCGGGGACTATGCCTTTGATGGGTGTAGCCTCTTGACCAGCGTCACTATTCCCGGCAGCGTCACCTCCATCGGCGAGGGGGCGTTTGATTGGTGTAGCGGGTTGACCAGCGTCACCATCCCCGGCAGCGTCACCAACATCGGGGACGAGGCGTTTGCGTACTGTAGCGACTTGACAAGCGCTTATTTTCAGGGCAACGCGCCGTCAGCTTTCGGTCATTCGGTCTTCTGGGCTCTGAGCTTCTCAATCTTTTTTTGTTCAACCGCCTCGGGCTGGAACACACCCACTTGGAATGGATTTCCTGCACAGCCGTACACTTGCACGCCTGCCGGACAACAGCCCCTCCTGACCCTCACACTCGGCTCGGGAGCGGTAACGCCCTCGTTCAACCATCTTCTACCCGGCACGGACTATCAATTGCAGGTTTCAACCGACCTCACGACTTGGAGCGACTGGGGACCAGTATTCACTGCGACCGACACGAGTGAAGCTTATCCGCAACCTTTCGACGTGACGAGCGGCGGCCAGCTTTTCTTTCGGCTGCACTCAGCGCCGTAGCTCAAAGCGGAGGGGCACGGCGGGCCCCCCCGGGTGGTTGGACGGGACCGCCGGGGCGGATTTCGGCCCTCGGATTTCGGCTTTCCCGCGTTGGCGCTCGGCGCTTCCGCCTTCGCCGAGGCTACGGCGGACAAGACGGCGGGCAGGCCGCCTCCGCCGGCCTGCGCCTGGAGTTTGGACCTCTTGCGGCACCGCGAAGCGGTGATTTGAAGGTAGCCGTGTGGCTTCAGCCCACGGGTGGCGCGCCCCGAATCAGTATTGCGTCGCGGAGCGACGCCTGCTACACCCAGCGCGTTCACGCAACCCAACCGCGTCAATTACACTATGACCAATACCTTCACCAGTCTCCGCTACCACGTTGTCTTCAGCACCAACGGCCGCGAGCCCTGGCTGCGGCTGGACATGCAGGAGCGCGTTTGGGCCTACCTGGGCGGCATCGCGCGGCAAAATCAATTGAGGCCCCTGCTCATCGGC
>Ga0326727_10006334_pt1 | contig 32598 bp, 32 predicted proteins | sample MB2enrmetagenome_FD_207643 | JGI IMG/M metagenome (GOLD analysis project Ga0326727, IMG submission 207643) | Lab enriched peat soil microbial communities from McLean, Ithaca, NY, United States - MB29MY | ecosystem: Environmental > Terrestrial > Soil > Wetlands > Peat | place: USA: New York...
GCCGACGAAGAGCCCACCATCAATCGGAAGAAGTTCGTGGCGATGTGCGAAGAGCTCATCGCGCGCAACCTCCCCGTCTACTGGGGCATCAACACGCGGGTGACCGATATCCTGCGCGATGCCGACCTGCTGCCGCTCTATCGTAAGGCGGGCTTGCTCCACATCTCGCTCGGAACCGAGGCCGCAGCGCAGATGAAGCTCGATCTCTTCCGCAAGCAGACGACGATCGAGCAGAATAAGAAGGCGATCAAGCTGATTCGCGATGCCGGAATCGTCGCGGAGGCGCAGTTCATCATCGGACTCGAAGGCGAAACCAAGGAGACGATCGAGGAGACCTATCGATACGCTCTCGATTGGAAACCGGACATGGCAAACTGGAATATGTATACGCCGTGGCCGTTCGCCGAGCTCTTCGAGGAGCTGGGCGAACGCGTCGAAGTGCGTGATTATGCGAAATACAATTTCGTCACGCCGATCATGAAGCCCGACGAGATGGAGCGCGACGACGTACTGAAGGGCGTGCTCAAGAACTACGCGCGTTTCTACATGCGTAAGGCCTTCCTCGAATACCCGTTCATCCGCGGCGATAAGCTGAAACGGCGGTACATGCTGGGGTGCCTGAAGGCGTTTGCGAAGACGACGGCCACGAAAAAGTTCTACGACCTCGAGCGATTGAAGTTCCGCGGCACCCACACCGACGTTGACTTCGGTTTCGACGAGCGCAAGGTGCTCAGCCGCGATCAGATTGCGGCGCTCAAGACGGAGCAGCCGGAACTGAAGGCCGACGTAGACTATCAGGGCGTATGAGCGTCGCCGCCGGCTCAGCATCGGCCACCATCGGGCCGAATGCGATCGTGCGCACGTTGGAGGCGGTCTGCGAAGTGGCTGGCGCGGAAGGGGCGCAGCGCGTGCTCGCGAGAGCCGGGCTGAAACGTTACGCCGACGCACTCCCGCACGACATGGTCGACGAAGCCGAAGTCGTCGCACTGTATCGCGCGCTGCGCGAAGCGTTTCCGCCGCCGGCGTCGGAGGCGATCGCCGAGCGCGCCGGGGCGAAGACCGGCGAATACATCCTGCGTCACCGCATCCCCGCGCCCGCGCGGGCGGTCTTGCGCCTGCTCCCCGCGCGCCTGTCGGCGAAGATGTTGCTGGCTGCGATCGGCAAACATGCGTGGACGTTCGCCGGCAGCGCGCACGTGGAGATCGCCGACGCATCCCCAGCGCTCGTGACCCTCGAGGGGTGCCCGGTGTGTGCCGGCGCGGTCGCGTCGAGCCCGCTCTGCCGCTATTACGGCGCGACCTTCGAATGCTTGTTCCAGCGCCTGGTGAGCGCCGGCACGCGCGTGCGCGAATCGTCGTGCCAGGCCCTCGGAGACGCGTGCTGTACCTTCGAGATTCGCTATGAGCGCTGAAGCCGAACGCAGCTACGATACGGTGCTGCTGCTCGGGTTCGGCGGCCCCGAGTCGCCCGAGGAGATTCGCCCGTTTCTGGCACGGGTGCTCGCCGGGCGGCCCGTCCCGCCCGAACGGTTTCGCGCCGTCGTCGAGAACTATGCGCGTATCGGTGGGAGCTCGCCGTACAATGCGCTCACGCGGCGTTTGGCGGCTGCACTCGAGGCGGCGTTGCGCGAGCGCGGAAGCGACGTGCCCGTGCGCATCGCGTATCGCAACACCGAACCCTTCCTCGACGATGTGATGCGCGAGCTCAAAGGCCGGCGGGTGCTGGCGATCCCGCTGGCCACGCATGAGGGCGAGCATGCGCGCGACCGCTACGTTCGCGACTGCACGGATGCGGCGCGTCGCGCGGGAAACGGCGGGCCTGCCGTCGATTACACCGATCCGTTCTTTGATGAACCGAGATTCGTGCGAGCACAGGCGGATCGCGTTCGTGCGGCCTGCGCACGCCTTGGTGCGGGCGCCGCCGATGCGGAGGTGATTTTCACCGCGCACAGCGTTCCGAGCGAAGGGTCGGGCCGGTACGCGAGCCAGTTTCGCCGGACTGCCGCGTTGATCGCGGAAGCAGCGGCCGCACCTCGCTGGAGCTGCGCCTATCAGAGTCGCAGCGGTTCCCCGCGCGATCCGTGGCTCGGGCCGGACGTTCGCGACGTGTTGCGTGAGTTGCCGGAGCACGGCATCCGCCACGCCGTCGTTGCGCCGATCGGGTTCCTGTGCGATCACGTCGAGGTGCTCTTCGATCTGGACGTCGATGCGTTCGAGGTCGCGCGCCGGGCCGGCGTGAGGATGGAGCGCGCGCAGACGATCGGCGATCACCCCGACTTCGTACGCATGCTCGCGGAGCGCGTATGAGCCCGCGCCGCGTGGCCGTCCTGGGCGGCGGGATCAGCGGCCTCGCGGCCGCGCAGCGGTGTCGCGATATCGCGCGCGAACGCGGCATCGATCTCGAGATCACCGTGCTCGAACGCAGCGAACGGGCCGGCGGCTGCATCGAGACGCGCGTGCGAGAGGGTGTCGTAGCGGAGCTCGGACCCGATTCGATCGTTACGGAGAAGCCGGCGGCGCTCGATCTGGCGCGCCGGTTGAATCTTGGCGACGAGATCGCCCCGATGCGGCCGGAATACCGCGGCGCGCGCATCGTTCGCGGCGGACGTCTCCTGCCGATTCCCGACGACTTTCGCCTCTTCGCGCCGACGACGATCGCGGGCATGGTGCGTAGCGGCCTCTTCGGTCCGGTCGGCGTCGTGCGCGCCGCGCTCGAGCCGTTCATTCCCGCTCGTCGCGGCGGCGGCGACGAGAGCGTTGCTTCGTTCGTTACCCGCCGGTTCGGCCGCGAAGTGCTCGACCGGCTCGCGCAGCCGCTCATCGGCGGCATCTATTCGGGGGACCCGCGCCGCCTCTCGATGCAGGCGACGCTGCCGATGATGCTGATGCTGGAGCGCAAGTACGGGAGCATGGTGCGCGGGATCCGTGCCGCCGCTCGGGCGCAACCGCAGGCGCAGCCGCTGCAGCGGCTCGTGAGCCTGCGCGGCGGTTTGGGCAGCATGATTGCCGCACTGGAACGCGAGCTCGGTGCGTCGATCCGCACCTCGAGCGCGGTCGAGTCGCTGCGTTACCGCGCCGACGACGGTCGTTCGCCGAGCTGGAGGATCGCGCTTGCGGGCGGTGAGGTCGTAGAGGCCGATGCAGTCGTCTGCGCGCTACCCGCTCCTGCGGCGGCTTCCCTGATCGGGGCGTCGGACGAGAACCTCGCGCGCCTCCTGCGGTCGATTGCGTATCACTCGGTGGTGACCGTTACGCTTGCCTACGAGACGCGGAGGCTGCCGGAGCTGCCTCGCTGCACGGGCTTCGTCGTGCCGTTTTCGGAGGGACGGTCGATCATGTCGACCACGATCTCGACGCAGAAGTTTGCGGGCCGCGCCCCCGACGGCGTCACCCTCTTGCGTGCCTATGCGGGCGGCGCGCTGCAGCCGCATCTCGCGCAGATGGACGATGCCGCACTTTTCGCGGTCGTGCGCGGCGAGCTGCGCGCGCTGCTCGGAATTGCGGCCGACCCCGCATGGACCGTGATCCGCCGCTGGCAGAACGCGCTCCCCGAGTACGCGGTCGGCCACGCGGATCTCGTGGACACGATCGAGCGCGAAGCCGCGCGACTGCCCGGCTTCGCGCTCGCGGGATCCGCCTATCGAGGCGTCGGTATCGCCGACTGCGTGCGCAGCGGGGAAGAAGCCGCTGCGCACGTCGTCTGATTACGGGTCGACGTTGCCGATGATCGTCGCGCTCGACGCGGATGCGTCGATCGCGAAGAGCGAGACGTGCGCGGTCGGCGGGAAGCCCGTCGCGCCGGTGATCACGGCCGAGAGCGGAGCCGAAACGGCGACGCTTGCAAGCGAGGTCGTGCCCGGAGCGCCTGCGGCGAGCCCCAGCGTTGCCGGCAGCGATGCGACGGGAACCGGCGAGATGACCTCTTGTGCTCCGAGCGCGAAGCTAAAGAGCTGCGTGGTTTGCGCAGGCGTGGGAACGCCGCTGACCGCGCCCGCGTCATAGATGCCGACGCCGACCGGATTGATCGCGCCGCCGACAAACGGTGAGGCATGGTGCACGACGAGCGCGCTCGTCCCCGAAGTCTCCGTAGGTTCCACGAAGTTAAAGAACTGCAGCGTCGAGCCCGCTTCCCCGCCGACAACGACGGAGGCGTGTTCGCCCGCGGCGAGCGTCACGTTCTCGCTCGCGACGGCCTTCGCGCTGCTCGCCGATCCGGCGGCAAGCACGTCGATCGTGAACGATCCGGCCGTGAGCGTATCGTATGAAGAGATCGCCTTGTAGGGAACGTTGGCGAGGGCGGGTGCGCTCGGGCGCGCTCCGCCTTGCGCGTAGACGTAGATGTCGACGTTCCCGGCATTGGGCGAGCCGTGGATCGCGCGTACGTACGCCGGCTGAGCTGTTGAGACGAACGTTCCGGCATTGGAGCCGCCGCAGGCTGCAAGCGAGCAGGCTGCCAGCGCAAGGGCGGCGCCCACGGCGGGTCGCGAGAATGCAATCATGAGAGACCTCCAGAAAAGGCAAGTGAACGGAACAGAGCCGCAAGCGCTGCTCTGTTCCGTTCTAACGGAGGTCGGGCGGTTTTAGATGTTAGCGGCGGCGGCGCGAACGATACACGACGCGCGGCTTGGGCGCCACCGGCACGACGTCGGGGAAGAGCGGGTTGACCGCTCGCTCGATCTTGCGGCCGATCGTGTATTCGATCTTGCGTATGAGCGATTCTTCGTCGGAGCCGACGAACGTGATGGCGTCACCGCTTGCCTGCGCGCGCGCCGTGCGGCCAACGCGGTGTACGTAATCCTCGGCCTGCAGCGGAACGTCGAAGTTCACGACGTGCCCAAGTGCCGCAACGTCGATCCCTCGCGCGGCGATATCGGTCGCCACGAGCACGCGGCATTTGCCGCGCTTGAGGTTGTCGAGCGCGCGGGTGCGCTGGGCCTGGGTGCGATCGCCGTGGATGAGGTCGGTGGCGACGTCGTGTTTGGCGAGGGCGGCTGCCAGGCGGTTGGCGCGCGACTTCGTGCGCGTGAACGCGATGGCCGTGAAGATGTTGTTGTCTTTGAGCAGCTCGAGCAGCAGCGCCGTCTTCTTCTCGTCGGGAACCGCGTAGAGCCGCTGCGTGAGCGTCTCGATCGGCGCGTTGTTCGAGGCGAGCTCGACGCGCACGGGATCGACCAGCATGTCGCGCACGAGGGCGGAGATCGCGGGCGGCAGGGTGGCCGAGAAGAAGAGCGTCTGATGGTCGTCGGGAAGCGCGGCGATGATGCGGCGCACCGACGGCAGGAAGCCCATGTCGAGCATCCGGTCGGCTTCGTCGAGCACGACGGTTTCGATGTGCTTGAGCTTCACGTTGCCGCTCTTCATGTGATCCATCAGGCGGCCGGGCGTGGCCACGATGATCTCACAGCCCTTCTTGAAGGCCGCGATCTGCCGGCCGAAGCCGACGCCGCCGTAGACCGACGCGACGCGCACGGTCGTGTGTTTGGCGAGCAGCGTGAGGTGCTGGGTGATCTGCTCGGCAAGCTCGCGCGTCGGCGCAAGCACGAGGGCTTGCGTCTTGCCGCGCGGTTTGCCGATCAGCGTGTTGATGAGCGGGAGGCCGAAGGCGGCGGACTTGCCGCTTCCGGTCTGCGCGCTGGCCAGAACGTCGCGGCCTTCGAGGGCCGGCGGGATCGCCTGGGATTGGATGGGGGTAGGCTCCGCAAAACCAAGGTCGCGCAGCGCATGCAGAAGCTCGGGCGCAAGGCCAAGCTGTTCGAAATGTGAGATGAGCGTTCGTCTTTCAATGGAATGTGCGCAATACGATCGCACTTCCGAAAGATCGCGCTGTGGGGGTTCGCGTCACTATCGCACGGGAGGAGACCCTTCGTCAAGCGCATCCGTCGGGTCCGGCCTGGCGGAGCAGGGTGGCCGGGGCGCCGCGCGAAGGCCTGATCATGCCGCATTTCAAGCGAAAGTGGTCGCGTGTGACCTCGGCCGAGCGCCGCCAATGCGAAACGCCCGGGTGTGAGGCGCTCGCCAAGGAGCGCTGCAAGCAGTACAACTGCAACCAGGTCCATTGCCCCGAACACAAGGGCAGCCACTCGGCCATCCACACGCTGCTCAAGCAGCGCGGCATGCAGAAGCTCCGTTAGCTAGATATCGTTGAGGTCGCGTGCGTTGAAGTAGTCGCTCACGGGCTCGGCCGGATCGACCGGTTCCACCGCCCCGATCGGCGCAACCGGGCCGTCGTCGTTGCCGCGGCGGAGCGCGAGGCGTCCCGAGATCCGCGCCGCGAGATAGAGCCCGAGGGAGCGTTGGAGGAAGCCGGGGCGCCGGTATTTGGGCAGGCTGCGCTCGTCGTCCATTCGAACCCCTTTCGCTCATGATGTACCGCAAGATCGGCCCTGGGGTTGCAGCGTCGGCGCTCTGCGCCGCTGCGTTCGGACTGTTTCCCGTCGCCGTGCCGCGCGCTTCGGCGGCGACGATCTCATGCGTTCACAGCGACGGCCTCTGGCCGCTCAAATCAGGCGTGCCGGACGTATCGGTCACCTCGTATACGATCGTGCGATACGTCGATACCGATCTGGTTCCGAACTGTGAAACGCCGGTGGTCGCCACCTACGCGATCAACGTCGTGCTCAAGGACGTTTCGGTGAGCCAGCTCAGCTCGGCGAACATCGACTGCAGCATTTACAGCTCGAGCGGGCTGCTGCGCGGGCACGTGGCCTTTACCCTGAGCCTGCCGGCGATGAACCCCGGCGACTCGAGCTCGAGCGGAGACAACGAGGATGCCGATTTCGAACCCGGCGATCACCTCAAGTGCACGCTGACGAAGGTCGGTAACCAGTCCTCGTAGCCGCCGCTGGGCCGGGCCTCAGTCGTCGATTTGGACGTTTCCGCCTTCGTCGTCGAAGAAGAAGCGCGTGTCGTAGGCCTTGACCTCCCCGGTCAGAGGGTCGCGAACGCGCGAGTGGATCGAGAGGCGGTGCAGCGCCTTGTTGCCGCGCTTGAGCACGCCGCCGTACGCATACTGGACGAGCGGCGTTTTTTCGTCGATCGGCGCCAAGCGCCCACGCTGCACCAGCATCGAGAGCATCGTATCCTGGAGCTTTTTGGGGATCAGGCGTGCGACGTCGTCGGCCTTGAGCTTGACCAGCTCCAATTCTTTCTGCGCCTTGTTCTCGACTTCGACCGCGCCGTTGTTGGAGAAGCGGACCACGGTGTCCCAGTCGTCGGCGCTGATACCGGTGAACGCCAGCCCGTAGCGCCACGCCGGCTTCCCTTGGCTCGTTCCCGGCTGCTGCCAGACGCGCTTGGCTCGAATCGTTACCGTCTTTGAATCGAGCTTTACCCGCAGGTTCGCTTCTTCGGGAAGGGCGACCGGGGAAACCAAGCCTAGCCCGCTCCCCGAGATGTCGAGGCAGGCGCAATTGCTCCATTGGTTGCCGATTGCCACCCATGCCGGAAACGGACCGGCCCGGCGCGGGTATTTACGCCGGTTTTGGGGTGCACCCGTGAAAAACGTGATGAGGTCGTTCAACATCGGTACTCTTTAGCTATCGGGTTATCCAGGCGTCCGGTCCAATCTCCTGTACCGAAGCTTAACATTTTTCTTGAAGGAGCGCCCCGCGCGCGGGACGCGCTGCGCCGCTGAGCGAAGCCGCCGCTTGTCGTGAGACGATGGTTGTTGGCGTCGCTGACGCTGCTCAGTCTCTGGTGCTGCGCGGGTTCTCGCGCCGGCGCAGCCGCGCTGGTCGACCTGCGCTCCCGCGCCGACCTCGTCGACCTGACGCCGCTGCTCGACGTCTACGAGGATCGGACCGCGACCGCGCCGTTCGCGCAGGTCGAACACGCCTCGTTCGAACCGGTAACGGGGAGCCTGTCGCTGGCCGACGCCGGCGCCGCCTACTGGCTGCGCATCCGGTACGTCGGTAGTGAGAGCGCCCAGCCGTGGCTGCTTACCGCCGGCTACCGCCCCGTCCATGCCGACCTTTATGAGGACGGCGTTCCGGCCGTCGAATCGGGCGACGTGGTTCCCGTCGGCAAGCGCTCGCCGAGCTATTTCAATTGGATCGCCTTCGATCTACCCCCCGCGCAGACGCCGCGCACGGTGTACCTGCGCTTGCGCACCTACGAGCCGCTCGTCAATATCGTCGCCTACCCGCGCGACCTATTCCGTGCGAACGTGACGCGCGACATCATCGTCATCGCCGCCCTGCTCGGCGTGCTCGGGTCGCTTGCGCTTTCGAGCATCGTCTTGTATTTCGTGATGCGCGACACGCTGTATCTGTACTACGCGGGATACATTCTGTGCCAGTTCGTCTACCGGGCCAACGACTTCGGCCTGATCTCGACCTGGGTGCTTCCCAACGCGAGCTTCCCGTACGTTCGCACCGAAGTGATCTTCGACGGCCTCACCCTGATCGCCGCGACGCTCTTCATTCGCCGCTTTCTGCGCTCGCAGGCGCACAGCCGCGTCCTCGACCGTATCAACTACGGCATCGCGGTGGTGGCGGGAGTCTACACGCTGCTCGCGATCGCCGGCGTGCCGATCCGCTACACGCTGATCCAAAACTTCTCGTTCGTCTACGTTCCGGTATGGATGGCGACCGGGATCGTGTGCTGGCGTAAGGGCTACGCACCGGCCCGGCTGTTCCTCTTCGCATGGACTGCGTACATGATCGGTATCGTAATCGAAGCCGCCGTCGATCTGGGGTTCGGCGCGCGCCTGGGGATCGTGCGCGAGAGCGGCCTGGACGTGTCGCTCGACTATCTGGTCTACCTCGGCATCGCCGTCGAGTCGATCCTCCTCGCCCTCTCGCTCGCCCAAGCGTATCGCACGGCCAACGAGGAGAAGATCGCGCACCTGAGCGAGCTGATCGCGATGCGGGAGCGCACCGAGCGCATGGCCCATCTCGCGTACAGCGACGGTCTCACCAACCTGCCGAACCGCACCGCCTTCCTCGAGCGCGTCGACGAATCGTTGCGGGCCGCGCAGCGACATGGGCGGCGCTCGGCGCTGCTGTACATCGACGTCGATCGGTTCAAAGCGATCAACGACACCCTCGGGCACCAGGCCGGCGACGAAGCCCTGATCGAAGCCGCGGCCCGGCTTCGCCGTACGGTGCGGGGTGACGAGATGATCGGCCGGTTAGCCGGCGATGAATTCGCCGTGTTCTTGCCCGCGATCGCAAGCGACGAGGAACCGCAGCACGTGCGCGAGCGCATCGCCGGCGTGTTCGCCGAGCCGTTCGCCCTCGGCGGCCATGTGATCGACATCTCGGCGAGCATCGGCATCGCAACCTTTCCCGATCAGGCGGCGACGCGCGAAGAGCTCTTTGCTCGCGCCGATCAGGCGATGTACGAACGGAAGGCCCGTTCGTAACGATGCGCACGGAGCAGGTCGCCGTCGCCGGCGTCACCCTCGAGACGATCGTCGTGGAGGGCGCGCGTGAGGCGCCCGCGCTCGTGTTCCTCCACGAGGGGCTCGGGTCGGCCGCGTTGTGGCGCGATTTTCCGTTGCGTCTGCACGATGCGACGGGCGCGACCGCGGTGATCTATTCGCGCGCGGGGAACGGCTTCTCGAGCGTGCTCGAGCGCCCGCGCGAACCGTCGTACATGCACGATGAAGCGCGGATCGTACTGCCCGCGCTGCTGCGAGCGCTCGAGATCGAGCGGCCGGTGCTCGTCGGGCATAGCGACGGCGCGTCGATCGCGCTGATCTACGCGGGCGAATATCCCGGCGCGGTGCGCGGAGTCGCGGCCATCGCGCCGCATGTTTTCGTCGAAGACGTCTCGATCGCAAGCATCGCGGCCATCGGCGTTCGCTATCGCGACGACGCGGAGCTGCGAGCGCGTATGGCGCGCCACCACGCTGATGTCGACCGCACGTTTTTCGGGTGGAACGACGCGTGGCTCTCGCCGCGCTTCCGCTCGTGGAACATCGAATCGTTTATCGGTGCCATCGAAGCGCCGGTCCTGTGCGTGCAGGGGACGGCCGATGAATACGGCACGCTCGCGCAGATCGACGCGATCGCGCGTCGCGCGTCGCGCTCCGTCGACCGCGTCGTGCTCGGCGGCTGCGGTCACGCGCCGCAGCGCGAGCGTCCGCAGACGGTCGCGGCCGCCGCGACCGCCTGGTACGCGGAAGTCGCGTCGCGATGATCGCGCTGCTGGCGGCGCTCGTGATCGTCTTTCCGGGAACGGCCGATGCCACGCCGTTGCAGCCCGTACGGTCTACGGCGACGGCACGCGTTCCCGAGGGAAGCGCGGCGGGACCGTGGGCCGTGCGGCTGCCGAGCTTTTCGCGCGATTACGCGATTGCGGAGCGCGAGCCCGCCGGGTGGACGATCATCGCGTCGGGGCACGGCGTCCCGCTCGACGGCGTGGTTTTGCCGCCGCGATCGGAAGGTCGCGAGATCCGCATCGAAGCGTCGATCTACGAAAGCAACGCCGAAGCGACGCTGCGTCCGGCATTCGAAGTTTTCGACGATCGTCGCGAGTTCGAGGTCACGCTGCTGTTCTTCGCGGGCTTCTTTCTCGCCATGGCCCTCGTGAATGCGATGTCGTCGCTCCTCATGCGCAGTCCTCCCAGCGCATGGTACACCGGACTCTCGCTCTCGTTGGTCGCGATCATGCTCTTCAGCACCGGGTTGTTCCGCCCCGTCGCGGACGCGCATCCTCTCGGCCTCGCGCTCGAGCACGCGCTGCTGTTGATCGCGTACTTCGGGTGCGTGGTGGGCTTTGCGTTCAGTTTGCTCTCGGCGTTTTCGCGCGATCGGCTGTTCTCGCGAATCGTCCTCGGACTCTATGCCGTCAACGTCGTGCTGATCGTGATCGAGGATTTGCAACGCGGCCGTTGGGCGTTCTACGCCGTCGATCAGATCGCGCTCGATCTCTTGCTCGTCTCGCTCGTCGTTCTCGGGTTTCGCGCCGTTCGCAGCGCGACGCCGGGCGTAGCAACGTCGTATCTGATCGCGTTTGCCGGGCCGCTCGCCGGGATTCCCCTCAACGACCTTGCGACGCACAACCTCATCGGTGGATTCTTCCAGAACACGTTCGAGATCGGCAGCGCCTGGGAGGCCGCGTTCTTTGCCTTCGCGGTTGCGCTGCGCAACCGTGCCGTTCGCAGCGAACGCGACTGGTTCGATCGGCTCGCGCATAGCGATCCGCTCACCGGCGTGGCGAACCGGCGCCGCTTCGACGAGATGCTTGCCAAGCGCTGGGCCGGCGCCATCGAATCGGGCGGCTCGATGGCGCTCGTCATGATCGACATCGATCACTTCAAAGCGTATAACGACCGTCACGGCCACCGCCACGGCGACGAGGTGCTGCGCTCGGTTGCCCAGGCGTGCTCGTCGGTGCCGACGCGCGAGTTCGATTGCTTCGCGCGCTACGGCGGTGAGGAGTTCGCGGCGATTCTCACCGGCGCGGATCTCGAGGGCGCGGCCGCCGTTGCCGAGCGCATGCGGGCCGCGGTTGCGGTCGTTTCGCCCGCCACGATCAGCGCGGGCGTAGCGGCGGCGCGCCCGGCTGCCGGCAGCGATCCCGACGCGCTGGTCGCCGCGGCCGACGCCGCGCTCTACGAAGCCAAGCGACGTGGGAGAAACGTCGTGGTCTGTGCCGACCAGACGGGTTCTCCACTCGGCTAGAGCGAACGAACGGCTATGACGGACTCTTCGGTCCTCCGTCCCGATCTGTCGCTGGTGCTCGAACGCATCACCGACGGATTCTTCGCTCTGGATGCCGACTGGCGGATCACCTACATCAACGGTGAAGCCTGCAAACTTCTACACGCCAGCGACGACTGCGTGGGTAAAGCCTGGCTCGATGCCTTCCCTAAAGCCCGCGGTCGCCTCTTCGAGCGCGAGTACGCGCGCGCCATGCGCGATCAGCAGGCCGTTCAGTTCATCGAATACTCGAAGACCGCCAACTGCTGGTTCGAAGTCAAGGCCTACCCGTCCGCCGACGGACTCTCGGTGTTTTTTCGCGACGTCACCTCGAGGATTGAATCGCAGCGCGAAGTCGAGCGCAACGCGCGCCGTCAACAAGCGCTCATCGACTTCGGACGATCGGCGCTCGCCGGACTCACCTACGAAGAGCTGCTCGAAGACGCCGTCGATCTGATTCGTGAGATTCTAGGCGTCAACGTCGTCGAAATTCTCGATTTCGACCGGGGCGACCTCACGTTCACGGTGCGCCGTTCGATCGGCTGGGGCTCGCTGGCGATCTTCGATCCGCTCAACCCGCCCGTCAAGCACCTCTTACAGACGGTCAAGACGGGCGACCCGTTCGTCTGCGCCGACGTACGGATCGATCCGCGCGTTCGCTCGCTCGCGGTACTCGAAAACGCCGGCATGCTCTCGAGCATCGCCGTGCTCATAGGGACGCCGCAGATGCCGATGGGGGTCATTGCCGCATACTACGCGCAGACACGCACGTTCTCGATCTCCGACGTCCGGTTCGTAGAATCGATCGCGCAAACCGTGGCCGAGAGCGCGAGCGCGACCGAGTCGAACCGGCGCATGGTGCAGGTACTCGACAGCATCAAGGATGCCTTCGTCGCCGTCGATCGCGATCTGTGCGTGACGTACGTCAACGCGCGCATGGCGAGGTTCTGGCGACGCCAAGCCGGCGATGTCGTCGGTTTGCCGATCAGTCACTTTACCGATCAGTTCGGCGACGGCGGGGCCGCGCTGCGCAACTTCAAGCTGGCGCTGCGTGAGGAACGCGCGCTCACCTACGAAACGAACTTTAACGGGCGATGGTACGAGTCGCGCATCTATCCGTTCGCGGGCGGGGTAGCCGCTTACGTGCGCGACATCACGCGGAGGAAGACGGAGCAGGAGCGTATGGTCGCGCTCAACGTCGAACTCGAGCGCCGGGTCGCCGAACGTACCGCGCAGCTCGAGCTTGCCAACAAGGAGCTCGAGTCGTTCTCGTATTCGGTTTCGCACGACTTGCGCGCGCCGCTGCGCGCGATCGACGGCTTTTCACAAGCGCTGCTCGAGGATTACGGCGAAGCGTTCGACGACCGGGCCAAGGGGTACCTCGACCGCGTGCGGCGTGCCGCGCAGCGCATGGCCGACCTCATCGACGCACTGCTCAAGCTCGCCAAAGTGGCGCGGGCGCCGCTGGTGCTGCGGCACGTCGACGTCAGCGCGGTGGCCGCCGGCATCGTCGAAGAGCTCCAGGCCTCCGAACCGGGCCGCACCGTCGAAGTAGCGGTGGAACCCGGCCTCCAGGCGGTGGCGGACCCGAATCTCGTCGGGGCCGTTTTGCAAAACTTGATAGGAAATGCGTGGAAGTTCACACGCCGTGCCGAGGCACCGCGAATCGAGATCGGGCGGAACGCGGCCGGGGAGTTCTTCGTCCGCGATAACGGCGCCGGGTTCGACATGACCTATCAAAATAAGCTCTTTGGGGCGTTCCAGCGGCTCCATTCGACCGATGAATATGAGGGGACGGGTATCGGCCTCGCGACGGTGGCCCGGATCATCCATCGGCACGGGTGCTCCATACGCGCGGAAGGCGCCGTCGGAGCAGGCGCGACGTTGTATTTCACTCTACCGTCGAACGAGGACCGCAAACCGGATCAATGAGCAAACCGTACATCTTGCTGGTTGAGGACAACCCCGACGACGTCGAGCTCACGCAGCGCGCTTTCGCGAAGAACCACATTGCAAACGACGTCGTCGTGCTGAACGACGGCGCGCAGGCATGCGAGTTCCTCTTCCAGAGCGATCGCGGCGGGCGAGGATACCCGCAGGTGATTCTGCTTGACCTCAAGCTGCCGAAGGTCTCGGGGCTCGAGGTCCTCGAGCGGATCCGTGCCTTCGATCACACCAAACTCGTTCCGGTCGTTATTCTCACCTCGAGCAAGCAAGAAGAAGACCTGCTCGAAGGCTATCGTCTCGGCGTCAACAGCTACGTTCGGAAGCCGGTCGATTTCAACGAGTTCGTCGAAGCCGTCCGCCAGGTCGGACTCTACTGGCTCGTGCTCAACGAGCCGCCGCCGGGATCGGGCGGGGGAGGGATGTAGGTGCGCTTGCGGGTGCTCTGCGTAGACGACTCGCCCGACGACGCCGAGCTCAACGTCTTGGCCCTTTCGCGCCATGGGTTCACGGTCGAGCATATTCGCGTCGACCGGCGTGACGACGCGTTGGCCGCCATGACGGGTCAAGCGTGGGACCTCATCCTGTGCGACTACTCGATGCCGAACTTCAGCGCGCCCGACATGCTCTCGCTGCTGCGCGAACTCGGCACCGACACCCCTTGTTTGGTCGTCTCCGGAGCGATCGGCGAGGAAGCCGCGGTCGAGACGATCCGTCTCGGCGCCTACGACTACATCTTCAAGAACAACCTCAAGCGGCTTGGCCCGGCCGCCGAACGCGCGATCCGCGATGCGGAGCTGCGCCGCGCGCGGGCGCTGATGGAGGTCCAGCTGCGCGAGCGCGAGACGCGTTTGCGCCTGCTCTTCGAACAGCTTCCGGCGCTCGTGATCTCATGCGATACGAGCCTGACCGTAACGTCCGTCGAAGGCGCGCAGCTGGCGGCGGTTCCCGAAGACCCCGAATCCCTGATCGGCATGCACGTTGCCAGCGCGGCGCTATTGGCCGACGAGTCGCGTTTCCCGATCCGCCACGGCCACCTGCAAGCGCTCCAAGGCGGCTCGGCCGAGTACGAGATGATCTGGGGCGGCAAGACGTTTCGCGGACACGTCGAGCCGCTGCGCGATACGGACGGCCGCATCGTCGGAACCATCGCCGTAGCCTTCGACATCACCGAACGAAAGATCGCCGAACAGCGCATCGCGTACTTCGCGCAATACGACCCGCTCACCGATTTGCCCAACCGCGCGCTGCTCGAAGACCGGCTCGCGCAGGCGATCGCAGCAGCGCAGCGCCACCGGCATCCGCTCGCGCTGGTCACGACCGATCTCGACGCGTTTCGCGAGGTCAATGAGCTCTACGGCACCGTCAACGGGAACGAAGTCTTGCGGCAGGTCGCGATGCGCTTGCGCCGCTTGGTCGATGCCGATGCAACCGTCTCACGCGTCGGTGAAGATCAATTCGTCGTGCTGATTCCCGCGGTCGAGACGCCGCCTGAGGGCGGCGCGTTTGCCGAGCGCATGCACGGCATCTTCGAGGCGCCGTTCAGCGTCGGCGACATCGACGTCTACGTTGCGGCGAGTTCGGGCGTGAGCATGTATCCCGAAGACGGCACCGATGCTCAGGGTCTCATTCGCGCGTCGGAGGCGGCCATGCAGGCGGCCAAGGCTGCCGGCGGCCATACCTGGCGAGCGTTCGTCCCGAACATGATCGCTTCGTCGTCGCAGCGGCTCTCCCTCAAGCGCGACCTGCGCGTGGCGGCATCGCAAAGTCAGTATATCCTCTATTACCAGCCGATCTTCCGCGCGCACGATCTGGCCTTCACCGGTTTCGAGGCGCTGGTCCGTTGGAAGCATCCGGATCTCGGCTTGATCCCTCCCGATCATTTCATTCCGCTTGCCGAAGAGTCGGGCGCGATCGACGAGCTCGGCGGCTTCGTGCTGCGCGAAGTCTGCCGTCAACTCGCCGAGTGGGATGCGCAAGGCATCACCGTGCCGCGCTGCTGCATCAACATCTCCCCGCGTCAGTTCGAGCGCAGCGGCCTGAAGGAGTCGATCGCGGCAACGCTGCGCAGCAGCGGCCTGCAGCCGGGCCGGCTCGAACTCGAACTGACCGAAAGTTCGATCATGCGCGATATCTCGGGCGGCATCGCTCTGCTGCACGAGCTCAAGGCGCTCGGCGTGCGGCTCTCGGTGGATGATTTTGGAACGGGCTACACGAGCTTGAGCTACCTGCGCCGGTTCCCGATCGACGTGCTCAAGATCGACAAGAGCTTCCTGCGCGACATGCTGCCCGGCTCGCAAGACGAGGCGATCGTCAAGGCGATCGTGACGCTGGCCGACAACTTGGGGCTCACCTCGATCGCCGAAGGCATCGAATCTCGCGTCACGCTCGAGCACACCCGCGCGATCGGCGCCGACGAGGTGCAAGGCTACTTTCTGGGTGAACCGGCTCCGCCGGATGAAGCGATGGCCGGCGTGAGCGATCTCGCGCGTGCCCGCGCCTAGCCGACCTCGAAGAGCTTGTTGCGCGATCGCGCGCCGGAAACCAGACGCACGAGCGACGGCGCCACGCCGAAGTGTTCGGCGAGCGCGCGCGCGCACGCAAGGTTGGCGGCGCCTTCGATCGCGCGCTCGCGAACGCTCACGATCAAACCGTCGGCGGTTTCGCTCATACCCGGAGCCTTGGATCCCGGTTTGACGCGGACGCGAACGCGAACGCTCACGGTGCCGGCCCGGGCGGCGTCAAGCGGATGGTGCCGCGGGCGTAGTCGAACGTGACGCGGAAGTTTCCGAGGAAACCCGCTCCGAGGTGACCGAACGCCGTGCCGTGCAAGGCTTGCGTCGCGCCGATCGGCTGCGAGTGCAGGAGAAGGTCGCCGACCCCGACGCTTCCGATCGTGCCGGTCAGCTCGATCGTCGAGCCGCCGACCCCATCGACCGCGCGCCGTCCCGTCGGTGCGAAGAGGTCGGCGTGCGCGAGGTAGTAGTCGTAGGACAAATTGATCGTCGATTCATCGCCGGTGTCGACCGCGAGTTGCGTCGGCAGATTGCCGAGCGTCACGTCGACGACGGGAACGAAGTCGGAGAAGGAGACGCGCAACGCCGTTCCGGCGCCGTCGAGCGCCGGTCCCCCGAAGGTTACGCGGTGATGCGTACCGTCGAGCACGATCGTCGATGCGGCGAAGATGTCGGCGCCCAGCACGACGTCGTAACCGAAGTCGTGAATCTCTTGCAGTTCCACGTAATTGGCTTCGGGAAAAGTGAGCGTCCCCAAGCGCAACGGTCCGGTGCGAATCACGTCGGTGTGATAGTCGCCTAACCCGCGCACGAGAAACGAGCCCGCAACCGGTGCGTTCAAACGCTTCGCGAGTTCGGGGCTGATGCCCAGACCGGAGTTTCCCGAGTCGAGCAGACAGGTCGTATCGATGCCGCCGAGCGAGCAGGCGAATACCGGCACGGCAAAGGCCGGGTCGGTAGCGAGCGAGACCGGTTGTGCGGTAGGCGCGGGCAGCAGCCCGACCGGCGGCGTGAATTCGCCGCTTGCGACGCTTCGCTGCGCGTAGCGTTCGAGGACGCTGCCGTCGCGAAGCACGAGAAACGGGAGGGTGATGCCCTCGCCGATCCTCCGGTAGTCGCGGTACTCGAACGTTTCGTCGCCGTCGAGGTCGCGGAAGACGCGCACGTGCCAGTTCGCGGGATCCACGAAAACGTCGAACGGCGTGCCGTCGGTGTCGGACACGACCAGATGGCGGAGGCGCGCACCGGCGATACTGGACCAACCGGCGTCGCCGACGCGGCCGCCGCGTGTCGTAAAGTCCGGGGCGAGAAACGCGAGCGAGGCCACGGTTCGCTCGCCGCGCAGGTACGGGTCCGGTCCCTGCCCGCGCGGCAACGCCGTGCCGTTGATGTTGATGTCGAAGAGCCGCTCGCCGTCGAAGTACGTCCCGGTGCAGAGCGCACCGTCGCATGAGAAGCTCGTGAACCCCAGCCCGTATGCCGTCGAGTTCACGTTCTCGACCGCGCCCTCCATCGAGAGCGCCGAACGCGACGCGAGGCGCGTTCGCCACACGGGACCGCTTGCGGCTCGCATCAGGTCGAGCGTTGACGCCAGGCTCGGCTGCCGAGGCAGCCCAGCCGGCGAAGGCGTCGCGGCAAAGAGCAGGGCGAGCCCCGCGGCGAAGAGCATCCCATGAGCTTCGAGTTGCTTGACGGCTATCTTCTCGACGGCAAACCGCACAAGCGCGACGTCGTCCGCTCCTTGCTCGCGCTGCCGAGCGCCGTTCCCGGTGCTGCGCCGTTTTACGAGGGCATGCGGATCCTCGGCGAGCGCACGCCGGACCTCACGCTGCTCGCGCTGCGACTGGTCATGGCCGGGCGGCGCGCGGACGACGAATCGGTCGTCGCGTTGCGGGGGTTGATGGACCGCGCTCGCGCGGGAGACGCCGCGGCGCGCGAAGAGTTTGCGAGGTCGCTCCGTTCCAAATGATGAAGGTGCAACCGCGCGTGCTTACGATTTCCGTCCTCATGCTGTCCGTCTTTGCCGCCGGTGCATCGCCCTCGCCGTCGCCCCCGAGCGTCTATCGCTCCCTCAATTCGGTCAAAGCGCACAACGCGGCCGCGGTCTCGGGGACGCTCGACGCGATCGACTACAGCGCCGGGACACTGGTCGTTCGAACCGCGCATGGATCGCAAACGGTCTCCGTCATTCCGAGCACGTCCATCTACGCAGGGTCCGGGTATGCCGCTCTCTCCGACCTGCGGCGCGGCCAGTCGGTCGAGATTGCGGTGTACGAGGTCGGCGGGCGGCTGGTCGCACAAACCATCCGTGTGAAGACGCCCTGACGCTCGCGGTTCGCGATCTCGAGGTGCGCTACCACGGCGCACCTGCCGCAGCGGTGGACGCGATCTCGTTGACGGTGGGCCGTTCGCGCACGCTCGCGATCGTCGGGCCGTCCGGGGCGGGAAAGACCTCGCTCTTGCGCGCGCTCGCCGGGCTCGAGCGCGCGCGCGGCTCGATCGAGGTCGACGGTCTGCGCGTCGAGCATCTGCCGCCTCAGCAGCGGCGCATCGCGATGCTTTTTGCGAAGGACTCGCTTCCCGACCATCGCACGGTGCGCGAGACGATTGCGTTCGCGATGCGCTCGCGCGACCGGGATCGCGTCGGCGCGCTTGCGCGGACGCTCGACATCGAGCGTCACCTCGAGCGCAAGCCTCGCCAACTCTCGACGGGAGAACGGCAGCGTGTTGCGATCGCGCGCGCGGTGCTTGCCGATCCGGCCGTGCTGCTGCTCGACGAGCCGCTCGCCGCGCTCGATCCCGAACTCCGCGCGCGCGTGCGCGAAGAGCTGCTGGCGGTGCAGACGCATTTTTCCGGACCGATGATCCTCGTCACCCACGATCACGTCGACGCCATGACGGTTGCCGACGAGTTGGCCGTGCTCATCGAGGGCAGGCTGGAAGATATCGGCGATCCGCAGCGCGTGTACGACGCGCCCGCAACGCTTCGCGCGGCGACGTTCTTGGGCGTTCGGCCGATGAACGCGCTCGACGGACGAGCCCTCGGCGAGGCGCCCGGCGTCATCGTCGGGATTCGGCCCGAGTTCCTGCGTTTCGATGCCGGCGGTGCGCTGAGCGGTGTGGTGGAGCGCATCGAGCGTACCGGGGCCGACGCATACGTCGCGGTGAGCACCAACGCCGGCAACGTGCTCGTGCGCGTCGACCCGCACGACGCTCCCGCGCGGGCGAGCGTCGTGACCGTCGGCTGGGATGCTCGGAACGCGCGGCGCTTCGACCGCGCGAGCGGAAACGCGATCGCATGAACGATCTCTTGCGCGTGGCGGCGGGAACGATTCTGACCGGCTTTGACGGGACGACGCTCGAGCCGCAGCTGCGCGGCCTCTTTTCGCGCGTACCCTTTGCCGGCTTCGTGCTCTTTGCACGTAACACACCCGACCTCGCCGCCTGCCGCGCATTGACCGACGAGCTTTGCGAGATCGCGTGGCGGCCGATCCTCGCGATCGACGCCGAAGGCGGCCGCGTCGCGCGGTTTGCTAGCGGCGCGGAGATTCTGCCTCCGGCGATGGCGCTGGGCGCGGCGCAATCGGTCTCGCTCGCGCGCGCCGCCGGCGAAGCGATGGGTTTCGACCTCGCGCGGGCAGGGCTCACGGTCGACTTCGCGCCGGTCCTGGATCTGGCGCTCGATCGGGCCAACACCGTGATCGGAACGCGCTCGTTCGGAGCCGGCCCGCAACAGGTTGCGGAACTCGCGTCCGCCTTTGCCTCCGGTTTGCGCGCCTACGGCATCACGCCGGTCTTCAAGCATTTTCCCGGGCACGGAGCGACGCATGGCGATTCGCATCTCGAGCTGCCGTTCGTCGATGCATCGCGCGAGACGCTCGCGGCCCGCGACTTCGCGCCGTTTGCCGCCGTTGCCGACGTTGCCGATGCGATGATGACCGCGCACGTCGTCGTCCGCGCGATCGACGCGACGCGCCCGGCAACGCTCTCGCCGCTCCTGCTCGAGGGCGTGCTCCGCGAGGAGATCGGATTCCGCGGCGTGTGTTTCACCGACTGCATGCAGATGCAAGCCGTCGCCGCAGGCCCGGGCACGGTACCTGCCGTGGTGGCGGCGATTGCGGCCGGCGCCGACTGCGCGCTCGTGAGCCACGATCCGTATCTTGCCGCCGAGGCGGCCGACGAACTCGTGCGTGCCGTCGAGCGCGGCGATCTCGCGCGTGAACGCCTGGAAGTGGCGTATGCGCGAACCTCGCGACTGCGCCGCCTGCGCGACGTGCAACCGCTCGACGGGCATGCGCCGCATCCGGGAATCGGCCGCCGCATCGCCGCGCGCGCGCTCACGGTCGTCGCCGGCGTCGCGCACGCCGACCCGACCGCATCCATCGTCGTCTCGTTTGAAGCCGCAACCGAGGAAGGCGCGCAAGGCCGGCACGAGCGCCACACCTCTCTCCGTTCGCAGGCGCCCGTTCTCGAAGAACTGCTCGTGCCGCTCGATCCCGGTGACGCGGACGTCGATCGAATGCTCGGCGCGCTCCATGCCTCGCGGCGCCGCGCGATCGTCCTCGCGCGCCGAGCGCACGTCTATCCCGCGCAAGCGCGCGCGATCGGGCGTATCCTCGAACTGCAGCCCGATGCGCTCGTGATCTCGCTTCGCGAACCGTTCGATATTCCGCTTTTGCGCGCGGCGCGCCATCTGCTCGCCGCCTACGGCGATGATGCGGCGTCGATCGGCGGGATTGCCGACGTGATCTTCGGTGACGGCGGTGCGCCGGGAGTATTGCCGGTTGCGCTCGACGGATAGGCTCGCGCGCGCCTGCGACGCGGTGCTCGCTCCGGCTGCGGGTACGCTGTTTACTGCCGCCGTCGCACGAGTGGAGCGCGGAGGCGAGCTCGTCTGCGAGCGGGCCTACGGCGTGACGAGGGCCGACGACCCGGTGCCGGTTTACGTCGACACGCGGTTCGATTTGGCGTCGCTCACCAAGCTGTTCGTATCGACGATCGCGCTGCGGATGGCGGCCGCGGACCTCTGGGATCTCGACGGCCCGCCCGGCGTCTTCGACGCATGGCGCACCGGGCCGAAAGCGGCGATCACGGCGCGCATGCTGCTCGCGCACACATCGGGGATGCACTCCGGGGCCGACTATCGCACCCTCTTCGACCGGAACGTGCTTGCCTTCGCGCTCGAACGCGAGCTGGCCGCCGCACCGGGAGAGCGCGTCCTCTATAGCGATCTTGGGATGATCGCGCTCGGCGCTGCGATCGAACGTATGGAGGGGCGCTCGCTCGCCGCGAGCGTTGCCGCGCACTTCGGCCGGCCGACGCTGCGCTTCGACGTCGGCGCGCGCGAACGGCGCGGCATCCCGGCGACCGAAGAGGACGGCTGGCGCGGGCGCGTGCAGGGCGTGGTCCACGACGAGAAAGCCTATCTGATGGGCGGCGCGAGCGGACACGCGGGCCTGTTCGGCACGGCGAGCGACGTCGCCGCGCTGGCCGAGGCCTACCTCGCGCCGCACGCGGGCAGGCGGAGCACGCTGCTCGCGGACGCGCTCGCGCTCGAGGCCGTGCGGGAAGCGGCGTTCGATCCGGTGTTGCGCCGCGGCCTCGGGTGGGCGCTGAAAACCTCCGACGAGAACTCGTGCGGGCGGCGTTTCTCGCCGGCGAGTTTCGGGCACACCGGTTTTACGGGTACGTGCGTTTGGGCCGATCCGGCCCGCGACGTGCAGGCCGTTCTGCTCACCAACACCGTCTATTTCGGCCGTTCGGATTCCCGCCCGTTGCGGGCGGCATTTTACGACGCCGTCATCGAAACACTCGACTGATGCTTGCCATCGGTTTGATGAGCGGAACCTCGCTCGACGGGATCGACGCCGCGCTCGTGCGCATTACGCCGTCGGGCGCCTCCTATGCGCTGGAGCTGCTCAACTTTGCGACCCTGCCGTTCGACGACGAACTCGATACGCTATTGCGAGCCGCACTTCCGCCGCACGCCCCGGGGCCGAGCGCGGTCGCGCATCTCCACCACCGGCTCGGCAGCGCCTTTGCGCGCGCCGCGCGCATGGTGGCCGGTGCGCTGCGCGTCGACTACGTCGCCTCGCACGGCCAGACGATCTACCACGACGGGCCGCGGCACTTCAGCGTGCAGATCGGCGATCCGTTCGTCATCCGTGAGACGCTCAACGCGACCGTGATCTACGACTTTCGTTCGGGTGATTGCGCCGCCGGCGGCCACGGTGCTCCGCTGGTTCCGTACGTCGACGGGCTCTTGCTCGCGAGCCCGAGTGAAGACCGCGTGGCGTTGAACGTCGGCGGCATCGCGAATGTGACGTCGTTGCCGGCCGGATGCGATCCGTACGACGTGATGGCGTTCGACTGCGGTCCCGGCGTGATGCTGCTCGATGCGTTCGTGCAAACGCGCAGCGAGGGCGAGTTGACGATGGATGTCGACGGGGCGTTCGCCGCGGCGGGGATGCACGACGGCAACCTGCTTCGCGCGATGCTCGGCGACGACTATTTTGCTCAGCCGCCGCCGAAATCGACCGGCCGCGAACGGTTCGGGGCGACGTTTCTGGCTCACCACGCAGCGACGCTCGGCGGGCTGTCGCTCGAGGACGGCTGCGCGACGCTGGTCGAGGTGACCGCGACGGCGATCGCGGCGGCGATCGTCGACCTGCGTATGGCCCATGCGCGCGTGCTCGTCAGCGGCGGCGGTGCGCGGAACCTCGCTCTCCTGGACCGCCTGCGGGCGATGCTCCCCGATGCGGCCCTCGAGCCCACCGACGCCTATGGCTTGCCGGTCGATGCAAAGGAAGCGATGGCCTTTGCGGTACTCGGCTACGAGACGTTGCGGGAACGCGCGGCGAACGTTCCTCGCGTGACGGGCGCTTCGCGCGCCGTCCCGCTGGGCGCGATCGCGCCGAGCGATTTGCGCGGGTTGCTGGCGGAGGTGGAACGCGAATGCCGATGATCGTGGGCGTCGACGCGGGCGGGAGCGCCACCGACGTCGTTGCGGAGCGCAACGACGGCACGCGCGTCGCCGCCAGCGGCGAGCCGGTCAACGTCCGCGCGACCGGCGTCGAATTGGCGGCCGACCGCATCGTCAACGCGGTTGAGGCCGCGGCGAAAGGCGTACCGGACGCGCTCGTCGTCGGCGCGGCCGGCGCAGGCGTCGAAGTATTGCGCGCGGCGCTGCGCGTGGCGTTGCAGGTCCGATTGCCGCGGACGAAGATCGCCATAGAAGACGACGCCGAGATCGCGCTGCGCGCGGGAACCGGCGGCGACGGCATCGTGCTCATCAGCGGTACGGGCTCCATCGCCTATGCGCACATCGGAGCGATCCGCGCGCGCAGCGGCGGCTACGGCTATCTGCTCGGCGATGACGGTTCGGGATTCGCGCTCGGCGCGGCGGCGGCGAAAGCGCTGTTGCGGCACTACGATGGGCGCGCGCCGCGCGAGCCGTGGTTCGACGACATCGAGCGCGCGCTGCAGGAACGCGGTGCGCAGGGGGTGCTTTCGGCGCTCTACGATCAACGCGAGCCGGTCAAACGCATCGCGTCGCTCGCTCCGCTGGTGCTCGCCGCGGCGAGCCGCGGCGAACGCGGCGCGGGAAAGATCGTGCAGGCTGCGGCGCTCGAACTCTTCGAGCTGATCAAATCGGTGGTGCGTCAAGTGGACGCCGGAACGAGCGACCTGCCGCTCGTGTTCTCCGGGGGCCTGTTCTCGGGCAATTCGATGCTGACGTATCTGGTCGAAACGCGCGTGAGCAACGAGTTCCCCGATCTCGTACCGGTGAAGAACGGACCGTCGCCGGCGACCGGTGCGCTCGAACTCGCGCGCGGGCTGCTCAAGCGAGCATGAGCGATCTTCCGCCGACCGAATTACCCGACGCGCGCACCGTTGATTTAGATCTGCGCCCGACCGCCGAGCTCGTCGCGCTGCTGCTCGAGGGCCAGCGCGTTGCGTTCGACGCGGTGCGGGATGCCGCGCCGTCGCTCGCCGCCGCCGCCGATGCGGTTGCGGCGCGCTTGAGCCGCGGCGGCCGCCTGCACTATGTCGGCGCCGGCACCAGCGGCCGGCTCGGCGTCCTCGATGCCTCGGAGATGTCGCCCACGTTCGGCACCCCTGCGGAACTCGTGTGCGCGCACATCGCGGGCGGTGATGCCGCGCTGCGAACGGCCGTCGAGGGCGCCGAAGACGATGCGGTTGCCGGGCAGACGGCGATGCACGGTCACGTTAGCGCAGTGGATGCGGTTGCCGGGCTCTCGGCCAGCGGGAACGCACCCTACGTGCGCGCCGCGCTGGAGGCGGCGCGCGCAGCCGGCGCGCTGACGATCGCAATCGTCAACAATGAGCACGCGGCGATCCTCGCCGCCGCGGATGTGTCGATCGTGCTGCCGACCGGTCCGGAAGCAATCGCCGGCTCCACGCGAATGGCCGCGGGCACCGCGCAGAAGCTTGCCCTCAACGCGCTCTCGACCGCGGTGATGGTGCGACTCGGAAAAGTCTACGGCAACCTCATGGTCGACGTCGTTGCGAGCAACGCCAAGCTGCACGACCGTGCGCTTCGGCTGGTCGCCCAGTTGACGGGACTCGGCACAAGCGACGCGAGCCGTCTGCTGCGCGAGGCCGGCGGACGCGTCAAAGTTGCGGTGGTCATGGCGCGACGCGGCGTCGGCGCGCCCGAGGCGTCGGCCCTGCTCGCGCGCGAGCGCGGGTTCTTGCGCCCCCTCCTATGACGCGTGCGGCCTGTGCGGCGCTGCTTGCCGCGGTGCTCGCGCTGGGCGCGCCCGCGCGCGCTGCGCAGCCGGCGATCGTGCTCGTTCCGCTCGACGACCGGCCGGTGTCGCTGCAGTTACCGCAACTGCTCGGCGAGATCGCCGGCCGCCCCGTTGCTGCGCCCCCGCGCGCGCTGCTCGGGCGCTACCTGCGCCCCGGCGATCCCGACGCGATCATCGCCTGGCTGAACGGCGAGGCGCCCCATGCGAGCGACTACGTGCTCTCGAGCGACATGCTCGCGTACGGCGGTCTCGTCGCCTCGCGTGTGCCCGGGCCGTCCTACGTCGACGCCTACGATCGCCTGCACGCGCTGATCCGCTTGCGCGAGCGCTTTCCGCGCGCGAACGTCGACGTGTTCGGAACCGTCATGCGCTTGGCACCGACCGGCATTCCGGACGTCGGCGATGCCGCGCGGTTTTTTGCGCCGTATCCGCAGTGGCAGTATCTTCAGCAATATGCGAACCTGCACGATCCGCTGCTGCCGGAAGAAGCCGAGCGGGCCCGGCAGTTGCGCGCCTCGATCGGTGAGCCGCTCTTGACGGCGTACCTGCAAACGCGGGCGCGAAACTACGGCGTCGATCATCTCTTGATCGAACTGGCGGGCGCCGGAAGCATCGACCGCCTGGTGCTCGGACAGGATGACGCCAAGACGTACGGTCTGCACGTGCCCGAACTTGCGGCGCTCATGGCGTACGCCGGAGAGCGCGGCGGCGGGCGCGTCTCGATCGAGCCGGGGGCCGACGAATTGGCGATGGCGCTCACGGCGCGCGCGCTCGTGCGCCGCGCGAAACTTGCGCCGCGCGTCGGCGTCGTGTATTCGACGCCCGGCGGAGAGGGGTACCAGGACCCGCTCGAGTTCGCGAATGCCGGAACGACGATCGACAGGTTGATCGCATTGTGCGGCGGCGTTCGCGACGACGCGCACCCCGATCTGGTGCTGGCCGTGCGGCTCCCGCACACGGACGCAGCACGGAACGATGCGTTCCTCGCGGTCATGCGCTCGAGCCCGCGCGTGGCGCTCGCGGACCTTTCGTTCGAGGAGAGTTACGCCGCGCAGGACGCTTTTGCAAGCGAGCTACTGCGCGACGGAATCGCCTCGCGGCTCGACGCGTACGCGGGGTGGAACACGGCAGCCAACACCGTGGGGACCGCGCTCGGCGAGGCCTTCGCGGCGGCAGCGGGACGCGCGCTTCGCTCGTATGACGCGAACGCGCATCGCACGTTCACGTTCATGCGTTTCGTCGACGACGTCGCCTATCACGACCGTGTGCGCCCGGCGCTCAACGACTGGCTGGCCGCAAACGGCGTGAGCGATCACACGTACCTGCTGCCCGACGTTGCCGCCCGGACGGCGGAACGAAACCGCGCGCTCCTCTGGTACCAGGCGCAGGCGATGCTCGCGCAACTCTATCCCGGCATGCACGTCGCCGCGATGACGATCGCGCTGCCGTGGGATCGCACGTTCGAAACGTCGCTCGAGGTGCGCATCGCGCCCGATCTGCCCTAGGGTGCCGTGCCGGCGATTTCGTCGTCGGTAAGATAGCAGCCCGGATCGGAGGCCCAGAGGTCTCCGGTGATCGCAAGCGCGCGGGCGCGCACGTTGCCTCGGCACGATCCGAGGAAGCGGCAGTCGGGGCAGCGGCCGCGCAGGTAGCCGCGCGGATCGCGAAGCCGCACCAGCAGTTCGTTTGATTCGTCCGCCCACAGCTCCGAGATGGGACGCTCCGCCGCATTCCCGACGACGACGGCGCGCAAATCCGGATCGGGGTGGACGTCGCCGTTCGCCTCGATGCCGGCGCTCGGCAGGCGCATCGCGTTTGCCGCCGCGCCGGTCCATTCGAGAAAGCGCTGCGCGCGGTAGGCGAGCGGGCTGCCCTCGCGCTCGAGATAGAGCCACGCGAACGCAGCATCGGCGTGATTGCCCGAGGTCGAGATCGCCCGCGCCTCGCCGCGTTCGGTCAGGTCGCGCGCGTGACGAAAGACGAGGGCCAGCGCGTCGCGCGTTTCGTTCTCCTCGAGCGGCACCGACGTCACGTGATGACAGAAGGCGGCGTTTTCGACGTGCTCGTCTTCGAGGAACGCAAAGATGTCGTCGAGGCGTTCGATCGTGATGCGGTCGAGGTCGATGCGCAGTTCGACGGCGACGCGGGCCGCCTGCAGCGCGCGAACGTTCGCGGCCGCGTCTTCGATGCGGTTGCCGCCGGAGATGGCGACGCGCCGGATCCCGGCGTGGGCGATCGCGCGAACGGTCTCGATGCCGAGCGGCGCCGTGCCCGTGAGGAGGATGATCTCGATCTCGCGGTCGCGCGCGTAGGCGGCGGCTTCGAAGAGCGCCGAGCCGGGCCGCTCCGCGATGAAGTTCAGCGCCCGCACGTTCGCGGCAGCGAGGTCGTCGAGGATCGCTCGCGTCGCTTCGGGGGTCAGGCCCTGCGCGCTCTCCGAGCCGCCGGGGTCGTACCAGGCGACCGATGCGCGGCGATTGCTTCGGAGCTCGCCGATCGGCTGGTCGTAATCGCTGAGCAGTTTGGTAACGTCGAACACGCTACCATACACCTCGTGGGGCGCGGGTCATGACCCAAGAGTACGACGCCGGTCGAGAAGAAATTATGAAGAGGTTTTCTGGCAGAGCTCGATCAGCACGCCGCCGGTCGATGCGGGATGCAGGAAGGCGATGGTGTTGCCGTGGGCCCCTTTGCGCGGCCGCTCGTCGATGAGGCGCACGCCCTTGCTGGAGAGGTCTGCCAGTGCGACCTCGATGTCGTCGACGACGTAGGCGGTATGATGGAGCTTACTTTGCGCCTCGCCGCGATATCGAGCGATCGGCGAGTCTTCGCTGAGCGGGCGCAGAAGCTCGATGACGGACTCTCCGGCTTCCAAGCCGACCGCCTCGACGCCCTGATCGGCGACGATCTCCCGGTAGACCGGTGAGAAGCCCAGGGTCTGCGTGTAGAGTTCGATGGCCGCGTCCAAGTCTTTGACGACGATGGCGATGTGATCGATCTTCATGCGACGATCTCCCGCGCGCGATAGACGCCGAAGACGTCGCGCAGGACATCGCATATCTCGCCGAGCGTCGCGCCGGCGTCGACCGCTTCGACGAAATGCGGCATGAGGTTCCCGGTGCCGGAGGCGATCGTCCGAATCGCCGCCAGCGACTCCTCCGCGCGAGCGGTATTGCGCGCGGCGCGGAACGCTCGCAGGCGCGCCACTTGATCGGTCTCCGTCTGCGCGTCGATGCGCTGGAGCGGGATCGTCGCGTGCTCGTCTTCCTGCGCGAAGGCGTTGACACCGACGACGATCGTCTCCTTTCGTTCTATCGCTTGCTGCGCAGCGTAGGCCGAGTCGGCGATGCGCGTTTGCATCCAGCCGCTCTCAATCGCTTCGACGCTGCCGCCGAGCTCGTCGACTTGAACGATCAGTGCGCCGGCGCGCTCGATCAAATCGTTCGTCAGCGATTCGACGTAATAGGAGCCGGCGAGCGGGTCGACGACGTCGGCCACGCCGGATTCGTACCCGATGATCTGCTGCGTACGCAGCGCGAGCTGCGCGCTGTGCGCGGTCGGGAGCGCTAGAGCTTCGTCTTTTCCGTTGGTATGCAGCGACTGGGTGCCCCCGAGCACGGCCGCGAGCGCTTGCAGCGTGACGCGCACGACGTTGTTGTCGGGCTCTTGTGCCGTGAGCGTCGATCCCCCGGTCTGCGTGTGGAAACGGAGCATCTGCGAGCGCGGGTCGGTGCAGCCGAACTGATCGCGAGTGATGTGCGCCCACAGGAAGCGGGCGGCGCGAAACTTCGCCACTTCTTCGAAGAAGTCGTTGTGCGCGTTCCAGAAGAAGGAGATGCGCGGAGCGACCGCATCGAGGTCGATCCCGGCCGCCCTCGCGGCGCGCAGATACGCCTTCGCGTTGGAGAGCGTAAATGCGATCTCTTCGACCGCGGTGGAGCCCGCTTCGCGGATGTGATAACCCGAGATGGAGATCGTATTCCACTGCGGCACTTCGCGCGCGCAATAGGCCATGACATCGGTGACGAGCCGCATCGAGGGCTCGGGCGGGTAGATGTACGTGCCGCGAGCCACGTATTCTTTGAGCACGTCGTTTTGAATCGTACCGCCCAGCTTCTCGAACGGAATACCTCGGCGGCGTGCAACCGCAAGCACCATCGCGAGCAGAATCGACGCGGGCGCGTTGATCGTCATCGAGACCGTGACCTCGTCGAGCGGGATGCCGCCGAAGAGCGTCTCCATGTCGTCGATCGAATCGATTGCGACGCCGACCTTGCCGACTTCGCCGCGCGACTGCGGCGCGTCGGAATCGTATCCGAGCTGCGTGGGAAGATCGAAGGCGACCGAGAGCCCCGTCTGGCCGCGCGCGAGCAGGTAGCGGTAGCGTTCGTTCGATTCTGCGGCGGTCGCAAAGCCGGCATATTGGCGCATCGTCCAGAGCCGGCCGCGATACATGTCTTTGCGGATGCCGCGTGCGAACGGAAACGCGCCGGGCGCGCCGAGATCGTGCGGAGGGCCTTCGATGCGGTCGTAGCAAGGGTGCAGCGGAACGCCGCTGGCGTTGATGTCCCGGGCCATGCGTGGAGCTTTCGTCGCCCCGTCACAGGGTACTGCAACGGCGCATACGAAGGCGCCGCGATGATACTGCCCGACGGCTATCTCGATCTTGCTCCCGGGAAGCTGGCAAATGTCGTAACCAACCTCGAGATGTTCGCGCGCCCGCCGGTCCGCCCGGATCCGCCCGGCGTGCGTGCCGTCTTGCGCCGCGCGCACGAGCCCGGCCTCGCCTGGTACCGCGAACTCTTCCACCGCGTCGGCGATGAGTACCTGTGGTTCTCGCGTTTGGCGCTCGACGACGCGGGGTTGCGCGCGATTCTCGACGATCCGCGCGTCGAGGTGTATGCGGCCGGCGTGGACGGCAGCGACGAGGGGTTACTCGAGCTCGATTTCCGCATGCCGGGCGAATGCGAGATCACGTTCTTCGCCGTGGCCGCGCGGCTCGTCGGACACGGCGTCGGCCGCTGGTTGATGAATCGCGCGCTCGAGCGCGCGTGGAGCGAGCCGATTCATCGCCTGTGGTTGCATACATGCACGCTCGATCATCCGGGCGCGATCGAGTTTTACGTCAGGTCCGGGTTTGCGCCGTACAAGCGGCAAGTGGAAGTCTGCGACGATCCGCGACGAGCGGGCCTGGTGCGGCGCGACGCCGCGCCGCACGTACCCCTGCTCTAAGCGAGCGTTACGAGCGGCGAGTTGGCCTCGACGGTATCGCCGGCCGACGCGTGTACGGCGCCGACCGTTCCCGCCTTGTGCGCGCGAATCTCGTTCATCATCTTCATCGCTTCGATCACCGCGATGACTTGACGCTCCTCGACCGTGTCGCCGGCGGCGACCTTGAGCTCGACGACGACGCCGTGCATCGGCGACACGACGTCGTTGCCGTGCGCGGCCGCATCGCGTTTCTTGCCCGCGCGCCGCGGGGCGGGCCGGGCCGCGCCGGTGCGATCGGCCGAGCGCTGCGCGAGCCCGAAGACGCGAACGTGGTACAGGCGGTCGTCGACCTCGACGCGCACGTCGCGCCCCTCGTCCTTCGATGCGTGCGGCTCCGCGGCGTTCGCGAGCATGAGCGGGGCGGAAGCGGCCGCGGTGCGCGCAAAATCGCCGGCGGCAAATCGCTCGAGCGTCGCGGTCCCGAAGGCGCCGCTTTGCACCGGTTCGTGGTCGCACAGCGCGCGCAGCAGCCCGAGGGTCGTCGGAACGCCTTCGATCCGATACTCGTCGATGGCGCGGCGCAGACGCGCGATGGCGAGCGAGCGCGTGGGAGCCCACACGACGAGCTTGGCGATCATCGAATCGTAATCCGGAGAGATCGTCCAGCCGGAGAAAGCGGCCGAGTCGACGCGCACGCCCAACCCCGCCGGCTCGCGATAGACGGTGATCGTCCCCGGCGCGGGGCGGAAATTGTCGGCCGGGTCTTCGGCGTTCACGCGCCCTTCGATGGCAAACCCGCGGAACGAGACGTCGTCCTGGTTGAAACCGAGTTCTTCGCCGGCGGCGACGCGGATCTGCTCGCGAATCAGATCGAGCCCGGTCACCATCTCGGTAACGGTGTGCTCGACTTGGATGCGCGTATTCATCTCTAAGAAGAAGAAGTCTTCACCGCTGACCAGGCACTCGATCGTGCCGACCGAGTCGTAGCGAATCGCCTGCGCGGCGCGCACGCCCGCTTCGCGCATCGCGTTACGCGTCTTGAGCGGAATCTTGGCCGGCGCTTCCTCCCACAGCTTCTGATGGCGGCGTTGCAGCGAGCAGTCGCGGTCGCCGACGTGGATGACGTTGCCGTGTTTGTCGGCGAGGATCTGCAGTTCGACGTGCTTGGGGTTGTCGAGATAACGTTCGGCGTAGATCGTGCCGTCTTTGAAGTAGGCCTCGGCTTCGCGGCGTGCCGTCGCAAGCGCGGATTCGAGCTCGTCCATCGAACGCGCGACCTTGAGCCCCTTGCCGCCTCCGCCGGCGGAGGCTTTGAGCGCAAGCGGAAACCCGTAGCGCTCCGCGGCCTCCCGCGCTTGTTCCAGCGTTACGATCGCCTCGGTGCCGCCCGGCACGAACGGTACGTCGGCCGCCTGCATCGCTTGACGCGAGCGGAGCTTGTCTCCCATCGCATCGATCGCGTCGGGATGCGGGCCGACCCACGTCAGCCCGGCCGCGATCGCGCGCCGCGCAAACGCGGAGTTCTCCGCGAGGAATCCATAGCCGGGATGGACCGCATCGCAGCCGGCCCGCGCGGCGACCTCGAGCAGCCGGTCGACGTTGAGGTAACTCTGCGACGGAGCGGCCGGGCCGATCAGGTACGCTTCGTCGGCCATCTGCACGTGCAACGCGTCGCGATCGGCTTCGGAGTAGACGGCTACCGTGGCGATGCCCATCTCTCGAGCCGTTCGCATCACGCGAATGGCGATCTCGCCGCGATTGGCGATGAGCAGCTTAGCGATGGGCACGCAGCTCGTCCCATTCGAGGTCGGGGCGGCGCGCCGCAAGGCGCCAGCGCGAAGCCGGCGCTTCGCGTTCGCCGTCGCGGTCGTTTGCGCGTGCCAGCAGCGCGAGCGCGGCGCTCACGGCGGCAAGTTCGTCGGGAGGAATCATGAACCGAAGTCGGGCGGGTACATACCCATCGAGTGGTAGCCGGCATCGACGAAGAGGACGTCTGCGGTTACGGTCGACGAGAGGTCGGAGGCGAGAAAGACCGCCATGTTGCCGACGTCTTCGGCCGTCACGTTGCGGCGCAGCGGCGCGACCTTCGGAACGACGTCGAGAATCTTGGAGAAGCCGCCGACCTGCCGCGAGCTGGCGGTCTTGATCGGTCCTGCCGAGATCGCGTTGACGCGGATGCCGCGCCGGCCGAGGTCGTAGGCCAAGTACCGCACGATCGATTCGAGCGCCGCCTTGGCGATCCCGGCGATGTTGTAATTCGGGACGATCGCGTTCGAACCGAGGTAGGTGAGCGCCATGATCGATGCGTTGTCATTCAGCTGATCGTAGAGCGCGTGTACGAGCGCGATCAGCGAGTACGACGAGATGTCGAGCGCCATCGTGAAGCCGGTCCGCGACGTATCGTAGACGGTGCCGCTCAAGTCGTCCTTATTGACGAAGGCGATCGAGTGTACGATGCCGTCGAGTTTGCCGAATTTCTCCGCGAGCTCGTCGCGCATCAACTGC
>Ga0326727_10006337_pt1 | contig 32589 bp, 26 predicted proteins | sample MB2enrmetagenome_FD_207643 | JGI IMG/M metagenome (GOLD analysis project Ga0326727, IMG submission 207643) | Lab enriched peat soil microbial communities from McLean, Ithaca, NY, United States - MB29MY | ecosystem: Environmental > Terrestrial > Soil > Wetlands > Peat | place: USA: New York...
ATCGCGGTCAATGAGCAGACCGGGGAGACCTCCATCCCCGGGGTGTTCGCCGGAGGCGACATCGTCACCGGCGCGGCCACGGTGATCTCGGCCATGGGCGCGGGACGCCGCGCCGCCAAGGAGATCGCCAGGAGGCTCCTCGGCTGAAGACTTGAGGGACGGCTTCTCCGGACCGCCTGGCGCGGATACCTTGCTGAGCGGGCGAGTACGAACGTCGCGTACGGCGGGTGGTCCGTCGGCGCGTCTTCAATCCGTGCCAGGCGTTTCCGAGGAGCCGTCCCAATTCCCACGCCCGTACGTTGGAATGAACCCGCTCCTCCTGGTCTGCCTCCCCGGGAGAGCGGGTTCTTCCGCAGACGGGGCCGAGGCTTGGTCGACCACTATTGTCTTGAATATAATTTTATTATTTCTTAAATATTTTTCATGTTTGATACTGACTCCACCCACATGAGGCTTGTGCCGGGACTGCATTCGCTTTCGAATGCCCAGTCAGCCGACATGGCATTTCGCTCCCGGGTGAAGAGGGCCGGTCGCAAAACGACCACACTTATTGCGTACCTGGAGGTTTGGCTATGAGGCTGACCCTGAAGGCCGCCTTTCTCGCCCCGGTTCTTTTGGTGGTCACCGCCGGACTGGCCGGCCTGGTCTGGGTGGGGGCCGACGCCACCCGCGACTCGGCCACGGCCATGCTGCGCTCCGACCTGCCCATCATCGCCCAGGCCGTGGTCAAGGACGTCTCCGACTCCATGCGCCTCAAGACCGAGGCCCTGGCGACCTGGACGAACATCGAAGTGGTCAAGGCCACGGCAGCCGGAGAGGCCGGCCAGGAAGAGTTCCAGAAGCGCATGGGCGCCACCGTGGCCGGCATGAAGAACCTGGGCATCGGCTATGTGAGCCTCTATTCCATCACCGGCGACCTGGTGGGGTCGAGCCTGCCCGGGGCGATCACCAAGGCCAACATGGCCGACCGGGACTATTTCAAGGCGGTATCCTCAGGGGGCCAGGATCACTTCGTCTCCAAGGCAATCATGAGCCGCATCTCCAACAAGGCGGTCCTGGTGGTGGCCGTTCCGGTCAAGTCCCAGGCGGGAGCCACCATCGGGGTGCTCACCGCCGCCGTGGACCTGCACGCCCTCACCGGGGCGGTGTCGGCAACGCGCATCGGCACCACGGGCCACGTACTCATCTACCAGCCCGACGGCACGGCCATCGCCCACTTCGACGAGGCCCAGCTGCTCAAGGGCGATTCCGCAAAGAACGAACTCATCCAGCGGGCCCTATCCGTGGCGGATTCCGCCCTGCTCACCTCAGACGATGGCCGCCTGGCCGTCGTGCGCAAGGACCCGTATACCGGCTGGACCTTCTGCGTCATGGCCCCCATGGAGGACATGTTCGCCCAGGTGAAACGCTCCGTCAACCTCCAGGCCCTGCTGGCCGCCGTGGTGACCATCGTGCTCACCGGGGCCATCTGGCTTCTGTCCAGGCAGGTGGTCACCCGCCCGCTCACCCGCTGCCTGGCATTCGCCAAGGCCGTGGCCGGGGGGGAATTGGACCGCAAGCTCAGGACCGAGGCCGGCTGCCTGGAGCTTCGGGAGTTGTCGCTGGCCCTCGGGGACATGGTGGCCACCCTCAAGGACAACCTGGCCAGCATCGCCGAGAAGGAAGCCGTGGCCCAGGCCTCGGCCCAGCACGCCCAGGAAGCGTTGCGCCAGGCCGAGGCGGCCGGGTGCAAGGCCGAGCGCTCCCGCCTGGAGGGTCTGACTGAGGCTGCCTCGCTGCTCGATGATGTGGTCCATGGCGTGAACGACTCCTCGGAGACCCTCGTGGCCCAGATGGAAGCGGCCACTGCGGACACCAAGTCCCAGCTGGACCGCACCATCCAGACCGCCACGGCGATGGAAGAGATGAACGCCACCATCCTGGAGGTGTCTAGAAGCGCGCAAAGCGCCTCCGGACAGACCGGACTGGCCAGCCGGAAGGCACAGGAGGGCAGGAAGCTGGTGGAGGAGGCCGTGCAGGCCATCTCCGGCGTGGACAACCTGGCCTCGCTGCTCATGAAGGCCATGGACGAACTAGCCGAAAAAACCAAGGCCGTGGACCAGGTGATGACCACCATCTCCGACATCGCCGACCAGACCAACCTCCTGGCCCTGAACGCCGCAATCGAAGCTGCCCGTGCCGGGGAGCACGGCCGGGGCTTCGCGGTGGTGGCCGACGAGGTGCGCAAACTGGCGGAGAAGACCATGACCGCCACCAAGGAGGTAGGCGCCACCGTCACCGCCATCCAGGACGGCACCCTGGGCAACGCGCGCCAGGTGGAGGACATGGCCCAGGCGGCCGCCCATGCCAGCACCCTGGCCCGGAACTCCGGCGGCGCGCTTGGCGAGATCGTCTCCCTGGTGGAGACCGCCTCCGGGCAGGTGCTGGCCATCGCCACCGCCAGCGGCCAGCAGACCGCGGCCAGCGAGGAAATCAACCGCTCCGTGGACGAGATCCGCGAACTGGCGGGGCGCATCTCCAAGGGAATGGAGCGCTCCGAGGCTGTCCTTCACGAACTGACCCGCCAGAGCGACGCCCTGGAGCACGTCATCGGGCAGCTGCGAGGCAACCAGCTGGAGGCCTGACGTGGCTTACGCCAATCCCCGCTAAAGCTGCGGTATTCGTCTCCCGCGCTTTGCGGTCATAGATTCACGTGGCCTTTCTGCAGCAATACCTTGTCGGGATAGCTCCAGATCCGGACCGAGTGGCGACCCAGGTCTTCATCTTTCTCGGTCTCCACGTATGTACAGAATTTTCCGGTATCCACCCACGTACCGCTGTTGGCGTAGATCGCCCGGCAGGGGATGTCGACATGCGCATCCAGATTTTGCGGCACGAGCCCCAGGAGGTAGTGTTTTTTCATGGTCGCTTCATGGGTGTGGCCGAATACGACCACATTGTGGGCTGAGCCAAAGATCGAGAAGTACATGATGTCCGCAGCCAGGGAGAGATCCCCCACGTCCCCCAGGGTGGCTGTGATGTAATTTATCTTTTTATTGCCCCGCTCCCAGTTGTGCGCGAGGTCCTTGTACATGGAGCCGACAGCTTCGATTGTGAGGCTGTCGGGAAATCCGGGCAATCCCGTCGTGTTGATGGTGTCCGAGCTTCTCAAACCCGCATCATCCACAAGGGCCATGAAAATATCCAGAACAAGATTTTCGCTGTTCATGAGCTCGTGAACGAAGTCATCAAAGATCTGATGGTAATCCGTGCCGGTTCCGTGCCTGGCCACCTTGTAGGCTTCCACGCGTGACATGAAATATCCGATCGGCAGAAAGGACGCCGGATTCGACACCATATCCACGGCATTGAACAGACAGTACCGGTTTCCGTGTTCGGCTGCCAGCTTGTCGCTCTGGTACACGCCACCGGGACTCTCGTGATCGGATATATAGTGCAGTCCAGGAAACTGCTGCTCCATGAAATCCCTTGCCTCCGAAAGGTCCGGGAGCGACGTGCCCATGTCGTGGTTGCCCGGCACGTAAGACACCACGATATCTCTCTTGGCGGACAATTGCCGGAGGGCTTCCACGATGCCCTTGTTCTGCGGGGCGTCGCAAATATCCTGAAAAGTGACGACAGGACTGACCGCAGGGGGGAGCACCCATTTGTCGAACAGATCGCCAAGTATCACCAGCTCCGAGACATCGGGGGCATCGAGCACTTCATTCAGGAATCCTTCCAGCTTTGGGACGTTGGCGTTCAACCATCCATACGGATGAGGGGGACTCGCGGAACCGGCCGCACCCATGTGAACGTCGCTGATGAATATCTTTTTTGTCCTGGGCACCACCAGCCCTCCTTGAGTTCGTTGCGGAGAACGACCCCTGCGAAGACGACGACCTGGAGCAGGAATGCATGTGCACGACTGAATGCTTTTAACGATCATATAAACACGGATGCGCGCCAGGAGCAAGCAAGGCCGCTCAACAGTCGGATACTTTTGAGTCACCCGTGCCGGGCCTTGTCCGGGCATGGCGGATTGGGATACGTGCCACCGATGTTGGCTGAACTCGTCGAATACCTGCTCACTCCCTCCCCGCCCCTGGCCAGGCGTCTCGGCTACCTCAAGGAGGCCGTGGCCATCCGGGCCAGGGCCCGGCGGTGCCGGGCGGCCTGGGCCGGACACCTGGCCCGCTGTCGGACGGCCGTCCTGGAGGCGGCCCGATCGAGCCCTGGGCGCGGGTTGGCCCAGGTGCTGGGCTCCGGGGCACTCCTGGACATACCTGTGGAAGAACTGTCCGCCATGTTCGACCAGGTGGTCCTGGCCGACTTGGTCCACCCGCTGGCCGCGCGCCTTCGCGTCCGGAATCTGCGCAACGTCAGCCTGCGAACCATCGACCTGACCGGCGTCCTGGCTGAGGTGGACCGGGGACGCCTGCCCGGGCGCGTCCCCGTGGACCTTCACGCCGGTCTTGAGACTGACTTGCCGGACCTGACCGTCTCGGCCAACATCATGTCCCAGCTGCCCCTGCTGCCCGTGAAGCGCTTGGCCGCAACCGGCCTGTACCGGCCCGAGGAGCTGAAGGTCGTGGCCCGGGGCCTGCTTGAGGAGCATCTGGCCCTGCTCGAGCGCATGCCCGGAGTGGTCTGCCTGATCACGGACACGGCCTGGCGCGACGGCGACAGCGTCCAGGACCCGCTGCAGGGGATCACCCTGCCCGAGCCCACCGAGACCTGGACCTGGAACATCGCCCCCCGCCCCGAAGCCCATCCGGACCGCGACGTGACCCACGAGGTGGCCGCCTTCATCCGTAAGGCGCGCTTCTGATCCGGTGGGAGCTGTGCATCTCCCACCGGCATGTCCACCAAAGGTGGTCCCGGTTGATTGGGCAGTCGCGCGCTATTTCCTGAGCTGTGGAACTTCAGATTTTCGTTGGTGATGAAGTGGGATTCAGCTCGGGCCTCCCCATAAGAACCGCGGTCACCCCAGCCAGGCGTAGCCCAAGGTCATGAGCAGAATGCTGCTTACCCGGAAAGCCTGGCTGTAGGCGATGAGCGCGGCGGCCAGGCCGGGGCGGAAGATGCCCGAGTAGTAGGGGAACTGGTGCCTGAAGGCCCTGGCTGGGGTGGAGAGGATGTTTGCGGTCAAAAGCGCCAGCACCACTTCCTTCACGGGCAACTCCCCGCCGTGGAGCAGGGCTCCGGCTGCGGCCAGCCCGGCCGTGAACTCCGCGGCCATGCCGAAGACCACGATGGAGAAGGCCTTGGGGGAGATCCAGTCCATGAAGCCCACGTGGTCGGTCATGAAGTTCTCCGCCTTGGAGAAAAGGCCCCAGGAGTCCAGGGCCACCACCAGCGCGTAGATGGGGATGGTGATGAGGCAAATCCGGGTGATGCGTTTTTTGAACCGCACCCAGCTCTTGTCCAGGGCCTCGCGCCAGGTGATCCCCCTGCCCGGCAGACGGCACTCGATGCACTCTTCGGTCGGGACCGGCAACAGGAAGCGCCCGGCCAGGACGATGCACAGGGTGCGCAGGATGGCCGCCCCGAAGGTCAGGCCCACGTAGACGGCTGCGGCCGGCCCCAGGAAGGGCACGGTGATGAAGATCATTGTGGGCAGGTGCAGGAAGTAGGTGGGCAGGGAGTTGAAGAGGTTGGCCAGGAAAAGTTCCCGGTTGGTGATGGTCCCCTGCTGGTGGGCTTCGGCCAGCATGGTGTTGCCGGCCATGCCGGAGAAGAAGGCCACTGAAAAGCTGGCGCCCACCACGTCCTTCATGTGCCCGGCCCGGATGAGCGGGCGGGCGAAACGAGCCAGGAAGCGGGTCCAGTTGAGGGCTTCGATGAGGTTGGCCGCCAGGAGGCTCACCGCGAGCGATCCCAGAAGCTTTGCGAGCGGCCAGGCCATGGTGTGCCAGAAGTGGGTGAAGGTCATATGCCCGGCACCATAGCCGCCGACGGGAGCATTGCCAACGGACGCTTCGACTGGGTGTCCGGCCAATTGCGGGCCTGCCCCAATTCGCATAGGAACCGGGGAGACAGCGCGGAGGGCACGCCATGAACGTTTCACAGCTGATGCGCACGGACCTGGTCACCACGGACCCGGACACGGGCCTCACCACCCTTTTTCGCCTGCTGGCCCGCGTGCCTTCCCTCCACATCTACGTGGTGGACCAGGACCACAGGATGCTCGGCCTGATCACCAGCTACGACCTGCTCAAGGCCCTGTCCCCTTTCTACATGGACTCCAACCTGGCCAAGGCCCTGCCCGACGACGACTCCTTCCTCCGGCACGCCTTCCGGGCTAACGCCCACCAGACCGCATCCGACATCATGGAGCGGGACGTGCCCACGCTCAAACCGTCCGACCACTTCGTGGAGGCCGAGGTGCTCATCCGCGAACGCGGCGGCTACGTGCTGCCGATAGTGGACGATAAGGGCCGCCTGGTGGGGGAAGTGACCCGCAAGATGATCATCAAGTACCTAGCCAGGACGCTCCTCGAGGACGGCACGGCCATCGCGGCCAGTTCGACCAGTCCGGCCGGTCAGGAAAGTCCGGAAGGAAAGGCCTAGACCGTGTTCCTGGTCGCCACGTCCATCTTCGTCTTCTCCTACGCGCTCATCGTGAGCGAGAAGATCCACAAGACCAAGGCCGCCCTGCTCGGCGCGGCCCTCACCCTGGCCGCCAAGGTGCTCACCCAGGACGAGGCCCTGCACGACATCGACCTGGGCGTGGACTGGAACGTGATCTTCCTGCTCATCTCCATGATGGTCATCGTGAACATCCTGGCCAGGACCGGCGTGTTCCAGTATCTGGCCGTGAAGGCCGCCAAGCTCGGCCGGGGCGAGCCCTTCCCCATCATGCTGGTCTTCGCCACGGCCACCGCCCTGGCCTCGGCCTTTTTGGACAACGTGACCACGGTGCTGCTCCTGGCCCCGGTGACCCTGCTCGTCGCCCAGGAACTGGAGGTGGACCCCGTCCCTTTCCTGATCACCCTGGCCCTGGCCTCCAACATCGGGGGCACGGCCACCCTCGTGGGCGACCCGCCCAACGTCATGATCGCCTCCAAGGCCGGGCTGACCTTCATGGATTTCCTCAACCACCTCGCCCCGGCCATAGTTCTGATCATGGCTGTCTGGCTCGCGGTCTGGAAGGTGGCCTTCGGCAGGCGGATGCGCCCGCGCGCGGATCTCAAAGGCCGCATCATGGCCATGGACGAGAACAAACTCATCCGGAACCCGGCCCTTTTGCGCAAGGCCGCCACGGTGCTGGGACTGACCATCCTGGGCTTCCTCCTGCACGGCGTCCTGCACTACGAACCGGCCACGGTGGCTCTGGTCGGAGCGGCCGTGCTTCTGGCCGTCTCCGGCGAGGACCCGCAACGGGCCCTGGCGGAAGTGGAATGGCCCACCATCTTCTTCTTCATCGGGCTGTACATCATCATCGGCGGCACGGTGAAGGCGGGCCTCATCGAGGTGCTCTCCCGGAAGATGATCGAGCTGACCAGGCCCGCCAGGGGCCACACCCTGACTTTGTCCATGGCCGTGGCCTGGTTCTCGGCCGTGGCCTCGGCCGTGGTGGACAACGTCCCCTTCGTGGCCACCATGAACCCGCTGCTGGCGGGCATCGCCGGGAAGATCTTCGCTACGGGTGGGGCACCGGGCGTTCCGGGCGCGCTGGCCGCGCGCAGTCCGGAAATGTTGCCGGTGTGGTGGTCCCTGGCCCTGGGGTCCTGCCTGGGCGGCAACGGCACCGCCATCGGGGCCTCGGCCAACGTCCTGATCGTGGGCCTGGCCGGGAAGGCCGGCCACAAGATCAGCTTCCTGCGCTTCCTGAAATACGGGCTGCCGGTGATGGTCCTCACGGTGTCCGTGGCCACGCTCTACATCTACGTTCGCTACTACCTGCTGCAATGGTAAGGGCGACGCGTCGCTTGGCCGGGTTCACACCGCGCGGGCGCACAGACGCTTGTGGATGGCGTCGAACACGCCCGCGGCGTCGATCACCCCGATGGTTGCCCCGTCCCGGGTCACCAGCAGGTAATCCCGCCTCCTGAGCACCATGAGATCAATGGCCACGTCCAGGGAGGCCTCGGCGTCCACGGCGTCCTCCTTCCGCGGTGGGCCGAGCAGGCTGTCCACGGTGGGCGTCAGGGCCGCCTGGCAGATGGACTCCATGGATTCGTGGAAGAGCTTGTACTTCTCCACGAACATCTCCAGGAGCCCGGGACCCAGTCCCTGCCCTTTCAGGTCCGAAAGGAAGCCCTGGTCGGCGTACTTGGGGCTCAGGCCGCGCAGGAGATCCACCATGCCGAGGATCCCCATCACCAGGCCGTCCTCGCCCCGCACGGACACCAGCAGGGGCACCGGGGCGTTCATGGCGCTTCGCTTCAGGGCCGCGGCCGCCTCCAGCAAGGTGGTCTTGCCCCCGATGGACGGCAATTCCTCCGCCGGGGTCATGACCTCGCTCACCGTCGGGGTTTTCATGCCTGCACCTCAGAATGCCGCACGCCGGCGCGTCGCAGGTGGAATGCGTACGCGCGTTTTCCGTGGAGAAGAAGGTTTCACAGAATCAGAATCCGCCGCGCCTGACAAGAGCGCCTGGAGATGATTTCGGGTTGCCCGTCCAACGGATCGTGCCGTACTGTCGGGCCACAGCCGACCGCACGTTCCCCAAGAAAACCCGAGGAGGCCCCATGATCCGCGCTCCGCGCCTGGCCGCCGCCCTGGCCGTGTTGGCCCTGTGCCTGAACGCCGCCCGGCTCCCGGCGGCCGAACTCTCCAGAGGACAGACCCTCTACGTGCCCTGTTATTCCCACATCTACCACGGCATCAAGAACCTGCCCATCAACCTGACCATCACCCTGTCCGTGCGCAACACCGACCCCGACCACGCCCTGACCCTGGAAAGCGTGGACTACCACGACACCGCGGGCAAGCTCAGGAGGCGCTACCTGGACAAGCCCCTGCGCCTGGAGCCGCTCGCGTCCGTGGAGTACGTGGTGGGCGAGACCGACACCTCCGGCGGATCCGGGGCGAAATTCATGGTCCGCTGGTCGGCCGAGGAGCCGGTGGAACCCCTCTGCGCGGAAGCGGTCATGATCGGCAGCAGCAGCCAGCAGGGGATCTCCTTCACCAGCCGGGGGCGGCCGCTGACCCGGCGGTGAGAGGGCTTGGAACTTTCCCGCCGACAATGAAAAGGGGCTGTCCTTGCGGACAACCCCCTGGAAACGTTCTCTAAGCTTGCGGTTGGTGACCGCGCTTAGCGTAGCCGTTATTTGGCCACCACCTCGGCCTTGAGGATCACCACCGGTTCGCGCGGCACGTCGGACATGCCGCCCTTACTCGTGGTGGGCACGGCCTTGATGGCGTCCACAACCTCCTTGCCCTCGACCACCTTGCCGAACACAGCGTACCCCCACCCGCTGGGGGTCTTGGCCACGTAGTCCAGGGAAGCGTTGTCCTTCACGTTGATGAAGAACTGCGACGTGGCCGATTCCGGGTCGTTGGTGCGGGCCATGGCCACGGTGTAGGCCTTGTTCTTCAGGCCGTTGTCCGCCTCGTTCTTGATGGCCGGGAACGCCCCGGGTTTCGGCGTCAGGTCCTTGTCCAGGCCGCCGCCCTGGATCATGAAGCCGTCGATGACCCGGTGGAAGACCAGGCCATCGTAGTAGCCTGCCTTCACGTACTTCAGGAAGTTGGCTACCGTGACCGGAGCCTTGGCCGGGTCCAGTTCCAGAACGATGACCCCCTTGCTGGTGGTCATCTTGACCAGCGGATTCCCGGACTGGGCCTGGGCTCCGGTTGGACAGATGGCCATCATGACCGCCACCAGGGCGGACAACGCCCAGGTGAAGAGGCCGCGTTTCTTCAAGGTGTCCGCGTGCATGTTCGTGTCTCTCCTTGTCGACTTGGTCTGTTTGATCGATTTGGCCGGCCCGTGCGCCAAAGGGCCGCGTCCGCCCGCTTTTCCGGTTATCCCGATGCGAGTCCACCCGCAAGTCGTCAGCCCCCCTAGGGGGTCTCCCTGTGACTTTTTCGCACTGGGTTTACAAAATCGTCCCGAACCGGGTACGAGACCCGGGACCGGGGAAGAGCCCCGTCCCACAAGCAGGCGGTGAACGAAAATGGCCCGATCGGACAGGCAGGACAGACCGGAAAGTGGCCGGACCAGGCCCGTGTACAAGTTGCTGGCCGTGCTGGCGGCCCTCATTCCCGTGATCGTCACGGTGCTGATCCTGAGCCGACTCCTGGACACGCGGCAACTGGCCGAACGAGCCAGGCTCTGGGCGCTCCACATGCTGGGCGCACCCGAGGTGACGGCCCAGATTCCCACTCCCGCGCCCACGGAAGGACCCTTCCCGAACACCCCCACGGGCAGACAGATGGAGAACGCTTACTCCGAACTGATCAAGGAACTGGGGCCGCAGATCAAAGCCGAGCAGATCTGCATCGAGCAGACCCCGGAAAAACTCCAGATCCGCTTCCTGGAGCAAGTGCTCTTCAACACCGCGAGCGCCAAGATCACTCCCCAGGGGCAGGACATCCTGAGCAGGACCGGCCACGCCCTGGCCAGGATCGAGGGGAAGCCCTTCACCATCGTGGGGTACACCGACAACGTGCCCATCAGCAACGACCAGTACCCTTCCAACTGGGAACTGTCCGCCGCCCGGGCCTGTTCCGTGGTGCGTTTCCTCTCGGAACGCACCGGGATCGACCAGAGCAGGTTCTTCGCCGTGGGCCGGGCCGATCGCGATCCGGTGGCGGACAACGCCACCGATGCGGGCAGGTCCAAAAACCGCCGGGTGGAGGTGCTGGTGACCGACAGGGACTACCTGAAGCTCGAAGGCCGGGACGCGGCGCCCTGAGCCGGCGGACGACAGGGCTCGGTGGGCTGACGCCCGGCATGGCCCGACTTTGGCTGCTGCCTGGGCTTTTGACCGGCGGCTCGGAGCCGTCGGCCTTGGCCCCGACGGGCGCATGCCTCAGAACCCGGCCGTGAGGCCGTTCAGGACCCGCCGCAGGTCCTCGATCTCGAAGGGTTTGGCGATGTAGTCGTTCATGCCGGCGGCCAGGAACTTTTCCCGGTCGCCCTTGAGGGCGTGGGCGGTGAGGGCCACGATGGGGACGCCCCGGTTGTCCTCCCCAGCCTCGCCTTCCCGGATGCGGCGGGTCGCCTCCATGCCGTCCATGCCGGGCATCCAGCCGTCCATAAGCACCACGTCGAACCTGTCGTTTTTCAACGCTTCCAGGACCTCGATGCCCGACACGGCGGCATGGACTTCGTGCTGCATCACCGACAGGATCTTCTGGACGTAGATCCGGTTGACGAGGTTGTCCTCGGCCAGGAGGACCTTGAGCCGCCTGGCCGGGCCGCCGTCCTTTCGCTCGGGCTGCACGGGGGGTTGGTCGGCGGCAGGTTGCACGGCGACGGGCGGGGCCTCCTTTCCGGCGGCCCCGCAGGACACGGTGAAGGAGAATACGCTGCCGCGGCCCACTTCGCTTTCCGCCTGGATGGTCCCTCCCATCATCTCCACCAAGCTTTTGGAGATGGCCAGGCCAAGGCCGGTGCCGCCGTACTTCGTATGGGCAGAAACCCCGGCTTGGGCAAAGCTCTCGAAGATAGACTGGAGGCTTTCCCCGGGAATGCCGATGCCGGTGTCCCGGATGGAGAAATGGAGGATCGCCCCGCCCGGCTCCGGGGGCGCTTGCGACCCCAGAGACACGTTGACCGAGACCTCGCCCGATTCGGTGAACTTGAGTGCGTTGCCCAGAAGGTTGGTGAGCACCTGCCTGAGCCTGCCCTGGTCTCCGCTGAGCCTAACGGGAACGTCGCGATCGACGGCGACCGTCAGGCCGATGCCCTTCTCGTCGGCGATCACCCGCAAGGGCCTCAGCGTGGACTCCAGCACCTCCCGGACGCTGAAATCGGCGCTGTTGAGTTCCACCTTGCCCGCCTCGATCTTGGACAGGTCCAGGATGTCGTTGATGATGCCGAGGAGGGTCTGGCCGGACTGCCTCACCAGACCCATGTATTGCCGGGATTCGGGATCGCGGGCGGTCTGCAGGGCCAGTTCGGTCATGCCCAGGATGCCGTTCAAGGGGGTGCGGATCTCGTGGCTCATGTTGGCCAGAAAACCGCTCTTGGCCCGGTTGGCCGCCTCGGCAGCCTCCTTGGCCACCGCCAGGGCCTTCTCAAGCTCCCGGCACTCGGCCATTTCGCGCTCGACCCGTTCGTTGGTCACGCGCAGCGCCGACACCGCGGCGGTCAGCTCGGCGTTCTGCCGGTCGATCTTCTTCCGGGCCTGATGGAGTTCCAGGAACACCCGCACCTTGGACACCAGAATCTCCGGGCGAAAGGGCTTGGTGATGAAGTCCACGGCCCCGGATTCGTAACCCATGGAGATGTGCGCCTGGTCGGAAAACACCGCCGTCAGGAAGATGATGGGAATGTCCTTGGTCTCTTTCAGGCCGCGCATAAGCCCGGCCAGTTCGTAGCCGTCCATGCCGGGCATCTGCACGTCCAGAATGGCCAGGGCGAATTCGTGGTTCAGGGTGGCCTTCAAGGCCGCGTGGCCGTCGGTGGCCTTGACGACCTCCACCTCCAGGGGCTTGAGGACGTTCTCCAGGGCGAAGAGGTTGTCACTCCTGTCGTCCACGATCAGGACCGTGCTGCGTTCTTCCAGAGGGATCACCTTGCTTCTCCATCGACGGCGGGGCCTTTCACAAGTTCCACGAGCATGGGACCGATGGCGTCCAGGGCCAGGACGTGGTCAGCCCCGGCCGTCTCAAGGGCGGACCTGGGCATAAGGGGGAACTCGGCCGTGTCCGGGTCCTGCACGATGGCCACTCCACCCTTCTCCCGGACCGTCCGGAGCCCGTCGGCCCCGTCCCGGCTGGCCCCGGTGAGCACCACCCCCACGGCCCCAGGGCCCAGCGCTTCGGCGGCGCTCTCGAAAAGCACGTCGATGGACGGCCGGGAGTGGTTCACCTTGTCGTCGGTGGACAGGGAAAACGTGCGGTCGCCCTCCACCAACAGGTGGTAGTTGGGGGGGCCGAAATAGACGAATCCGGCGCGCAGGAGTTCTTTGTCGTCGGCCTCCTTGACATGCGGGGCGCACAGGCGGTCGAGATACTCCACCAGATACCCGTCCTGGCTGACGTGCATGTGCTGCACCACAACCACAGGCACGGAAAAATCCGCCGGCAGCGAGGCCAGCACCCGCTTGAGGGCTTCCATGCCTCCGGCCGAGGCGCCGATGAACACCGATTCCACTCGAGGAACTTTTTTCATCGCCTCACTCCAGGACCTTCTTCTGGTAGATTCTCCATTTCCGGTCCATTTCGACGAACTTGTCCGCCACGCTCGAGAACTGGAGGGACTCCTTACCGCCAAGAACCAGGAAGCCGCCGTGCACCAGGCTGTCGCAGAAGAGATTCAGCACCCGCGACTGCAGAACCTTGTTGAAATAGATGAGCACGTTGCGGCACAGGATCAGCTGCACCTCGCTGAACACCCCGTCCGTGACCAGGTTGTGGTTGGCGAAGGTGATGTTGCGTTTGAGCGACGGTTCCAGGATGGCCGAGCCGTACCTGGCGTGGTAATAGTCCGCGAAGTCGCGTTTGCCCCCCGCCTCCCGGTAGTTGGCTGTGAACTCCCGCACCTTGTCAAGAGGATAGATGCCTTCCCGAGCCTGGTTTATGGCCCGACAGTTGAAATCCGTGGCGAAGAGCGTGACCCGGTCGTAGAAGCCCTCCTCCTCCAGCACGATGGCCGTGGAGTAGACTTCCTCCCCGGTGGCGCAGCCCGCGTGCCAGATTTTCACGTAGGGGTAGGTCTTCAGGTAGGGGACCAGTTCCCGGCGCAGATAGCTGAAGAAGCCCGGGTCGCGGAACATCTCGGATACGGTTATGGAGAACTCGTCCAGGTTCTCCTCGAAGAAGGCCTCGTCGTGCAGGATGCGGGGGATGAGCTCGGAGACGGATACCGCTCCCGCTCGGCCCATGATGTTCTTCACCCGCCGCCTGACCGAGGCCTTGGAGTAGTTGCGAAAGTCGTGGCCGTAGCGCCGGAAAATGGCCTCCAGCAGGAGGTCCACTTCGATGTCTTCGATGTCTCGCGCTCTCATGCGTTTTCGCTTATTTCCCGTACAGCCAGACCCGCATCATGGACAGAAGCTTGTCCACGTCCACCGGTTTGGCAAGATAGTCGTTGGCGCCCGCCTCGATGCACTTCTCACGGTCCTCCTTCATGGCCTTGGCGGTCAGGGCGATGATGGGCAGCCTCGAGAAGCCGGCCTGCTGTCGGATGCGGCGCATGGCTTCGTAGCCGTCCATGCCCGGCATCATGATGTCCATGAGAACCAGGTCCACCTTCTCCCCGGACGCAAGGACGGCCAGGGCCCGGCCGCCGTCCTCGGCCTTCAGGACCTTGAGCCCCTTCTCCTCCAGGACCTTGGACACGGCGAACAGGTTGCGCATGTCGTCGTCCACCACCAGGATGCGTTTGCCCTCGAGCATGGTGTCCCGGTTGTGCAGGTCGATAATCATGCGCTGCTTGGACTTGGGCAGGGTGCTGACCATGCGGTGCAAAAACAGAGTGACCTCGCCCAGCAGACGGTCCTCGGAGCGCGCTCCCTTGATGATGATGGACTCGGCGTATTTGCGCAGCTCCTTTTCCTCGTCCTTGGTCAGGTCCTTTCCGGTGTAGACGATGACCGGCGGCACGGCCGTGTCCGACTCGCCCTCGAGGATCCGGAGCAGCTCGAACCCGGTCATATCCGACAGGCCGATGTCCAGGATCATGCAGTCGAATCGCCGGGATCGAAGGGCCTTGAGGGCCTCGCCTCCGGTCTCCACCTCGGTCACGTTCACCCCGGCGTCCCCCACCAGCCCGAGGATGGCCTTGCGCAGCTCGGCGTTATCCTCCACCAGGAGCAGGTCCTTTACCTTCTTCTCCACCACGCTTTCGATTCTCTCGAAGGCGGTGTTCAGATCCTCGCCGGACACCGGCTTGGTCAGGAAGCCCACCGCCCCCATGACCAGGGCGTCGTGCGAGTCGTCCAAGGCGGAGACCACATGCACCGGGATGTGCCTGGTGCGGTGGTTCTTCTTGAGGGCATCCAGGACCGACCAGCCGTCCATCCCGGGCAGGCGGATGTCCAGGAGAACGGCCGTGGGAAGAAATTCCCCGGCCAAGGCCAGGCCCTCCTCGCCCGTGGACGCCGCCAGGGCCTTGAAGCCCTTGTCGTGGCACAGGCCCTTAAGGATTCCTGCGAAGGACGGGTCGTCCTCGACGATCAGGATGGCCTTGTCGGAGTCGGTGAGGTTCTCCCGGTCGTCGGGGATGGAGGGGAGCGCCTGGGGCCGGGGCATCTCCCGGGCGTCGACCTGGTCGCTTCTTGCGGTCTGGCCTGTTCCGGACTGGCCGCCCGCCCCGAGGCGTACGGACAAGTCCCGACCGGACAAGACGCGCCCGGACAGGACGGCCTCCGCTCGGGCTTGGCCCCGGTCCGCAGCGTCGGCGCTTCCGGCGGGGCCGCCCTCGGGCAGATACAAGATGAAGGTCGAGCCCACGCCGAGCTCGCTCGAAAGGGATATCTCGCCGCCAAGGAGCTTGGACAGCTCCCTGGTGATGGACAGCCCAAGCCCGGTGCCGCCGTAGCGCCTGGAGGTGCTGCCGTCCACCTGCTGGAAGGCCTCGAAGATCTCCCGGTGTTTCTGCGCGGGGATGCCTATTCCGGTGTCGGAGACGACGAAGGCCAGGGTCTTGCCCGGGTCCAGGCCGCTACGGGAGAGGTCGACGCCCGAGTCCGGCCGGCGCACGGCAAAGGCCACTTCGCCCGACTCGGTGAACTTCACGGCGTTGGACACCAGGTTGCGCAGAATCTGCTCCAGCCGCTGGGAATCGGTCCGGATACGCGCGGGAAGCCCGTCCTCGACCTCCACCCGAAGCGCGAGCCCTTTCTGCTCGACCACATGCCTGAACATGGACTCGATGTTCCCGGCCACCACGGAGAGGGGCACATCCTCCGGGTTCACGCTCATCTTGCCGGCCTCGATCTTGGAGAGGTCCAGGATGTCGTTGATCAGGTTGAGCAGGTCGTTGCCGTTCCTGTAGATGATCGAGGCCGCTTCCACCTCCTCCGGGGAGAGGTGCTCCTTGCCGTTCTCCTGGAGGTTGCGGGAGAGGATGAGCAGGCTGTTGAGCGGAGTGCGCAGTTCGTGGGACATGTTGGCCAGGAACTCCGACTTGTACCGGCTGGTGACCTCCAGCTCATTCGCCTTGCGCTCGATATCCTGACGGACCTGTTCCAGGTCGGTGTTCTTCTGCTGGATGAGGCTCTTCTGCTCTTCCAGATATCTGTTCTTCTCCTCCAACTCCTCGTTCAAGACCTGCAGCTCCTCCTGCTGCTGCTTGAGCCGCTCCTCGGAAGAACGCAGGGCCTGGGTCTGCTCCTCCAGCTCCTCGTTGCTGGCCCTGAGTTCCTCCTGCTGTTCGAGAAGACGACGGGACTGCTCCTGGGTCTGCTCCAGCAGCTCACGCAGCTTGTCCTGCTTGCGGATGGTGTCGAAGGCCACGGCCAGCTGCTCGGCGACCAGCCCCAGGAATTCGGTCTTGTCCTCGGAGAACTCCACGAACGAACCCAGTTCCAGGACCCCCACCACCTCCCCGTCCCGGGTGAAGGGCAGGGCCACGATATTGCGGGGGGGGCTGTCACCGAAGGAGGAGTTGATCCGCAGGTAGCCCTCGGGGATGTCGGTCACTGAGATGAGGTCGCGCTCCAGGGCGGCCTGGCCCACCAGGCCTTCCCCCTTCTCCAAGGTGTCCCCCAGGGCCTTGCGCCTGCTGAAGGCGTAGCTGCCGCGCAAAGTCAGCTTTCCGGTCGTCTCGTCCATCAGGTACAATGTGGCGATCTGTGCTCCGAGATAGGGGACCAGAAGCGCCAGAACGTGGGAGGCCAGTCTGCGGTCGTCCGTCTCGCCGCTGACCCTGGCGGAGAGCACGTTGAGGCCGGTCTTGATCCAGTCCGAACGCTCGCTTTGGCGCTTGGCCTCGCGCAGGGACGTGGTCATGCGGCTTAGGGCGTGGCCCAGCAGGTCGTCCGGCCCGGCGGGCACGGGGTCCCGCTTCAGGTCGCCGGCGGCCACGGCCTCGGCGATTTCGGACTTGTCGGTCAGGCTGCGCCGCATCTCCCGGAAGGATTCGGCCAAATCGCCGATTTCGTCGCCGCGCCGGATGTCCACGTCCTGGCGGAAATCGCCCCGGGCGATGGCCTTCAGCCTGGCCACGATGATCCCCAGGGGGGAGATGATGCTGTTGGTGACGCTCACCCCCACCAGCACCTTGGCCAGCACCAGCAGGACGGCCACGACCGCGGTAATCACCAGGGCCAGGTGTTCCTGGCTCACGGCGTCCTGGGCGTAGAAATGGGCCTTGCTGCTGGCGAAGTCGGCCACGACCTGGCACTTGGCCACCAGTTCGTCCGCGAACCGGTTGGCCTTGGCGGCGTATTCCGTCGAATGCTCCTTCCAGGTCCCCTGGCGGAGATAATTGAGCTTCTCCTCCTGCAGCGGCCGCCAGGCCGCGAAGCCCTCCCGGACCGCGCCCACGTCCGCCTGGGGCCCCAGGTAGCGCTCGGCCAGCAGGGAGATCTTCTCCCTGGCCCGCCGGTCCAGGTCGGTGACCTGCTGCTCCATGAGGTCGATTTGGCCGGGGGTGTAGTCCTGGTCCGCCCGGGTGATCAGGGCGTTGATGTTCCACACGTAGCCGCGCACGTCCCGGATGGCGTAGCCCACCGTCAGGGGGTGCGCCTGGAGGTTGGCAGTGAGGCCGGCCATGTGGTGGATCTGGTATAGGGCCACGGCGGCCAGGACTACGGTCAGGGCGGCCATGCTGAGGAAGCCGGCCATCATGCGGGTGCGCAGGGAGAATCTGGTCAGGTCCATCGTGTGTCCTACGGGAATCTTGCGTGCTCGGCCGTGCCGGGATGCTGGTCGCAATCTAGTGGCGGGCCTTGGGGAGAGGGTACACCTTTGTTGTCTCCTTCTATACCAAATGAGGCTAGTCAGTCCAGCCCGGCGCGGCACCGGCAAGCCTTTCCGCCATGCGAAACGGCCTGCTCCCTCGCAAAGAGAGCAGGCCGTCCATAACACCTTCACGCAACGCAGGTACTGGTGGCGTATGGGTCCGTTTCCTCAGGCCGCCGAACTGGCGAAAACGTGGGAAAAAATCCAATAGAGGGTGGCCGACAGGCAGATGGCTGCCGGCAGGGTCAAGACCCAGCCCAAGGCGATGTTGCGCACCGTGGACCACTGCAAGCCGGATTTGTTGGCCGCCATGGTGCCGGCTATGCCGGACGAGAGCACATGGGTGGTCGAAACCGGCAGCCCGAACGCATCCGCGGCGCCGATGGTCACCATGGCGACCAGTTCGGCGGAGGCGCCCTGTGCATAGGTAAGGTGGCTTTTCCCGATTTTTTCGCCCACGGTCACCACGATCCGCTTCCATCCCACCATGGTGCCGAGTCCCAGCGCGATAGCCACGGCCACTTTCACCCACAGGGGGATGAACTTGGTGGCGTCGTCGAGGTCTTTTTTGAACACTTTAAGGTTTGTCAGGGCTTCCGCGGAGAGGACGGCCTTGTCGGTGCCTTCCAGGACCCGGATGGTCTCGCTTGCAAGGTACATCTTGTTGCGGACGTTGGCGACCTGCTCCTTGGGGATCCTGGTCAGGGTTCCGCTGTCCTTCAATTGAACGGATATTTCATCGATTATTTGAGCCAGTGCGGGAACCACCTGGAGATCCATCTCCTTGGTGCGGATGCAATCGGACAAGGTGACTTCCGGTTGTCCCGTCACTTTCTCGACCCCATTCACGAGGAGCGATTGTCTGGTCTTCTGGGCCTCGGTCACGAAGCCTGCGACCTGCTGCGCCGGAACCGCGTGGTTCAAGGCAAACGCCGTAGGCACCGTGCCGATGAGGATGAGCATGATAAGCCCCATCCCCTTCTGTCCGTCGTTGGAGCCGTGGGCGAAGGAAACTCCGGTGCAGGTCAGGACGAGAAGGCACCGTACCCACCACGGCGGGGGTTGATTGCCCTTCGGCTCTTCGTACAGTTCGCGGTTCTTGACGAGGCGGCGCAAAATAAGGAGCAGCAGGGCTGAAAGTGCGAATCCGACCACCGGAGACAAAAGCAGGGAATAGCCGACCTTGGCAGCCTGGCTCCAGTCGACGCCGCTGGTTCCGTCGCGCCCCTTCATCAGGGCGTTGGCCACGCCGACTCCAATGATCGATCCGATGAGCGTGTGCGACGACGAGGCGGGAAGGCCAAGCCACCAGGTGCCGAGGTTCCAGATGATGGCCGCGATGAGGAGGGAAAACACCATGGCGAAACCGGCGCTCGACCCGACCTGCAGAATCAGCTCGACCGGCAGCAGCGACACGATGCCGAAAGCCACCGCACCGCTTGAGATCAGAACTCCGATGAAGTTGAACATGCCCGACCACATCACCGCCACCGAGGGCGGCAAGGAGTGGGTATAGATCACAGTTGCCACCGCATTGGCCGTATCATGGAAACCGTTGACGAATTCGAAACCCAGGGCGATCAGCAGGGCAACCCCAAGCAGCAGATACGGCACCCAGGCGACGCTCAAGGCGCCGGAGTCGCTGATCTCGGAAAAGATGCTCTGAAAGACGTAATAGCCAGCTGTAGCCAGGATCGCGAAGAACACGAACGTCGTGATTGGATGACTCTTTTGATCCAGATCCGGACGAACCCTGGCGCCCGGATGCGTCAACGCCACGGCCAAGCCCACCGGGCCGCCACAGCAGACGACGTCCTCGCCACCGGGGTTCAGCATTTCAAATGTCTTGCCGCATTTTTCACATTTCGGGTCTTCGTTGCTGGACACGCATTCCCTCCTGACAGCCTCTTGGTCGTGTGGTACAAAGAATACAAAATTCGCCTATTATGTAGTTTAAAATTGTTACAATGCCATGACATGGCGGTGTATTTCGAGCCGGGGATCAGTTTGCACGAATTCCTTCGTCACTTAAGAGGCCACGAATGAAGGAGAGACTGGAAGGAGGGGAGGTTCCTAGCCGGATTTACCGGGTCGGATGGAGGCATGCGGGGTGGAGACGATCACGAATCGGTGACTCACTCCGAACCCGGTTGAACAAAAGTCAAAATTTACAGCTGGCTACAGAAGCAACTCAAAAGATGCACTTGGCTGAAAATTGTAACAAAAACGGCGGCAAGACTTCTCACCAACCGGGCAAAAGGGAAGAAAAGTGAAGCGAGGACGCCCGCATGATCATCAAGGTGAAGAGGCATTTGGAAGATTATTTCGCAGTTGTTCTCATAGCAACCGCAATTCATGCACTCCTGGTTATGGCAATAATAGAATGTGCGTAATGTTTCAGCTCTCTTAATGATTGTCGGTTCCGAATTCCGAGACGAGCTCTTTTAGAAGATCCGTCAATTCAGCAACCTTATGAAGCTCGGCCGTAGCAAATTTCAAGTCGGAGACGGTTTCTTTCGACAATTCATTTATGGAGCTTGTACTCTGGTTGATTTCTTCGGAAGTTGCGGATTGTTCCTCCGCAGCTGTCGCGATGTTTCGAATCATGTCTGCTATAGATTCTGAATAAGACAAGATTTTCTGGAGACTCCCTCCTGCGTCAGCTGCCAGAAGAGAGGTCTTTTCTATCATTTTGGTGGTCTTGTTCATTTCTGCGACCGATTGGTCGGCGCTGGTCCTGACGTTCTGGATGGACTCCTCCACCTCTCGTGTCGCAAGCATCGTTTTTTCGGCCAACTTCCTGACTTCGTCGGCCACTACAGCAAAGCCTCTTCCAGCTTCACCTGCCCTGGCGGCTTCTATGGCCGCGTTGAGCGCCAGCAAATTCGTCTGGTCTGCTATGTCATTGATGGTGACAATGATGCGGCCAATATCGTGAGTCTGTGACGACAAAACATCAAGCGACTTGAACAAGTCCTTGCTGCTTTTTGAAACGATATGAATATCTTCGATAGTTTTCTCGATTATTGTCCCGCCTTCAATTGCAGTATTCTTGGCTATATCAGCGTTTGTTGAAGTTTCATTCGCGTTTCGAGAAACCTCAAAAACTGTGGCGTTCATTTGGTTCATGGCTACGGCAACCTGATCGGTTCTATTCGCCACGTCAGACATATTGCTGTTAACTGATTCAATGCGGGACAAAACCTGTCTGTTTTCATCAGAGACGGACACCGCCAGCTCAGTAACTTTATGGGCGATGCTTAATATCTTTTCCTGCTGCGCTTTTATCATGCCCTTTGCTTGTTCATCGCCAGTAATATCTATCAATATGCCGATTATCCCTATAACTTCATCCCGGGCATTGAAAAGAGGGGACAAACTGTAGCTGATGAATTTAGTGGCACCAGCAACGAGAAGGTCCCAGCGTCCTGTCCTGCGCGATCGACTGGATACAACCTTCCGTGACTCGGATTCATCGCGCCGCTCTCCATAAACAGCCTCGGTGATGTGCATGCCGATCACTTGGTTTTTATTTAAGTTGAACAAGCTCACAAAATCATCATTGGCATATGTTATATGTAGCTGCTCGTCAGCAACAAAGAAAGGCACGGAGACTCCTGCCAGCACTCCGCGCTGATATTCCATTTGATCCTTAATCTTCAGAATCATATTATTCAAATCATTAGACAAGCTCGACAATTCATCGCCACCTTCGGCTATGAATTCCACGTCGAAGTTCCCAGAAGTTATAATGGCCGTCTTTCTGGATACGTCAACCACCCTTTTCAGGATCAATTTTCTGATCACGACCAGCATCGTTGTCAACAAACACGCAAGCATCCCGACAGAAACGAGCCCTGTGGTATCCTGAAAAGCATTGATCGTTTTAAAGCTTGAACTGACATCAGACATCAAGACCGTGACCCCTAACGTGCGCCTGCTTTTGCCGTGACAGTGATAACACTCAGGTGCATTGGGAATAGAATCAACTTCAAGATATTGAGGAGTACCCCCATCAAGAATATCACTGAAGGGCTTCTGATCAGCAATCACAGAATCAACAATTGACTTGATTTTACCATCTTTTAAATACTCATCAATTTTCTTATGTTCTGAATCTTGTTCTGTACCATAAGTAATCTCGCCATTGAAATCGCAAAGATACACCTTGACCCTGGAAAACTCCTTGGCAATTCCTCCAAACATCTTGCGGGTAAGTGCGTCATCCCCTTCTGTCATCGGGGTCCATATTACCAGTCGAGACATTCTTTCCAGCCTTGACTGAGCCAATCTGACTTCTTCAATCACGCCTTTCTTTTGTATTGAAATTGAAATCAAAAACAAAGCCGTCAGAAATATAATGGCAACAACCGATATCAATATTGAAATTTTAGCGGCAATGGAATTTTTAATTTTTTCAAACACAGCATACTCCATTGTTTTACTAATGTGCGCCTGCAAACTTAACAGGCTTGAAACCAAATGATTTTACACGCTCTTGGTTATGGCAGACGGTACAATCATCCATCGATACCTTTCGCTTTATCAACTTCGGATCTTGTGTTGTCGCATGATCATACCCGGGGCCGTGACACACCTCGCACCCGGCATTTGCCAATCCAGGTGTCTTATCGAAGCTTACAAACCCACCCGGCTTACCGTAGCCTGTAGTATGACATTTATAACATTCAACCAATTCTTCTTTGGTGAGCTTTTTCTCCATCACCTTGATGCTATGGTATGATTTAGATTTCTTGGCGTATTTTAGAAAATTTTCGTATTCCTGCGCATGGCAATCCTTGCACGCCTCAGAACCGATGTATCTTCCGCTCTGTTCTGCACATACAACCGTTGATGTAAACAGAATCAAACATACAACAACAACATACCCACTGACATTTCCCATTCAAATCCCCTGAACTTTTCTTTCTATACACTATGCCAATATGATTTTTAACAGGAACCATCCGCCAAACATCTCAATAAATACAGACAAAGGTTGCATGGTGCAACCCATATATCTCACGCAAAGAGGATACACTAAGCAACCCTTTCAATTGGAGGACCACACTTTCGCAATCCTCATTTTGCTCTCGGACTTTCGCCCCCCTGCATTGTGACCGTCGAGTGACGTTCTCGCTACTTTTTTTGATTTCCTACAGCCATCAATTTTTTATTGTCAAGCCCTATTTCCCCTTGACTAATTATTCACCCACCCTGCTTTAAAGAATCAGGCTTGAAAACAACGAACCCAGAGGAAGCGCAGTTAAACCATGTGAAAATTTTTCAATTTTTATCCCATTATTCTTATAAGACGCGCCTATGACAACACAAGTTTCAACCACTATACCGTTGCTAACAATCGATACATAATTCATTCAAATAAAATTGTTGTTGTTCGCTTCCTTGGGGATTTGTCGCAGGTAAACATTCGCAAAATACCTCTATCTTCCCCTTCCTGTTCAAGATGGACACTTAAAAGCAAAAAAGGCCACCGGACAGACTCCGATGACCCATTTTGCCAATCCCAGTTGCCCGCCTTGCGTGGAAGAGGGGCTGGAACGCAAGGCGGCGTTTGCCCGTTCAAAGGCGAGACGGAAACCCCACGTTAGAAATCCCGGCCTATTTTTTGAAGGCGTCGTTCAAAAAGTTTTGCATCAATTCCCAGGATTGCTTGTCCGCCCTGGGGTTGTACGCGATGTTCTCGATGCCGAAAGCCGCGGCATTGGGATTGGTGAAACCATGGTGGGCGCCTGAATACACGACGAGAGTCCAGTTCGCGCCCGCTGCGTCCAAGCTCTTCCGGAACTCCTGCACCCGCTCTTCCGGGACGAACGCATCCTGCGCCCCTTGGGCGACGAGGATGTCGGGTTTGATGGTTCCCGGTTGCACTCCCTGGGCCGGTGGAAGCGAACCATGGAAGCTCACCACCGCCTTGAGATCCGCCCCGGCGTAGGCCATCTCCATCACCGTCGCCCCTCCGAAGCAATAGCCTATGGCGGCCACGGACTTCGCATCGACCATGGGCTGGCTCCGGACCAGGTCAAGCGCGGCCATGGCCCGCCTTCTCCAGGCGTCCACGTTGGCGGTGATCTGTTCCATCCAGGCCTTCGCTTCGGAAGCGTGCTCGGTAACTCTTTTATCGCCGTACATGTCCATGGCGAAAGCCACGTATCCCAACTTCGCCAACATTTCCGCTCTGGATTTCGCGTAGTCGTTGAGCCCCCACCACTCGTGCACGACCAGCACGGCCGGGCGCTTCCCGCTGACGGCGTCGTCCCAATACAGATAGCCGGTGAGTGTCACGCCGTCGTCCTTGTAGACCAGAGCCTTGGACCTGACCTCGCCAAATGCCGCACCCTGCGCGATCACGATTGAACAGAGAAGAAAAGCCGGCAGGATCAGATTTTTCACTCGCATGGTCGCATCCCCCTTCGCGGATTTTCGGCGCGGTGACTCTACAGACCCGACCGCACCGATTTCTTTTGCGGCTTCGAGCTCTTACGGCTGAGAAACAATTCTGAATACAGAGGATAACAAGCATTCACATTGGCGTCGACCGCCTGGAAATCCGATTGCCCTGAAGTTGTGCTGACAAACCAGAGGTTCTGGCCACCGTCGATCACATAGACCTCACCTGGGTTCAAAGCTTCGAAAGCAACGACGTTGTCGGCGATTTGCTGAGGCGCTTGCAGGTTTTGATGGATATCGAAAGATTCAAACCACAAGCTGCCGTCGTGCCTCAGCACGTATACCGTGTTCTCGTCCATCGGTTGAAGGTCATTCACATTTGAGTCCACAAAATCCCGGAATTCAATTGTCTCGGATACGTTGCCCCAGCCGCCTTTTTCACGCCAAAGGTTGAGGTCGCTCCCAAGCACGAAGACCGTCCCATCGTCCGCTGCCCAAAATTGCGAGACGCTTCCGTCGACCTGCAGACGTCCGCTGATCGTGTTTGAGACGTTGGTCCACGGCCCGGTCTCAAACCACAAGTTACCGTCGGTTCCGAGCACGAAAAGGGTGTTTTGATCCATGACTTGAAATGCCTGAACATTCGCATCGACCTGCCGGCGGCGCTGGATCATTTGGGGAATATTCCCCCATGGCCCGGTCTCGAACCACAGGTTGCCGTCTGTGCCGAGCACGAAAATCGTTTCAGAGTCCAGCGCCCAGAATTGGCTGGCGTTCCCGTCAACCTGCAGGCGGTCCCTGATGACCTGGGACACGTCACCCAGAAATGGCCCGGGTTCGTGCCACAGATTGCCGTCCGATCCGAGTACGAAAATTTCGGTCGCACTGAGCGGCTGAAACGCGGGACGCCAGATCCTGTTTCCACCGACCTGGGAATACACATTGTTCACGTTTCCATCGACCTGAAAACGCCGCTGAATCATCTGGGAAATATTTCCCCACGGCCCGGTCTCGAGCCACAAGTTCCCGTCCATTCCACGCACGAAAATCTGCGGTTGATTGGGCATCTGGGTTACCCTCCGTAGGATTTGCCAGACCATAGCACGGATCTATCCGATCTCAAGGTTAAAGATCGCGCAGTGTGCGTCGGGAAGAATCCTGGCGAAGGAAGGGATCGGATACACACCCCCGTCCCTCCTGCTCCGCAAGGCTTACCTGATTTCGGGACGGGGGTGGAACGTGTCGGCCTAGTAGTTGGCCTTGAACTCGTCGTAACGGTTCTTGGCCCAGGCGGCGGTGCTGTGGCTGGGGTCCTGGGGGCGGTCCTTGCCGTAGCTCACGATGGAGAGCCGGGAGGGGGCCACGCCCTGTTTGACCAGATAGTCGGCGGCGGCTTGGGCACGGCGCTTGCCAAGGGCCAGATTATACTCGGTGGTCCCCCGCTCGTCGCCGTGGCCCTCGATGGTCAGCGTCATCTGTGGAAATTCCTGCATGAGCTCCGCCTTGCGGGTCAGGATCCGACGGGCTTCAGGCTTGAGGGCCTGTTTGTCGAAGTCGAAATAGATCATGGCGCTCAACTCGTTCGCCGCCATGTCGAGTTTCTCACGCTGGGCCCGTTCCTGCGCTACCACGACCTCTTGATCGCGACTGGCCGCCTTCTTGCTGGCACAACCGGAACCAAGCAGGGGAAAACACAATAGGGCCAATACCGCCAACACATATCTGCTCTTCATGGTATCTCTGCTCCTTTTGAAGGGCTCCGCCCCGGGCGGAAAAGGATATTGAAGTGGCTGGGGCAAGGCCGATTCGCCCCAGCCGCCATGAAGCCAGCTATAAGATTTCAGGCGAGCACTATCAACTGTTCATTCCCGCGCCTCACGCCCACATGCCCTTCATCCGGTGCCGCCAGGCCAGTTCGACCATCAGTTCCTCGGTGCTCCTGACGATCACCTCGCAGCTTCCGTGCACCATGGCATTGACCAGCGCCCCGGGCACGTCCCCGGCCTGGCGGCAGTCCGTGCGCACGCCGATCGAGGGAATACCCCGGGCGTGCGCATAGCCGAGCTCCCAGGCCGTACCGTCGTCCACCTGGGGGCCGTCGAGCAGGGCCACCACCAGTTCGCATCCTTCCAAGGCGCACCGGCAGACCTCCATCACCCGGCGCGACGCGCAGCCACGGCACGCCAAGATTTCGGACTGGTCGAGCAACTCGTAGGGCCAGACGACCCTGAGCAAGGGGAGTTCGTCTTCGATCCGGGCCTTGGCGGCGCGGTGCCAAGCCTGCCCGGCCTCCGAAAAAATAGGACCTGCCAAGTAAATTCTGTCAACATCGAGAGATACATGGGTGATCATAGGGGTACTCCTTCCAGGGACGCTTGGAGCAACACCTAATCCGCCGAAATGACCATTTGGAGTCGCCTTCGATAATTTTCATACTCGGGCGGTCAAGTACCGCATCGACCGCGGAACTACCTGTTTTGTTGCATCTTCTTACACGCGTGAAGGAAGGCGCGAGCTGCAGCGGGGTGCGCTTGGCATTCGAGCTCCTCCTTTCCGTTCTGAGGAGCTTAAGCGGCATCAAATCGACAACAAAATAGAATCGATGAAAATCCCACCGACACGATTTGGACAGAGCGACAAGCCGAAACACGGGACGAAATCGAGGCTCCCCCGTTCAGGCCGGACGGTTCGGCCAGCCAGAGGGAGTCGCGGTGGCGGATGAGCGGAAACTTTCGGATCGGAATCCTTTTCCTGGTTGACGACTTCCCGGGGCATGGTATGAAGCTGATATGGACTCATAATCCGCATCTCCAAGGAGGCATCATATGATCAAGGATTTCCTTCCCAGTCTGCGCAAGCAGTCGTTGGCATCCGGGCGTCCTGCCAGCATCGCCGACCTCATGGAGGAGTTCTGGCGCGAGCCCTCCGTCATTTTTTCCCCGTTCTCCTCTTCCATGTCCATGGGGGCTGCCGCGTATCCCGCTCTGGACGTGAGCGAAACCGACAAGGAGATCGTGGCCAAGGCCGAACTTCCCGGCATGGACCCCAAGGACGTGGAAGTCACCCTGCGCGACAACGTGCTGACCATCAAGGGCGAGAAGAAGTTCGAGGGTGAGGAGAAGAAGGACAACTACCACCGCATCGAACGCAGCTACGGCAGCTTCCAGCGCTCCATCAGCCTGCCCGCCAGCGTGAAGGAGGACGCAGTTAAAGCCAAGTTCGACAAAGGCGTCCTGACCATCACCATGGGCAAGCAGGAAGAGGCGAAGGTCAAGACGATCCCCATCGCATCGTAGGTCGCCTCGGGGATGAAGCCAGGCCGCTCCACTACGGCCCTTCCGGGGAAGCGGTGGAGCGGCTGCGGCTTGGCAGCCTGTTGATCAAGTCGATTTTTTGCAGTCCGTTCAAAATCCGCACGGGCAAAGCGCAAAGAAAACCAAGCCCGGATGCGTGTCCCCCATTGTGAAGGTTTGGCTTTTTCGCTTAAACGCAGCCCGCCGGAATTTTTCGACGGGTTGCTCAGGAGGGCGCCATGGATAAGAGCTACGTCGTATTCAAATGCTCCGTCGACACAAGAGAACCGATCATCTGTTTCGACGCCGCGGGGATGGAGGAAGCCAACGACAATCTTCGGTGGTTAAGGAAGAAGCATGCCGTCGAAAAGAGATTCCAGCTCGAACCCGGCGAGTTCTTCGAAGTATTGGAACTGTCCCAGATGAAAAGGGCCGAACTGGAGAAAGCCCTCAAATCCATCTGCGCTCGAGAGGGTAGCGACACTGCGGATACATACTTCATTGCGGAACATCTCATCGACTACAAGGAGGTGAAGATGATCGACGGCGAAACGGTCGTCATCGGAAGTTTCTACTTCACCCGCCCGGCGGCGCAAAAGAAAGCAGGGAGGCTTCCTGCTGACAAGGACCAGGCACTCGTTACACCTTACCGCGAGAGTCAGGGAGAGCATCGCAGGCGCTTCGAGGCGTGCTGACCGGCAAGAGACGGATCATCCGGAAAAACAAAAACCACCCTCCCCGGAATTGCCCGTGAAGGGTGGCTTCGTACCCACGGTCAACGTGATCGCTTCCCTGGCGGAGCGCCATCCGTTCGACCGCCCTTTTCTCCCCAACCCTTACTCAGGCCTGAGGCTCCACGGGCAACTCGGGCTCGCAGGGGGGCAGTTCCGGCTCGACCGAGGAAATCTTGATGTCCTCGACGGGAGTCTCCTCGCAGGGCTCCTCCCACTTCACGGAGAGTGACAGCTTCTGCTTCCCTTTCTTCACGGCGGCGCAGACCTCGAACTCCATGCCGCCGGCCGTCTTCAGAGTGACGAATTCGCCGCCCTTCTGCAGGCACACGGTGCCCGCCTTCACGCTCGCAGCCAGCTCTTCGAGCAGCTTGGCGAAAGCCTCAGGGGCCAAGGTTCCATTCAGGACGATGCTGGACTTGTTCATGACGACGTCTCCTTCCAAAGGTTGTCCGCTTCAGGCAGCGGAGGTTGGCTTTTCGTTGGTGGACTCCTGGCCGCCGTCCTGAACGGAATCGTCCCCGGCGGCACGGGCCGCGTCCGAGTGAGGCGCATGGCGCCTGCCCTTGGCTTCGTGCTTCAAATCCACAAGCTTCTTTTCAGCCTTGGCGACGAACTTTCCGAGGGATTCGTTGACGGCAGAATCCACATCCAGTCGTTTATCAAAGTGCCTTGCCTCGGTTTTCAAAGATTCAAGGCGATCGGCCGTGTCAGCATAAATATTGAAAATCATACGTTTTATTTCTCTGTCTTGTTTAAATATGGACATGCTTCCTCCAAATTTTTGTACAAATTACGTACAGATTTTATGGCATTTTTTGATCTCGTCAAGATATATTTTCATCTCATCCGCGGAGGGATGATTCGCGATGAGCTCAGCTAGCCCGACGGGGCGGGAACCATCCCGAATTCGCTCGGCACCATGTTCGAAATGAAGGGTGGCGGCCTTGTGGACAAGTAACCCGGCAGGAGGTCGCATCCCATCTCCCTGGGTATTTTCCCGCTGGATCCTGTCTCCCACGCCTTCGCAGCGACGGTCAGCTCCAAGCTCCAGACCAGGGAAAGGATGGTCCTCTCATGGTCTCACGATTTTCCGGATCCTCCCCAGAAGGCTGGACGCTGGCGCGCTTCTGGCTTACGTCCATCAGGAATTCTGTGCAGAGCAGACCTTTAGCGGCAACCCACCCACGGCGGAAAAACTCCGCAAGACGGGCTCCACTGAGATGAAAAAGCTTCCTTCGCCAGACACAACCGACCAGGAACCCGATTCTTCACCACCCCGTGGCGGAGGACTCGATTTTCCGGTGGTGGCCGTGGGGGCATCGGCCGGGGGCGTGGAGGCCCTGAAGATCCTCCTGGGTTCCCTGCCTGCGCATCCCCGAGCCGCCTTCGTGGTCATCGTCCACAGTTCCCCTCGATCGCGCAGCAACCTAGACAAGGTGCTGCAAAATTTCACAACCATGCCGGTGAAAGAGGTTCAGGAGGATCTGCCCCTTTCCTCCGGAGTGGTCCACACCATGCCTTCGGATCGGGATATGGTTGTGGAGGCCGGGGTACTGAAGCTGGTCGCACGGAAAAGCGGAGCAATCCACCTGCCCTTCGACAGGTTCCTGGCCTCCCTGGCCAAGGACCAGGGAGCAGGTGCGGTCTGCGTCGTCCTCACCGGAACCGGCGCGGACGGCACCATCGGGCTCAAAAGCATAAGCGAAGCCGGGGGGCTGGTCCTGGTCCAGGACCCGGTCCAGGCCTCGTATTCGGGCATGCCCGGGAACGCCACGTCCACCGGACTGGTGGATGCGGTCCTGCCCCTCAAGGAGATCGGCCCCTACCTGGGCAAAATCCTCTCCTCCCCGCATATCCGAATCTCCGAGCGCTCCTTGAGGCACACGCCCGACTACGAACACCAGGTGAGAAGAATCCTCGGTCTGTTGCACGACCACGGCGGGCACGACCTGACCGGCTACAAGCGCAGCACCGTGGACCGGCGCATCCTCAAACGGCTGATGCTTTCGGATGCTGCAAGCCTGTCGTCCTACGTGGACTCCTTGGAGCGCAGCCCGGGAGAGCGGACCGCCCTCTCCAAGGACTTGCTCATCGGCGTGACCAGCTTCTTCCGCGACGAAGAGGCCTTCGAGGCTTTGCGCGAGCACGCCCTTCCGGCCATCTTCCGGGACAGGACCGACGACGAAACAGTCCGGATATGGGTCGCCTGCTGTTCCACGGGCGAAGAGGCTTACTCCGTGGCCATGCTCGTCGACGAATACCTGTCCCTCCTGGGCAGGCGTTGCCCGGTGACCATCTTCGCCTCGGACATCCGGCCGGAAGCATTGGCCACGGCCCGCCGAGGCGTCTATCCCATCAGGATCAAGGAGGACCTCTCGCCGGACAGGATCAAGGCTTTTTTCACCTGCGATTCGAACGGCTGCACCGTGTCCTCAAGCCTGCGGGAGCAGATCGTCTTCACCCGGCACGACCTGCTGAGCGACCCGCCCTTCATGCGCATGGACCTCGTGTTCTGCCGGAATTTTCTCATCTACCTCGACCACGAGTTGCAGAAAACCGTCGTCTCAACCCTGGCTTATGCCTTGAATCCCGACGGATACCTTCTCCTCGGTCCGTCCGAAACCCTCGGGGGCTTTGATCGCCTGTTTGATCCCGTGGACAAGAAGTGGCGGCTCTACAAGCGCAGACAGCCCGCAGGCGTGGAAGGGAAACCGCACCTCAAGGCTTCGCGGCGCACGGACCTCGGGACCGGCCCGGCAGGGGCTCCGGGCCGGAACAGGGAGCCGGCTCCGGGGGTGGCGGCGGAGAAGGCTTTGCTGAAGCGATTCGCCCCGCCGGCGGCCCTGTTGGATACGAACCTGGACGTCGTGCACCTGATGGGAGACATCTATCCCTTTCTCAAACTTCCCGCGGGTGAACAGAGCAACAACATCTTCCGACTGGCCCGGAAGGCGCTCAGGCCGCACCTGCGTTCCTCCATCCAGGCCGCCAGGTCTTCAGGGATGCGGAGCAAGGCCGCGAGAGTCAGCCCCGGGGGGAGGAACGCCAGGCTGGTGGACCTGGTCGTGGACCCGATGCGGGACGATGCCGGCACGTTGACCTTTCTGCTGGTCACCTTTGAGGATGTCGGCCCCCCTCAAACCAACGAGGACGTCCTGCTGGTGGGAACCCCCACCGAGGGAGGCCTCATCGCACGCTACGAAAACGAGCTGATGCTGGCCCAAGAACAGTTGCAGCACGCCGTGGAGGGCTACGAGTCCCTGAACGAGGAGCTCAAATCCTCCAACGAAGAACTCATCAGCATGAACGAGGAGCTCCAGGCCTCCAACGAGGAGATGGACGCCTCCCGAGAAGAGCTGCAGGCCTTGAACGAGGAGCTCCAGGCCAAGGTGGGGGAACTGGCCGAAGCCAACGGCTTCGTGGAGAACCTGCTCCGGAGCACCAACCTGGCCACCCTTTTTCTGGACCGGGACCGGCGCGTCATGCGCTTCACCCCCGCGACCCAGGCCCTGTTCCACCTGATCCCGGCCGACCAGGGCAGACCCATCGAACAGGTCAAGAGCACCCTCGAGGACGAACACTTCGCCTCCGACGCCTCCCTGGCCATGCGGGATGCGCGCACGGTGGAGCGGGAGGTCCGCAGCGAGGACGGCGCGTGGTACCTGAAGCGGGTCCATCCCTACCAGGCCCCGGGCGGCGACGTGGCCGGCGTGGTCATGACCTTCGCCGAGGTGACCCAGCTCAAGGAAGCCGAGCAGGTGCTCCGGCGCGGCAAAGAGGAACTGGAGGGCCTGGTGGAGGAGCGCACCCGGGAGATACGCAGCTGGGCGGCATTCCCCGAAGAGAACCCGAACCTGGTGATGCGCGTGGGCCGGGACATGGTCATCACCCACGCCAACAAGTCCAGCGCCCCGTTCCTTGCCGCGAACCGGACGGAGGTGGGGCGGCCTTTCCCCGAGCAATACGCCGGGCATATCGCACGCGCCGTGAACACCGAGGAGGGGCAGTCCTTCGAGGTCGTCGTGGGCGACAGCATCCTGGCCCTGAGGGCGGTGCTCATCGCGGACAAGGAGTACGTCAACGTCTACGGGATGGACGTGACCGAGCGCAGGCTCCTCGAAACGGCGCGTGCGCGGGACCTC
>Ga0326727_10006338_pt1 | contig 32588 bp, 23 predicted proteins | sample MB2enrmetagenome_FD_207643 | JGI IMG/M metagenome (GOLD analysis project Ga0326727, IMG submission 207643) | Lab enriched peat soil microbial communities from McLean, Ithaca, NY, United States - MB29MY | ecosystem: Environmental > Terrestrial > Soil > Wetlands > Peat | place: USA: New York...
CCGGGGCAGCAAACACCGGCGGAAGGCGCGCAGCCGGCGGCCACTAGCGGCCAGGAGACCGGCTCGCCGCATCCGGCTCTGCTGGACGCGCAGCACCGGCCCATTACGGCGGGCGGCTTTGTGAAGAGCGGGCCTATCGTGTTTGAGGACGACTCAGAGAAGGCCGGGCTGACCCAATGGACGCACAAGATGGGGACGCCTAAGAAGGACTACATTATCGAGACCAAGGGCTCGGGGGTGGGCCTGATCGACTACGACCACAGCGGCTGGCTTTCGATCTACATCGTGAACGGATCGACGCTGGACGCGCTGACGGGCAAGGCGACGCCGCCGCACGCAGCGCTGTTCCGCAACAACCACGACGGGACGTTTACCGACGTGGCGGCCCAGGCCGGGGTTACCAACGACCGCTGGGGCACGGGCGTGGCCATTGCGGACTACGACAACGACGGCTGGCCGGATATTTTTGTATCCAATGTCGGCATGAGCCGTCTCTACCACAACAACCACGACGGAACGTTTACGGATGTGGCGGAGAAGGCCGGCGTTACGCTGGGCAACTGGTCGAGCGGCGCTACGTGGGGCGACTACGACGGGGATGGACGGCTGGACCTATTTGTGGCCGGGTACATCCACTGGGACTGGAAGAACCTGCCCAACAGCAAGGAGACGGGCGGCAACAACGCGTTCTGCACGTTCCGCGGCGAATCGGTAGCGTGCGGTCCACGCGGCCTGAAGGGCGAGCCGGACCATCTGTTCCACAACAACGGCGACGGGACGTTTACCGACGTGAGCGAGAAGGCCGGGGTAGCCGACAAGCCGGGCTACTACGGACTGGGCGCGGTGTTTGTGGACATCAACAACGATGGCAAGGTTGACCTGCTGGTGGGCAACGACTCGACGCCGAATTATCTCTACCTGAACAAGGGCGACGGGACGTTTGAGGATGTGAGCTACGCGTCGGGGTTCGCATTGAACGAGGCCGGGCGGGAGACGGCATCCATGGGCATCGCGGTGGGCGACTACGAGAACAACGGGATGCTGGCGATTTTCAACACCACGTTCTCCGACGACTACAAGCCTTTCTACCGCAACGAGGGCGACGCCAACCTGACGGATATCAGCTACCAGCTGGGCATCGCCGAGATTTCAGTGCCCTTCCTCAGCTGGGGTGACGCGTTTATCGATTACGACAACGACGGCTGGAAGGACCTGCTGATGTCCGACGGGCACGTTTACCCGGAGGCGGACAAGTATGCGTGGGGCACCACCTGGGCGCAGCGGCCGATGCTCTTCCATAACATCGGCGGCAAGAAGTTCGAGGTTGTGCCGGCGGTGGAGGGTTCGGGGCTGGCACGGGTAGTGGCGGGACGCGGCATGGCGGTGGGCGACCTGTTCAACGACGGCAAACTGGATGCGGTGATCAATGTGATGGATGGTCACCCGCTGCTGCTGAGGAATGTGAACCCGGACAAAAACCACTGGCTGGAGCTGAAGCTGGTGGGCGGGCCGAAGAGCCCACGTGACGCGGTGGGGGCTACGGTGTATGTGACGGCCAACGGGATGAAGCAGCGCGGGGATGTGCTGAGCGGCGGGAGTTATCTCTCGACCAATGACCCGCGGCCGCACTTTGGCCTGGGGCAGGCGACGACCGTGGATGCGATCGAGGTGCACTGGCCCAGCGGCAAGGTGGAGAAGTTCACCGTGCCGGGCGTGGACCGGATTGTGACGATTACCGAGGGGACGGGGAAGTAAAGCAGGGACCAGGGAACAGGGATCAGTTGGCACGCGGCTTGTGGCGGCCGGCAGCCTGGACACAGTAGAATCGCTGGCTTGAGTAAGAGCGGAGGCTTGCGATGACCAGGAATGCAGTGTCCGATCAAACCACTTTGGAAACAGGCGCTGAGAACCCGGGACGCCGGCGGCTGCTGCTGGGCGCGGCTACGGTACTGAGCGGCGCCGCAACCGCGGCGGCGATGCCCTCTCTGGCTGCGGCAGCGGATGAAAAGACCAGTGGCAAACCTAAATCATCTGGCGCCGGCCCTTCGATCACTGCGTCGGCTGAGTCGGCGGTGGTCGAGACGGAGGCGGGCAAGGTTGCGGGATACATACGCAAGGGCATCTTCACGTTCAAGGGGATTCCTTATGGCTCCAGCACCGAAGGCGCTCACCGCTTTCTGCCGCCCGCCAAGCCCGCGCCGTGGACCGCTGTAAGAAGCTCAAAGCAATTTGGGTACGTGGCACCGCAAGGTCCGCGGGCGGGTTGGGCCAACGACGAAGAAGCCTTCATGTTCTCCTGGGACGACGGCATTCAGGGCGAGGACTGCCTGCGGGTGAATGTGTGGACGCCGGGCATCAATGACGGCGGCAAGCGGCCAGTGATGGTTTGGCTGCATGGCGGCGGGTACGCGGCCGGCTCGGGGCAGGAGCTGCGCTCGTATGACGGCGAGAACCTGGCGCGGCGCGGCGATGTGGTGGTGGTCACGCTCAATCACCGGTTGAATGTTCTGGGCTACCTGGATCTCTCGAAGTTCAGCGACAAGTACGCTGCATCGGCGAACGTGGGCATGCTCGACATTGTGGCCGCGCTAGAGTGGGTGCGCGACAACATCGCTGCATTCGGCGGCGATGCGGGCAGGGTGACTATCTTCGGGCAGTCCGGCGGAGGCGCGAAGGTGAGCGTGCTGATGGGCATGCCGGCGGCGAAGGGACTGTTTCATCGCGCCATTGTGGAGAGCGGCTCGGCGCTGCGGGCGCGGACGCCGGAGTCGTCGCAGAAGCTGGCGGGGCTGATCATGACCGAGCTTGGCCTGACTGCATCGACCGTGGATCAGATTCAGACCATGCCCTACGCGCAGTTGCTCAAGGCGAGTACCGACGTGATGCGCAAGCAGAATCCCGCGCCTACAGGGGGGGTGCCGAATTTTCGCCGGATGGCGGATCTGCTCGGGCTGTCTCCAACGCTGGACCCGAAGATTCTTCCGGCGCATCCCTTCGATCCCGTGGCTTCGGAGCTGTCGGCCGATGTGCCGATGATTGTGGGCACGACGCTGAATGAGTTTGTGTCTGCCATCAATCACCCCGAATACGAAGCGATGACCGATGCTGAGGTTGAACAGAAAGTGCGCGGCATGTTTGCCGATCAGACGCCGCAGGTCCTTGCCGCATTCCGAGCGCGGACGCCAAAGGCAAAGCCATTCGACCTGTGGTCGCACATTGCGGCCTCAACGGTTCGCGAGAACGCCATCAAGCAATGCAAGGCCAAGGCGGCGCTGGGCAAAGCGCCGGCCTATCTTTATTGGTTTACCTGGCAGACACCGATATTGAACGGCCGCCCGCGCGCGTTTCATTGCGCGGAGATTGCGTTTGCCTTCGATAACACCGATCGCTGCGAGAACATGACGGGCGGCGGACCCGATGCGCGGGCGCTGGCTGCAAAGGTGAGCGAGGCGTGGATTCATTTTGCCCGCACAGGAAGCCCTGATCATGCGGGGATTCCGCGGTGGACGGAGTTCGCGGCGGAGACGGCGCCGACGATGATCTTCGACAACCAGACTGAGCTCAGGATCAATCCGGATGGCGGTGAGCAGGAGAGTATTGCGCAGGCGTGATCGCCGGCGATGGACTCCGGGCTAGAGCATTTTCCGTCTCGGTGTAGAAGCCGCGAGTAAGCTTCTGCGGCTTCCCACCCTTGAATCAAAGAACGATTCAAGGATGGGGCACCCAAGTTTCAGTTAGTACCCACGTCAAAAGCGCCTTCAGAACGTGACGCGGCCTGAGAGCTCCAGGCTGCGCGGGCCTGCGCCTTCGGCGGTTTGCAGGGCGGTGATGGTGCCGAAGCCCGGCGAGTCGACCTGCATGTTGGGCGGCTCGTAGTTGCGGTGGTTGAAGACGTTGGCAGCTTCGAGGCCGATCTGGAAGCGTGAATTCTCAGAGAGCGCGATGTTCTTCATCAGCGAGAGCGAGCAGTTGGCAGTGCCGGGGCCGACGACGCCGCCCACGGGCGCATTGCCGAAGCGGCCGATGCCGACGCCGTTCGCGTTTTCGAGGTTCAGATAAGGAAATGCCGCCGGGTTCAGCCAATGCGCGGTGGTGCGCTGCGGCGCATATACGGAGACGGTCTTCAACTGGTCGGGGCGCGACTGTCCCACGGTGGTGAGGATGTTGGTATTGGCGGCATCGACGGTCTGCTGAAAGGGCGTGAGGTAGGCGCCGCTCTGCAGGATGGTTACTCCGCCCAGTTGCCAGCCGCCGACAATGCGGTTGACGGGCGATTCCGTATTCAGCCATTGCTGGCCGTGGCCGAAGGGCAGGTCGTAGAGGTAAGTGGCCAGAAAGCGATGCTTGCGGTCGTAACTTACATTGCCGTAATCGAGGCCGGGATGAAAACGATCGGTGGCGAAGTTGCCGCCGGAGATGGCGAAGGCATTGGGCGTGGCGCCGGCGGCATTGGACAGGTCGCGGGTAAACATGTAGCTGGCGTCGAAGGTGATGCCCTTGCCGCTGTGCCGGGAAAGCTCGACCGTGCCGGAGTTGTAATTGCTTTCGGCGGCATTGACCACGGCGTCGATCACGCTCCAGAGTGGATAGGGCCGGAGGCCAGCGACAAGGGAGTAGCCCAGGGTGTTGGCGGGCACCTGGTTGAGGTCCTGCTGCGTCTCCAGGTTGATGCCGTGACTGCCGGTGTAAGAGAAGCGGACACCGATGCTGTGGCCAAGATCCTGCTCGAGGGTGAGATTCCACTGCTGCACCGATGGGTCTTTGTAGTGGATGGGGAAGGCGTAATAGAAGCCTGCAGTGCCGGTGCTGCTGCCGGCGGCACTGTTGAAGGGATCGGCGAAGGATAGGAAGGGCGTCTTGTTGTCTGCCTTGAGCGCCTGATTGTAGATGCCGACGTAACTGGCGTGCACGGCCCAGCCGGAGACCAGTGAAAAGCCCAGCGGCGCCTCAATGAAGCGGCCCCATCCGCCGCGCAGCACGGTTTTGTCGTTACCATACACGCGCCAGGCAAAGCCCAGGCGCGGACCCCAGTCGTTCTTGTCGGTGTAGCGGAGGGTTGGCGGGATGCCGGCCTGGGCAGCGGTGAGGATGGGCGTGGGCGCGATGGCCTGCACAAACTGCTGCGACTCGAACGACTCGGCCTGGGTGTTGGGCACAACGACGGCGCCATGAACGGATTGACCGCCGATGGTGGCGCTGTAATCGGGCAGGAAGAAGGCGGTGTTGTAGTGAATCTCCTTGAGCGGCGGATGGAGCTCGTAGCGCAGGCCGAGATTCAACGTGAGGTTGTGCGTAATGTGCCAGTCGTCCTGGCCAAAGAAGGCGTAGGAGTAGCCAAGCCCGTCCATGGTCTGCTTGTTCACCGTGCCGATTTCGGTGTAATCGGGGTAGCCGAGCAGGAATGCGGTGTAGGGGTCGCCGATGTTGGTGCCCACGATGGAGGAGCTATCGAAGACGTACCAGCCGTCGCGATAGTTGCCGAAGACATTGTCGTCGTGGTCGGTGAGGCGCTTGAAATCGGCGCCGACTTTGAGGCTGTGGCGGCCGGAGTTCAAGGACACATTGTCGAGCGCCTGGATGATCTGGCCGCGCTGCACGCCGGGGTTACCGGCGCCAGTAGCCATGAAGCCGTTGATCAGCAACTGCGGGGCTTCGGACCATTGGGTGTCGGGCTCGGCGATGGCGGTGATGCCGGTCTGGGCCAGCAGGCCGGTGGTGGAATAGCTCTGCGTCTCCGCAGTGTGCTGGGCGTTGTAGCCGCCGCGGAATTCGTTGAGCAAGTTCGGCGTGAAGACGTAGTTATGGGCAAAGGTCATGCCCTCGTCGATCTCGGGCGTGTTGTAGGCGCCCTGCAACGGGCTGCCCGCGGTCTGGCAATAGGAGAACGTGCAGGATGCGTCGGGCGCCGTGGTGACCTGGCGATTCTTGTAGGAGAAGCGGGCAAAGACCGATTGCTTGCCGGAGATGGTCTGGTCGAGGCGCACATCGCCCTGGTTGGCGGAGATGGGCGAGGGGAAGTTTGTCTGGTAGTTGTTGGCGTATGAGCCCGGGACACCGTAATTCGGCGTGGGCATGAGGTACTTGAGCAGGTTGGCGGAGATGGGAGTGACTGGAACGGCGGCGGGATTGATGGGCGTGACACCGTCGGGCTGATAGATGGCTGAAACCTGCTGCCCGGCAAGATAATCCACCAAGTTGCCATTGCGCATATCCATTGAAGGGACGCTGACCAAGATGGGCGTTTGGCGCGGCAGGCGCAGGCCCTCAAAGCTGATGAAGAAGAACGTCGGGCGTTCGTTCCCGTACAGGCGGGGAACTTTGAGCGGACCACCGAGCGTACCGCCGAAGTCGTTCATGACGATCTTCGGCTTGGAGAGCGCGAAGGTGTTATTGGAGTTGAAGACCGTGTTCTCGTGGTTCTCAAACAGGCCGCCGTGGAAGTGGTTTGTGCCGGCTTTGGAGACGGTGGTGATGTCGGCCACGCCGCTGAATTCGGCATTGTTGTTGGATTCGCTGACGCGAATCTCCTCAATGGAGTTAAAGGAGGGAAACATCTCATTGACGGGGCCGGAGTATTCGACGCCCACGCTGGCGATGCCGTCGATGGTGACGCTGAGCAGGGCCGCGGTGGTGCCCATGACGGCCAGGTTGCCGCCGTCGTCGGTCTGCACGCCGGCCTCGGTGGTGAGCGTGGAGATGGGGCTGGTGGAACCGGAGGAGCGGGAGTAGATGGCGACGGGCAGATCGACCAGCTCGTCGCCGGTCTTGGTCTCGGCCAGGCTGGAGACGTCGGTGGTGATGACGGGCGCTGCATCGTCGACGACTACCACGGTCTGGGATTCCGCACCGGGCTTCAGGGTTGTGTCCATGCGCCGCGTCTCACGGGCAGTGAGCACAATCTCGGGCAGCGATTCCTTCTCAAAACCGGGCGCCGAAAAGGTGAGCACGTATTTGCCGACATCGATGTTCTTGAAGGCGTAATCGCCATTGGCATCGGTGACCACGGTGCGCGTGGACGCAGTGCCGGTGTTGAGGAGACGGACCTCAACGCCAGCCACCAGGGCCCCGGTGGTGTCATGGACGCTGCCCAGAATGGCGCCAAAGGTGGATTGAGCGAGCAGCGGGGCGGTTGCCCACGCGATCAGACAACCGGCAACAAGCCGTCTGGCGAACGGGAAGCGAAAGGGAGCCAGGGAGAAGAACCAGCGCATGGGAAGCAGCCTTTCAACGGAAATTCACGGGACAGACGATGTTTCTTCGCCTTTGAGTCATTTTCATTTCAAATGTATAGCCCACGGGGAGAAAGAGGGGGGCTTTTTTTAAGAATTCTGTGGGAGTCGCTGGCCGGTGATTCGCCGCGTGCAGGACGCCGGGGATTCAGGCGGCCTGTGCATCGAAGGATAACCGGTCGTGCATGGCGGAAAGAGCGATCGAGGAGTGAGGAACGCGCAAGTCAAAGGCGGTTCTGGAGGTGCAGATCCTGCAGTGCGGCAAACGGATTTGCCAAACCGGGCGGGGAATGTTTCAATTTGGTTATTGAAACAGGGGTGCTCCACGAAGTGGGGCTGAGAAATACCCTCGAACCCGATCCGGATAATACCGGCGTGGGAAGTTTCCGAAGCGAAGCGGCCTTCTTGCTCGAATTCCCGGATGAGTTCTCCTGTTTCAGGCAGCTGGAAACAGGGAGAGCATATGCTCCATCTCGCGGCAGGGCGCGGCACCAGGGCACAGAGGTTTCTCCTGCTCTGCTGCCTTGTGGGCACGGTTTGCGCAAGGTCGCAGAGCCCGCCAGTCCCGCAAGCCCAATCGCCTGCAACCCCCGCTCCCACGACCAACACATCTAAACCCGAGGCGAACCCGCAGGCTTTGCCGCGCGTGACTACGACGGTGGTGGTTCATGCCGAGGTGAGGGACGACTATCTTGCGGACGCGGTGACGGTGGGGACGCTGGACGGCGCCACGCTGGAGGAGACGCCGCTGTCGGCCACGGTGGCCACGCGCGCCCTGCTCACGGACCAGGGCGCGCGCGTGCTCTCGGACGTAGTGAAGAACGACGCCTCGATCGGCGAAGACTACGCGCCGGTGGGCTATTACGGAGACTTCGAGATACGCGGCATGACGATCGACCTGGCGTCGGGCCTGGAGATCAACGGGATGACCATTGCCGGAGAGCAGGACGTGCCGCTGGAGAACAAGGAGCGAGTCGAGTTTCTGAAGGGCATCGCGGGAGTGGAGAGCGGCGTGGCATCGGCGGGCGGGTTGATCGACTACGTGACCAAGCGGCCGGCGGCGGTGGAGGCCATCGACCTGGCTACGGATCAGCGCGGGACGGCGTATGGGGCTGTGGATGCGGGCCGGATTCTCGGAAGCAGGAAACAACTGGGTGTGCGGCTGAATCTGGCCGGCGAGAGGATTCAGAGCTATGTGAACGACGCCGACGGATGGCGGGCCATGGGCGCAGGCGCGGCGGACTGGAAGCTGAGCCCGAAGGCGATTTTGAAGATGGACTTCGAGTACCAGCACAAAGTGGAGCGCAGCGTGTGCGGCTACCAGTTGCTGGGCGGGACGACGGTGCCCGACCTCGATCGCATCTACCCGTCGACCATGCTTGGGCAGCAGGCGTGGGCCAAACCCAACACGTTTGACGCGTTCAATACGGGCGCGCGAATGGACTACGATCTGCCGCACGGCTGGCGGGCGTTTGCCGCGGGGAGCTTCAGCCATTCGCTGATCGACGACAACGTGGTCTATGCCTATGGGGCCTCGTTCGATGCCAACGGCAGCGTGAATTGCCCTGGCGCGCCGGACGCGCCGGCTTACTTCTTCTGCCCCGACGGGACTTATGGGATCTACGACTACCGCGATCCCGGCGAACTGCGGATCGACGCGCAGGGCGAGGCGGTGGTCGCCGGGCATGTGCAGACGGGTGCGCTTGGCCACGACCTGGTGGGCGGAGGCGAACTGTTTTTGCGCAGCGTGCAGCAGCCGGGCTTCTTGACGCTCGCCACTCCGTCGACGCCGGCCATTGCGGATGGCGCGGTGTATGCGTATGTGGGTGCGGAGAACATTTATCAGCCGAACACAGCAGTTGCCATCGAGTCACCGCATCAAGCCGCGGGCCCGCGCAGGCTCTATGAAGACGACCATCAAGCGGCGGCGATAATTCAGGACCGGATTCATCTGCCTGGACGAATTCAGTTGTTCGCAGGCGGCCGCTTCGATTCGCTGCGCGACCATAACTACTCCCCGTATGCAGCCTCGACCGACCCGATGAAATCCGCGCCACTGTTTACGGACAAGGGCGTATGGCTGCCGCAGTACGCGGCTACATTTAATCCGGCGAAGCACCTGACTTTGTATGGAAACTATGGAGCGCTGCTGTCGCTGGGACCGCAGGGGCCGTGGTGGGTCGATAATGCAAGCCAGTTCCTGGGACCCTTCATGACGCGCCAGGCCGAGGCGGGGGCCAAATACGAGCCGGGGCAGCGCATGCTGCTGACGGGGGCGCTCTTCCATATGCGGACACCCTTCTTCTATCCCCGGGTGATTCAGGCCGCGGACAGTTTTTGTCCGGTGGGAGTGTTTGTTGCGCCCCGCGATCTGTGCTTTGAATCCCAGGGGCACGAAACGCACGACGGGGTGGAACTGAACGCGGCGGGAAAGGCTGCGCCCTGGCTGCGGCTGAATGGGTCGGCGGCGGCCATGCGCGCGCTATCGAGCGACACGGGGACGCCGGCCTTCGACAACAAGCAGATCCTCAATGTGCCGCACCTGCGCACGGCGCTGTTCGCGGACCTGGCGCTGCCGCGCATGCGGGGGCTGCATCTGATGCTCGGCTGGAGTTACACCGGGCGCAAGGAAGCCACGCGCGACGATCGCGTGAGCGTGTCCGGCTATCACCTAATCAATATGGGGGCGCGCTACACGCCTGGCGGCGAAGGCGGACCTGTTACTCTGCGGGTATATGCCGATAACATCGCGGATAAGCGCTATTGGAAGGACACTGGGGCTAGTTACGGAGACACGTTTATCCATTTGGGAGCGCCGACCACGGTACGGCTGTCGGCGCATTACACTTTCTGAGGACACAGAAAAGCGCAGGAAGCCGACTCGATCCAATTGAACGAGCGCAGAGAGAATGCAGATGCAGATCCTACGACTTCGTCCGCAAAGACAGACTTTGCTCGGGATGACAGTCTTGTTTTGGTTGCGTCACTTGGTGCCGGTTCAAGAGGAAGGATGCGCTGAAGATGAGTCAGCCCTGGAAAGCTCACGGGTTGGACGGCACACTGGTTGAGCCCGACTGGCCACCACTCACGCTCGATGAAGTGTGCGCGCTGCTGCTGCAGTTTCCCGGCTGGAACGAACCGCTCGGGATTCTCTCCGTGAGCCCGCGGCCGTTTTCGGCGGCCAGCGTGGTGAGCACACGCAGTGGGCGGGTGTTTATCAAGCGCCATCACCGGCTGGTGCGCGATCGTGAGGGATTGCTTGAGGAGCATCGGTTCATCGCGCACTTGCGAGCTTGCGGTGCGCCGACACCACCGGTGCTGGCGGCTGCATCCGGCGAGACTGCGATCGAGGCCGGCACATGGACCTACGAGGCGCACGAAGCGCCGGAGGGCGTGGACCTATACGAGGATGCGCTCTCGTGGACGCCGTTTCGCTCTGTGGAGCACGCGTACTCCGCGGGCCGGGTATTGGCGCGGCTGCATATTGCTTCGCAGGGATTCGCGGAGCCGGCGCGCGGGCCTCGTCCGCTGGTGGCCAGCTTTACGATCTTTGCCGGCGGCGATCCTGGCGCGGCGATGGAGCGCTACCTGGCCGCGCGGCCGGCGTTGGCCGGCGATGCGGCCACGCGCGAAGGCTGCAGCAAGGCTCTCGAGCTGCTGGCGCCGTTTCATGCCGAACTCCTGCCGTTATTGCCGGCGCTTGAGCCCCTATGGACACACAACGATCTGCACGCTTCGAACTTGTTATGGAGCGGCACGGACAGCGATGCGTGGGCCGTGTCGATTATCGACTTCGGACTCGCCGACCGCACCAATGCCGTGCACGACCTGGCCCACGCCATCGAACGCAACATCGTGGAATGGCTTGCGCTGGTTGAGGACCCGGTACACACAGATGCTGTGCCCGTGCATTTCGATCATTTGGACGCGCTGCTTACCGGCTATGAATCGGTGCGTGCGCTCTCGGCTGAGGAGGCCGCAGCGCTGGCGCCGATGACTGCGTTATGCCACGCGGAGTTTGCGCTCACGGAGGCGGACTACTTCCTGGGCGTTCTACATTCGGCAGAGAAGGCGCGCATGGCCAGCGAAGGCTACCTGGTGGGCCACGCGCGGTGGTTTCGCAGCGATGCTGGGGAGCGGCTGCTGAATGCCCTGCGACGCTGGGCCGAGGGCCGCGCACGCAGGCCGCAGGGAGTGGCGCGCCCATGAGCTGGACTGCGACGGCACACTACGTTGCCGCGAACTGGCTGGAGATTGCCGGCTTTATTACAACGCTAGCCGGCATCTGGCTCACGACGCGACGGCTTCTCATCTGCTGGCCGGTGGTGCTGGCCGCGGATGTGATCTACCTGGTGGTGTTCTATCGCGCGCGGTTGTTATCGGATGCCTTGCTGCAAATCTTCTTTGTGGCCTTTACGCTTTATGGATGGTGGCACTGGTGGCGCGGGGTGCGCGAAGTGGGCGAGGTGCGCGTGGTTCCGCTGGCGCTTAGGAGCCTGCTGGCCGCATTGGCAGCCGGAGCCGCAGGAAGCCTGGCGCTGGCGGTATTGGCAAAGCACTTCCACGCTGCTCTGCCCTATCTGGACGCCACGCTGGCGAGTTACAGCCTGGTGGCGAGCTGGTGGCAAGCGCGCAAACACATCGCCAACTGGTGGTTGTGGATTGGGGTGAACGTGGTCTACATCGGCGAGTATATTTACAAGGATCTGTGGCCCACGGCCGTGCTCTATCTGCTGCTGGCGATCCTGGCCGTGGTGGGGCTGGTGGAGTGGCGGCGCGCACCGACGGAAAGCTAGATGGCCTGCTGCACCACGTTTCTGAGCGGCTCGCCGGCGATGTAGCGGCGCAGTTCGCCGGCAGCAACGCGCAGCGAGTTGGGCGCAAACTGCGGGCTCGATCCGCCTACGTGGGGCGTGAGCAGCAGGTTGGGGCAGCTCCAGAGCGGATGTCCGTCGGGCAGGGGTTCGGGGTCGGTGACATCGAGAGCGGCGCGAATCTTGCCCGATTGCAGGGCCTCGACCAGCGCATCGGTATTCACAATAGGCCCGCGCGCGGCATTCACGAGCAGCGCACCCTGGCGCATCAGGGCGAACTGTCGGCTATCGATGAGCCAATGCGTTTCCGGAGTCGACGGCAGGATCAGCACCACGACGTGAGCGCGCGGCAACAGCATATCGAGGTCGCCTACGCTCGAGACTGGCGGGTCGGTGCGCGGGCTGCGGGCGATGCGCAGAATCTCAAGGTTGTACGGGGCGAGCAAGCGCTCGATATCCCGGCCTATAGAGCCGTAGCCGACCAGCAACAGGGTTTTGCCGGTGAGCTCTTCGAGCATGACGGGCGGGTAGTGCGGGCGCGTGTCTCCGGTGATGCGGGCGTAGAGGGCGCTGGCCTCGAAGCGGCGTTTCCACACGCCAGCCTGTTGCATCTGAAGATAGAACGGAAAGTTCTTCAGCATGGCCAGAATGGCGGCGACGGTCCATTCCGCGGTGGAGGTATTATGAGCGCCATGCGCGTTGCAGATGGTGACATGGGGGCCGACCACGGGCGGGATCCACTCCGTACCGGCCATGAGCGAAAGCACCAGCCGCACCCCGCGCAGGCGCGGCCAGAGGCGCATAGCCCGGGTGGGGTATGGATCGGGAATCCAGACTTCGATCTCCGTTTCCTGGTCAAGTGAATCGGCCAGGGGAATGAGTTCGACTTCCGGGGGGAAGCCGCTCATCAACTCACCGGTGAAGATTGCGGGGTATCCGACTCGCAGCATTTTTTAGCCGGCCCGCGTAGCGGGCACTCAAGATTATGCTATACGGAGCGCGCGGGCTGGCGGCCGATCGGAAGCGGTCAGTATTTGTTGTGAAAGATCTTCGAATTCAAGTCCGGCCAGATCTCTTTGATGAAGTTGGAGAAGCCGTCCAGCCCTACCTGCGTAACCCAGCGCTGGCCGGTCTTGGTCCAGGTGCGCTCCTGGCTTGGATAATAGAAGCACGAGATGCCCGCAGCCGCGCCGTTGCCCACGATCTCGGAGAAGTTGAAGGCATTGCCCTCGCGATCGGTGCGGGTGATGACCAGGCGAGAGAGCGAATAGCCGGTCCGTTTGATGAGGCCGCCGCGGCCCAGCGTGTAGTAACGCGGATCTTCCCGCGTCGCGACGGGCATCAGGAACTCGGTCATCAGGTTGCCATCGAGCGTATCGGCAAAGTTGTGCCAGTAGTAGCGGGCATACGCGGGCGCGCCATGATGAAATTCGGGATACGAGTTCTCGGTCTGCGCGATGCCCGCCAGGATGCCGACATAAATAAAGCTGGAGTAATCGAAACTATCTTCCATCATGAGGTTGAATTTCTCGCGATGCGAGAGCGGGGGCAGCTTCTGATCGACACTGACGGATCGAAAGTTGGGAATGATCCCCAGGATGCGCCGGGTCTGCTTGCCCTCGTAGTCGGGCGTCTGGCCGGCGGACTGCGTCGCCTGCGCCGCAGTTTGCGGCATGGCGGCAGGCGCGTCGGGCAAGGCGGCGATTTCCAGGGGGTGCGGGTCAGGCTCCGACGAGCCGCTCTGCTGCGCCGAGAGGACGCAGGGGGACGCGCCGGCCGCCAGCGACACGAAGATCGAGAGAAGAATGCGATGCATCATTAGGTTTTGATCCTTGCAGGGGTTTAAATGAACCGCTTTCGTGCTCTTTTTTCGATGCTCGACTGGAGCCTGGGGTGCGCATTTTCGAGGGGCAAATTAAGAATCCACCCAAAGGCGTCCCTGCATTCGGACGCAAGACGGAAAAAAACGCAAGGTCCCGCCCAGGGCGCAGTGAGGGGAACCATGCCTTTTGACGCTAGCAGTGCGAAAACGTGAGAGGCATCAAGGCCAGGTCCGGGCGAGGCAGGCGATCCAGCGTGTATGAGAACATTGCACGACGGGATGTATCGATGCGCCTGATGGCCAACAAGACGATGTCGCAGCGGCAGCTTGCGATCAAGCTAGGCGTGGAACGGATTGAGGACCAAGGATTCCTTAACTGGGAGCGCAGGCGGCAATTGATTCACGCGGCCAAGACCGCACTGGCAGCTGCGCTGTGCTGGTGGCTGGCGCTGCTCTTCGGCCTGCACGACGGCTATTGGGGCGCGATCAGCGCCATCATCGTTCTGCAATCGAACTTTGGCGCCACCGTGACGGCGTCGCGGGATCGCATTCTAGGCACGGTGATTGGCGCGCTGTTCGGGTTTTCATTTTCACTTTTTGGCGCGCTGCCGTGGAATTACATTCTGGCTGTTTTCGCGGCCATCGTTCTGTGCAGCGCGCTGGGTCTGCGCAGCAGTTCGCGGCTGGCTGGAGTCACAATCTCGATCGTGATGCTGGTGCATGCCGGGTCGCATTGGACGATCGCGCTGGATCGCGTCGGCCAGGTGCTGCTGGGCATCGTGGTGGCGCTGGCCGTGACGACGCTGGTGTTTCCCGACCGCGCGCGGCTGCGTTTGCGCGACGGGCTTGCGCAGGAGTTCCTGGTGCTGGGCGCGTTTTTCGAGGCGATTCTCAAGGGCTTTGGGGGCACGCCTGCCAGCGATCTGGAGGAGCAGCACGAGAACGCACTGGCCATGCTGCGCGGCAACAATCAACTGCTGGAAGCCGCGCGCAACGAACCGTCAGGAGGCCCCGGCTGGCGCGAGGGACTGGGCATGCTGGCGCAGTTTGGCCGGTCGATCTTTGACGCCCTGGTGGCGCTGGAGTTCGCGGTGCAAGGCAGCGACGCGGATGGCTTTGCGCAAAGATTGGAGCCGGCCCTGGGAAGGCTGGCCGTGGACATCCGAACCGGTTTTCATTACGTGGCCAGCTGCATTCACAACTGGCGATTCCACGTTCCGCCGCCAGGACTTCTTCTGGAGGAGGACATTGCTCAACTCGAAGCGCGCATGGAGGCGGTGCGCCACACGGGCATTGAATTCTCCCAGGCTGAAATCCTGCGCGCTTACGCCGTGCAACTGCATCTGAAGCAGATTGCGCGGCTGCTGCGCGCCTCGCGCGTTGAGACGAGCCGCGCCATTGGCGAGGCACAGAAGTAGAAGCGGATCATGCGAAGAACGCGCGCAGTGCCGCAACGCAATCCTCAATCTCCTTGAGGGTAATGGCGTAGCCGAAGCGCAGATGGCCCTCGCCCTGAGCGCCAAAGACGGAACCGGGAATGGTGGCGATGTGGGCCTTCTCGAGCAGAATCTGCGCGGCGGCGCGGCTGTTCTTATTTATTTTTTCAACGTTGGGGAAGGCATAGAAAGCGCCCGCGGGCGGCGCACACTCCAGGCCCACTTCATTGAGGCCGGCCACCAGTAGGTCACGCCGCTTGCGATACTCTTCGCGATGGCGGGCGATCTCCGACTCAGGCGTGGCGAGCGCCTGGATCATGGCATACTGCACGGGCGTGGCGAGGCCGTTGGTGGAGTAGAGCACGATCTTGCGCAGCGCGGTCATGAAGGGCTCCTTGGCCACCGCATAACCCGCGCGCCAGCCGGTCATGGCATAGGTCTTGGAGAAGGTGAAGCTGGTGATGGTGCGCTCCGCCATGCCGGGCAGAGAAGCAATGGAAACATGCTTGCCGTCATAGACCAAGTCTTCGTAGGCCTCGTCGGCAATGACGATGAGGTCGCGTTCGATGGCAAAGGAAGCCACCTCTTCCGCCTCGGCGCGCGTGAAGACGACACCGCTGGGATTCTGGGGCGTGTTGTAGTAGATGGCGCGCGTCCGCGGCGTGGAGAACTGCTCGAGCGTTTTGCGCACGCCGTTGCGGCGCGCGCTGATGGTGGGCACCAGCAGCGGCCGCGCCTGGGCGCCGGTGACCAGGTCGCCGATGGGCGTCCAGTAAGGCGAGAAGACCAGCGCGTCTTCGCCGGGATCGAGCACGCTTTGGAAGGCGGCATAGAGGCCCTGCGATCCGCCGACGGTCGCGATCACCTCATCGGTGGTGACATGAATGCCGTTTTTTGCCGCCAGCTTTTCGACCAGCGCCTGGCGCAAGGGCAGCACGCCGGACGATGGGGCATAATGGGTCTGGTTCTCAACCAGCGCCTTGACGGCCGCATACTTGATCGCCTCGGGGGTTTCAAAATACGGCTCGCCACCGTGAAGAGAATGCACCTGCACCCCTTCCGCACGCAGCGCCATCACCTTGTTGCGAATCTGCACAATGTCGGAGAAACCCACCTCATCCAGCCGCTTGGCCAGCCTTATCCCGCTCAGTTTTGCCGCCATGATTGCGTTTCCTTTCGTACCAGGTGGGGAAGCTCTCTGTTTCCAGCATAGCCGAAGTTGGGCTGGACTCGGAGGATGCGGCTGGTCACGAAGCAGCAATCGAAGTGGCGCGCCTAAACCGCGAGCAGCTTTGTGTACACCGCCATGCCAACAACCGCATCGGCGCCTGCTGCGTGTAAAGCGTCGACTTCCTGCTGGCTGCGAATGCCTCCGGCCACAATGAGCTGGCGCGCGGTGAGCTTGCGTAGCCGCTCGGCAACTGCAATGGGAAAGCCCTGCATCAGGCCTTCGCCATCGACGTGCGTATAAAGGAATGCGCCGGCATGGGGCTCGAGCTGCGGGATGGCCGCGTCTGGCGTGAGGGCGACCTGGGCCTTCCAGCCCTTCACAGCGATGAGTCCATTCTTGGTGTCGATGCCGGCCACGATGCAGGCTGGCGTGATAGCGGCGGCGAGATTGGCGGCGAAGCCGGTGTTGACGGTTCCCTGCTCAGAGAAGAACGCGGAGCCAATGATGACGCGCTTTGCGCCCGCATCGAGAGCCTGACGGGCGCGCTCGATGGAGTGGATGCCGCCGCCCACCTGAACGGGGAGGCGCCTGGCTATTTGCGCAACGAGTTCTGAATTGTCGCCCTGGCGCATGGCGGCGTCGAGGTCAATCAACTGGACTAAAGGGAATTTGGAAAACTTTTCGATCCAGTATTCGAAATCATCGAAGGCGAGGCGCAGCTTCTCGCCCTGAACGAGCTGAACGATGCGGCCGCCGAGCAGATCGATGGAAGGAATCAGCATGGCAGCCTCACGGAGACGCCGGCTTTGGCCAGCTCTTGTTTGAGCGAGCGCGCGCTGGATACGCCGAAGTGGAAGATGCTGGCGGCGAGGGCTGCATTGGCCTTGCCATGCGCGAAGACATCGACGAAGTGGGCTACGGTTCCCGCACCTCCGGACGCAATGACGGGAATGCTGACTGCTTCGCTGACCGCAGCAGTCAGCTCGCAATCGAAGCCGGCGCGGGTTCCGTCGGCGTCCATCGAGGTGAGGAGGATTTCGCCGGCGCCACGGGCCTCCGCCTCGCGCGCCCACTCGACGAGGCGACGGCCTGCAGGCTTGCGGCCGCCCTGCACAAAGACCTGCGCGTCATGGACAGGATCGGCGGCGCTGGGATCCCGGCGCGCATCGATGGCCACAACAACGGCCTGCGCGCCAAAGCTGCGGCCGATGGCGTCAATCAACGTCGGATCGGCCAGCGCCGCTGAGTTCACGCTCACCTTGTCTGCCCCTGCTTCGAAGACCTGCGCCGCATCGTCTGCCGAGCGAATGCCTCCGCCGACGCAGAACGGGACGAATAATTCTCGCGCTGTTCTACGCACGGTATCAAGCAGCGTTGCGCGGCCCTCGTGCGTCGCCGTAATGTCGAGCAGCACGATCTCGTCCGCGCCTTCGCGGGCGTGGCGCGCGGCTTGCGTAGCGGGATCGCCGGCATCGACGAGGTCGACGAACTGGACGCCTTTGACGACGCGGCCGGCGCGGACGTCGAGGCAGGCGATGATGCGCTTGGTCAGCATTCAGTTCCCCTCCCAGGCGAGAAAGTTGGAGAGAATCTTGAGACCGGTTGCGCCGGATTTCTCGGGATGAAACTGGACGCCCATCACATTGCCGCGCTCTGCGGCTGCGGCAAACGGCTCGATGTAGTGGGTGACGGCTGCTGTGTCGCCGGTGACGGGAGCCTTGTAGGAGTGCGTGAAGTAGACGAACTCGCCCGGTTTGATGCCGGCTAGTAGACGCGAGCTTGCTTTCACTTCGAGGGAGTTCCATCCGACGTGCGGGACTTTCTCATGGCTCTCAGCAAAGCGCGTGCATAGCTCGGGAAAGTGCGCGAGGCCGGGCTGATCGGGGGCTTCGCTCGATCCGGCGTAGAGCCACTGCATGCCTACGCAGATGCCGAGGAAAGGGACGCCACGGGCAATGGCGGCGCGGATGGCGGGGGTGAGGCCCTGGGCGTCGAGATACCTGGTGGCGCCGAAGTGGCCTACACCGGGGAGGACAATGCGGTCGGCGGATTCGATCGGCGCGCGATCGGCGTCGGTGACTTCGACCTCCGCGCCCAGATGACGGAGCGCCTTCAGCACCGAGGTCAGGTTGCCCGCCTTGTAGTCGATGACGGTTACGCGCATCAGAGCAATCCTTTGGTCGAGGGCAACATGCCGGCCAGTTGCTGGTCGCGCGAGCAGGCAACGCGAAGGGCACGCGCAAAGGCCTTGAAGATGGCTTCGATTTTGTGGTGATTGGAACGGCCATACATGGTTTTGACGTGGACATTGGCGCGCGCGCCGCGGGCGAAGCCTTCAAAGAAGTCAGTGACCAACTCGGTTTGCAGGTCGCCTACGAGGCGCACGCGGACCTTGGTGTCGACTGCGAAGGCCGCGCGGCCGCTCAGGTCGACCGCAGCAATGGCGAGAGTTTCATCCATGGGCATGAGAAAGTATCCGGCGCGGAGAATGCCGCGCTTATCGCCCAGAGCGCGATCGAATGCCTCGCCCAGCGCGATGCCGACGTCTTCCACGGTGTGGTGCTGATCGACATCGAGGTCGCCGTCGCACTTGAGCTCGAGATCGAAAGCTCCATGGCGCGTGAAGAGTTCCAGCATGTGATCGAAGAAGCGGATGCCGGTGGAGATTTTGTATTGGCCGCGGCCTTCAATGGTGAGATGGATGGCGATGCGGGTTTCCGCGGTGTTGCGCTCGACGATGGAGGTGCGCGGGAGCGGTTTGGTATCCCAGGTCCCAGAAGAGGGACCTGGGGCACCCAGGTTCTTCTTGGTTGTCACTGCCTCTCTCCTGTGCTGCGCAACGCAGCCATGGTCTCGCTCAACGCTGCAGCGGCGTGGTGCATCTGGTCGCGGGTGCCGATGGTGATGCGCACGCATCCATCGCAGCCAGGGTCGCTGGAGCGATCGCGCACCAGGATGCCGGCTGCGCGCATGAGACGCACAAACTCCGCGTGGCGCGCGCCGATTTCGACGAGGACGAAGTTGGCGCGGCTGGGCCAACGGCGAATTGCCGCAGCATCGAGGACGCGCTCGAAATCCTCGCGTGCTGCCAGCACTTCGCCGACATACCAATCGAGATACGCGGTGTCTTCGAGCGCTGGGGGCAGGCAGGCCAATGCAAGCGAGTTCACGCTGTAGGGCGATAGGACGCGGCGCACCCAGCGCATGAGTTCCACGGGACCGGCAAGCAGGCCGAGGCGCAAACCGGCGAGTCCGTAGGCTTTTGAGAACGTCCGCGCCACAATCAAGTTTGGCAGCGAGCCCACAAGATCGATGACCGTTTCACCGTGGAAATGGAAGTAGGCTTCGTCTACGAGGACGACTGCGTGAGGCGCGTAGCGCGCCATGTCGAGGATCTGTACGCGCGTGGCCACGCTGCCGGAAGGGCTGTTGGGATTGGCGATGGCGATGATCTTCGTCCGCGGAGCGATGGCTGCGATGAGGCGATCGAAGGGGAACTGCAGATCGTTCGCGGCCTGGACGGTCACTACGCGCGCATCGGTGGCCGATGCGTAGACCTCGTACATGGTGTACGTGGGCACGGGCAGAAGCACCTCGTCGCGGTCGCCGAGGAAGGTTTCAAAGAGGACGTGAATGGCTTCATCGACGCCGTTGGTGAGCGCAACCTGCTCCGCGGCCAGGCCAAGATGCGCGGCGACCATTGCCTCGACCGGCTCGCGCTCGGGATAGCGGGTGAGCGCGCCGGCGGAGATCCTGGCCAGCACTTCGAGCACTCTGGGCGAACAGGCGAGCGTGTTTTCGTTGAAGTCCAGACGGAGGGCGTCGCGGCTGCCCAGGGGCGGGTGATATTCCTTCATTGCCTGCACGCGTGCGCGCGGGGTTGGTTGGGGCTGAGCGATACAGGCCTCAGGGGCTGAAGCCCCACATTCATGTTGGCCAGTTTGCGGCACGACTGAAGCCGTGCCCGGATATATATTCATAGACTCGTCAACCACGATGCCTCCTTGAGCGGAGACCTTTGCCAAGGCGGGTGCGGATGGCTTCGGCGTGACCGGTAAGGCCCTCGGCCTCGGCCAGCAGCGAAGCTTGCGGGCCCAGCGTGCGCAGGCCTTGTGCTGAGTACTGTTGCACGGTGATGAGCTTGACGAAGTCGTTGACGCTGAGGCCGCCGCGCACACGCGCCATTCCGCCGGTGGGCAGGGTGTGATTGGGCCCGGAGATGTAGTCGCCCATGGGTTGCGTGGACCAGCGGCCGATGAAAACCGAGCCCGCGTTGCGCACCCAATCAAGGTCGCCGGCGGCATCGACAGTCAAATGCTCGGGAGCGATGCGGTTGGTGATGGCGCGCGCCTCATCGACACTCGACGCAAGAATTACGAGGCCGTTGCGATCGAGGGCTTCGCGGGCGACGGGGTTGTTGCGGCTGCGGAACTTGGTCTCGGCGACAACTTCTTTGGTCAGATCCGCACGCGTGGTGATGAAGATGGCCAATGCTTGAGGGTCGTGTTCGGCTTGCGCTACGAGGTCGGAGGCGATGGCGGCGGCGTCACCGCGATCGCTGGTGACGACAATTTCCGTGGGGCCGGCGAGCATGTCGATGGCGCAATCGAAGGCCACGAGCCGCTTGGCCGCGGTGACGTAGAGATTGCCGGGACCGACAATTTTTTCAACGCGCGCCAAGCTTGCGGTCCCATAGGCCAGCGCGGCCACAGCGTGCGCGCCGCCGAGGCGACAGAACTCCGCGATGCCCAGCAGGTGAGCGGCGGCGAGGGTCTCCCGCGCAGGCTTCGGCGAGACCACGACGATGCGCTCGACGCCCGCGACCTGTGCGGGGATGGCCGTCATGAGCAGCGTGGATGGGAGTGGATGACGGCCGCTGGGGACGTAGCAACCGACCGAGGCGAGGGGGCGGACGAGCTGGCTGGTGATGAGGCCGGGGAGGGGTGAACTGGTCCACGAGCCTGGGAGTTGATTGACGGCAAATGCACGGATTTGGTTGGCAGCCGTGGAGAGGGCTTCGCGTAGCGCGGGGGATGTCGATTCCCAGGCGGCGGACATTTCTTCGGGCGTGATGCGTAGATTCGCCGCGCCTGGGAGCCCGTCAAAGCGGGCGGCGTAACGGAGCAGCGCGCGGTCGCCTTGCTTGCGCACATCGGCGACGATGCGCTTAACGGCCGGAAGCACGGAGTCGAGGGGCGCGGCGCCGCGTTGTTCGAGCTGGGCGATAGTCCGTGCGGTTTGTTTCCCGCTGCGTCCAGTTGTGTGAATCAGTTTCATGGTTGGCTTCCTGTTTCAGCCTCCGGGGCTAAAACCCATTCTCATTCTGCTGGCCTTATGCGGGAGTTGAAACCCCCGCCTCCCTCCGAATCGAGTTTTTTAGCAAGATGCGAAGCTGTGCTCTTTCAGAACAACTTGATATTGCGTTTTAGGTTTTCCACCCTTGCGATAGAAAGAATCGCAAGGATGGGGCACCCAGATTTCAGTGACGTTGAAGACGGTCTACAGTACAACCTTGTTGAGGGGATACTCGACGATGCCGGTGGCCTTTGCTGCTTTGAGGCGCGGGATCACTTCGCGGGCGGTGCGCTCTTCGAGAATGGTGTTGACCGCGACCCACTCCGGATCGCTGAGTTGCGAGATGGTGGGCGAATTGAGCGCGGGAAGGACCGCGAGCACTCCATCGAGATCGGCACGCTTGACATTGAGCATCAGGCCTACCTGCGATTGCGCGTCGATGGCGCCGCGCAGCATGAGCGCGATGGACTCGATCTTCTGGCGCTTCCACGCGTCGGAGAGGGCGGCCTTGCCGGCGATAAGGTGCGTCTCGCTCTCCAGCACCGTGTCAATGATCTTGAGGTGATTGGCCTTGAGAGAACTGCCGGTTTCGGTGACTTCGACAATGGCGTCGGCCAGCATGGGCGGCTTGACTTCGGTCGCGCCCCAACTGAATTCAACCTTGACGTTGACGCCTTTGGCGGCGAAGTAACGCTTGCTTACCTCGACCAGTTCCGTGGCAACGATCTTGCCTTCGAGGTCCTCGGCGCGTTCGAAGCCGCTGGCCTCGGGCACGGCCAGCACCCAGCGCACCTTGCGGCGGCTCTGCTTGGCATAGGTAAGAGAAGTAACGCTGGTGACGCCGAGGCCGCTCTCGACCACCCAATCGACGCCGGTGAGGCCCGCGTCGAGCACGCCATGATCGACGTAGCGGGCCATCTCCTGGGCGCGAATCAACATGCATTCGATCTCGCTGTCGTCGATGGAGGGAAAGTAGGAACGGCCGTCGGCGTAGATGTTCCAGCCGGCGCGTTTGAAGAGGGCGATGGTGGCATCCTGCAAGCTTCCCTTGGGGATGCCGAGCCTGAGTTTGTCAGCCACGGCTGGCCTCCGTTTCCGCATTGACCTGCCGGCTGGGCGCGGCGATCGGCAACGGGCGCGTGAAACAACTTACAGTGCCCTCGTGGCACACCAGGCCATCGCCTTCCACTTCCACGCGAAACAGCAGCGTGTCGTGGTCGCAGTCGGTGGCTGCGGAAACGACGCGCAGGCGATTGCCGCTGGTTTCGCCCTTCATCCACAGCTTCTGGCGGGTGCGGCTCCAGAAGGTGACGAAGCCGGTTTCCAGCGTTTGGGCATAGCTCTCTGGATTGAGAAAGCCCAGCATCAGCACCTCGCCCGTGCGCGCGTCCTGCACAATGCCGGGCGCCAGGCCATCCATCTTCTCAAAATCAACGCGTTCCACGCTTTTACCCTTTGGTTGAGATTTGTGGAATAAAAAACCCGCCAGCGTTAGTCGCCGGCGGGCCTGGTGTTTCTTCGATCTCTCTGGCCTCTTAGATCAGGCCATGGCAGTCCGCCGGCATGGATGTCCCGTGGTGATGGTGGTGACCATGATGGCGGAGGCTCTTCATCTGTTTCAACCGTAAGGGCAAACCCCGCGCGGTGTCAAATACGCGAATTTCAGATCCGCTCGTAGAGCCGTCCCTGGCGAAGGTCGGGTTGGATGGTTGCGGCTTTGATGGCGCGCGTCACGCCCAGGTGCCAGTCCTTGTCGCGCCACATGCCGACGAATTGCGGACCGCAGAAGTTGCTGCTGGCGATGGCCAGCCACCGGCCCGACGATGCAGCACGCTGCGCGCCAAGGGCACAGAGATCCCTAACCCAATCCCACTTAAGCAACGGCCAGTCCTTGTAATCGACAATGGCCCAGCATTCGGTGGTGATGAGAGGCATGTGCATCTTTGCCGACACTGCGGCCAGCCGATCGATCTTCGCCACCAGAGCTTCCTGCCAGTACCGTGGACGAGCGCGATAGGTCTGCTCGGCCTTGAGACTCAGATTGGTGTAGCCCTTCGGGTCGAAGCGCTCATACGCATAGCCGACAATCTTATAAAACTCATCGCCGTTCTGCTGGGTCATCCAGACATGGGGGTCAAGCAGGTCGAAGTCGCTCAAATCGTGTTCGAGATAGTTCTCCACCCGCCCGGAGCTGCAGGAGAAGAGCAAGGGCATCTTTGGATAGCGGGCGCGCACCAGGGCAATGGTCCTGTGCATGAATTCGAGCGAGGCGGGCTGGTCCCATTCGCCGTAGTCCAAGTGGGGCTTGAGAAATGGCGCCCAGTCGTCACCTGGCCATTCATTGCACAGGTCGGTGTAGAGAACGGTGTCGAGCAAGCCCGCGCCGGCAATCAGATCGAGCGTCTTGATCCAATTTGCGGCCATGACCTCGGGGCCTGAAATGCCCATGCGGGTATTGTCTTGATCCTGTCTGTACCAGGTGGAAAGCCCGACCACGATGCCCCGGTCGCGGCATTTGCCGATGAAGTCAAAGAGAGCCGGCAGAAGCACGATGCGGTTGACGTCGGGGGATCCCCAAAGCTGGGTGTTCCATTCGGGCAGAATCGTCCAGGTCTTATGGGGATCGGCAGCGAGCAGGTGCGGGAAGGGATCGATGCGCACGGCATCGTAGCCACGTTCCCGGAGCTCGTCCAGCGCCCGGTCCCAGTCTTCGTACCCCGCTCCGTCCCAGCGCCGCTCGATCCAGGAAAACTCCCACATGCTGATGGCGCGAGGGTTTTTGGGCCCGTTGGCCGCATGCCGATCCGCATTGCTGCCGGGCTTTTCAGCGCCTGCCTTCGTTGAGTCGGGCAGGCCGGAGAGCGCCGCGCACACCATGCCTTGAAGAAATGTTTTGCGATTCATGGCTGTCCCCCCGAAGGATTGGTTTCCGGCCTACCGGCACATCTCCGCCGCCAGCCGGACAGCGGGATCACCAGCGGGCCGTCTCAAGCACCGGTCAGGATGCGATGCACGATTTCGGCGTTCTCTCTGATTTCGTCCTTGCTGCGGGGGAAGACGCCGACATACACGCCATCCTGCGGCTTGATGCTCGAATACGCGGTGCGGAACGCCTGCGCCACACCGTCGTTGTCGCCGATGCGGCCGGCGGCCAGGATCTTGAACGCAAAGCAGGTCTTGGTGGTTTGCCGGATGACCTTGTACATGCGCGCGGGATCGCTCTGCATGTAGATTTCGCCGGGCATTTCGAGGAGCTGGCCGTTGAGGACCTGTTTCCATTCCTCCGCCGTGCGGGTGCGGTTGTAGACACAGCCGGAGTAGAAATCGACATCCCAGCCCTGCTCTTCGACCAGTTCGATCACTTCGGGTTTGTGCGTGCCCACGCCCACCAGAACGCCCAGGTCGCGCGCGCGTTTGCACCATTCGCGCTCGCTGTCCATGGTGCGATTGCGGAAGGCCAGGTCGACCTCTTCGCCGCGCCGCTGCAACGCCAGCGGCCTGAGGTTTTTTACCAGCGCGGCCGGATCGTCTTTGGCGGTGACCTGAATGATGAGGTGCATCATGCCGCCCTCGGCCTGGAAGCGGGCCAGGTCCTGCGGTGCGCGGCCCATGTTGACGTAATTAAACGCATTGATGCCAAAGCGGTTTGCCCGGTGGAGCACCTCGCAGACCTTGTCCTGCGTGTACCACTCGCGCATGGAGGTGCTGAAGTTGTTGTTGTAATGGGCGAAACCATAGAGCGGATTGACGCCGAGGACCAGGCGGCTGATCTCGGCATCGCCGAATTTCATCTTCGGCACCTGAATCTCGGCATCGGGCAGCGAGGGCGAGCCATTCTGCGCGGGCGGCGCCTGGAGTGGTTCGATTGCGCGCTGGGAACTGGAGCCCGTCACCGTTTCCCCGGCTATCGCGCTGGTTGCTGCGCCTCCCATCACTCCCACGGCCAGGGCCGCGCTTGCCTGCAAAAACTGCCGGCGGGTATTCGCCATAAGGCACCTTCTTCCCTCGAGGCAAGCCGGCCATGGGCGAGCCTGGCTCTCAAATCCGGCGATTGTAGCACCGGCCCGATGGCGCTGTTTGTGATGGCGGTCGCAGTCGGCGGGGTGGATCGAGGCGAGTCCACGCCGAGATTTGGAGTTGCGGGGCCTCTGGGGGAGACGGAGGTCGTTGAGGCAGGACGCTTGGAAACCGGGAGTCTATTTGTGGGGCCTTGCGGTTGGGTTGGGGTGGGGCGGAGAATGGTGCGGTGCGCAAGCTGGCCCTGTTGACGGCGATGATGGTTGGACTGGTGGGCTCATGCTGGCCGCAGACCGCGGCCAAACGGGCAGCGGCGCCGGCGGTTGAGGTCCGGATCGACATCAACCATGCCAGCGTCGATGAGCTGCTGAAGGCCAAGGGCATGACACGCAGCTGGGCCGAGCGCATTGTGCGCTTCAGGCCCTACCGCACCAAGCAGGACCTGCTGGATCGCGGCGTGGTAACGAGCCAGGTCTACGACCGGATCAAGGAATATGTCATTGCCCACCGCGATAAGCAGTGAGCCATCGGGCTACGCCGCTGCTGCGTCTCCCATGTGCTTGTCGCCGCGCTTCAACAGGCGGCTGAGGATGACATAAAGCACAGGGATGAAGACGAGGTTGAGGACGGTGGAGAGCAACATGCCGCCGACGATGGTGGTTCCCACGGAGCGGCGGCCCATGGCCCCGGCGCCGGTGGCAAACGCCAGGGGAAGCACGCCGAGGATGAAAGCGAACGAGGTCATGAGGATGGGGCGCAGGCGGAGTTCCGCGGCCTCAATGGCAGCCTCGGAGATGGAGCGTCCCTTGCGGCGCAGCTGCTCCGCGAACTCGACGATCAGAATGGAGTTCTTAGCCGACAGGCCAATGAGCATGACCAGGCCGATCTGGCAGTAGACGTCGTTGGCGAGGCCGCGCAGGGAGACGAGGCCGAGCGCGCCCAGCACCGCCATGGGCACGGCGAGGAGAATGATGAAGGGGAGCGCGAAGCTCTCGTATTGCGCCGAGAGGGTGAGATAAACGACCAGGATGCCGAGGCCGAAGATGAGCAGCGCCCTGCCGCTGGACTCGATTTCGTCGAGGGTCAGCCCGGTCCACTCGAAGCGCATGCCGGGCATCCTGGTCTTGTTGAACAGGTCTTCCATGGCTGCCAATCCCTGGCTGGAACTGAGGCCAGGCCCGGGGTTGCCATCGATCTCAACCGAGCGGAAGAGGTTGTAGTGGCTGATGACCGGCGGGCCCGCGCTCTGGGCAACGGTGACCAGGTTATCGAGCGGCACCATCTGGCCCGAGTCGGAACGCACATAGTAACTGTGCAGATCGCGCGATGACATGCGGAAGGGCTGATCGGCCTGAACATAGACGCGGTAGGTGCGGTTGTTGAAGTCGAAGTCGTTGATGTACTCAGAACCCATGAACACCCCGAGAGTATTGGTGATCTGGGACAGGGGAATACTCATGGCCTTGGCTTTTTCGCGATCGATGGTGACCAGGACCTGGGGATCGTTGGCGGAGAAACTGGTGTAGAGGCCGGCCAGGTCTTTGCGCGCATTGCTGCCGGCCACCATCTGGTGAGCTACGCGATCGAGATCGGAGAGGGTATTGGCGCCGGAGTCCTGGAGCATGAACTGGAAGCCGCCGAAGCTGCCGACGCCCTGAACGGCCGGGGGCTGAAAGGCCTGCACGATGCCGCCGTCGGGGGCGAACATCAGCATGCCGAACTGCTTGTTGAGGCCGGCAACGATATCGTCCGCGGAGTGGCCCTTGCCGCGGCGTTGATCGGCGGGCAGCGTACTGACGAACATCATGCCTGCGTTGGAGGAACCGCCGGAAAAGCTGAAGCCCATGATGGAAAAGGCGCCGACAAGGTCGGAATTCCGGGTCATGATGGCCTGGGCGCGATCGGCCAGGGCGGTTGTATAGGCCAGCGAGGAGCCCGGCGGCGCCTGCACAATGACCATCAGCATTTCCTGGTCTTCCTGGGGGATGAAGCCGGTGGGGACATGCTGGTAGGTCCAGACCGTGGCGCCGAGACCGGCAAAGAAGAGCAGCAGCAAAACGTAGCGCAACTGCAGCGCGACGTGGATGATCTTGCCGTAGGTGCGCGCAAGCCAACTGACCACGGCATCGGCGCCGTGGATAAACGCCGCGAAGACACGCGAGATGGGCCGGATGTGGAGGAAATCCAATTGTTTGGGACGGTCCTCTTCGCCGCGCAGGAACATGGCCGAAAGCGCCGGCGAGAGGGTGAGCGCGTTGAAGGCGGAAATGGCGATGGCAAACGCGATGGTGAGCGAGAACTGGCGATAGAGAATGCCGGTGGTGCCGGGGAAGAAGGAGACGGGCACGAAGACCGCGATGAGCACCAGCGAGGTGGCGATGACGGCGCTGGTGACTTCGCCCATGGCGCGCGAGGTGGCTTCGTGGGGATCGGAGTGCTCCATGGCAATGTGACGCTGCACGTTTTCAATGACCACGATGGCGTCGTCCACGACCAGCCCTGTGGCCAGTGTGATGCCGAACAGGGTGAGCGAGTTGATGGAGAAGCCGAAGACCTTGATGAACGCGAAGGTGCCGATGAGCGAAACCGGAATGGTGACGGCGGGAATGATGGTGGCGCGCCAGTCGAGCAGGAAAAGGAAGATGACGATGATGACGATGGCGATGGCTTCGGCGAGCGTGACAAGGACTTCGCGAATGGAGTCGCCGACCACGGTGGTGGAGTCGAAGGCGATGGCGTACTTGAGACCGGGAGGAAAGCTCGCGGAGAGTTGCTTCAGCACCTCTTTGCACTTCGCGTCCACTTCAAGCGAGTTGGCGTTGGACAATTGCATGACGCCGATGCCGTTGGCGCTGTGGCCCAGGTATTCAAGGCTGGTGCTGTAGTCCTCGGCGCCGACCTGGGAGTGACCGACATCCTTGAGCAGCACGAGGCCGTTGGCGGAGTTCTTGACGATGATGTTGTCGAATTCTTCGGGACTGCTGAGACGGCCCACGACGCGAACCGGAATCTGGAAGGCCTGCCTTGAGTCAGAGGGCGGCTGGCCGAGCTGGCCGGCGGGAATCTCGACATTCTGTTCGACCAGGGCATTGATTACATCGGTGGCGGTGAGGGCGCGGGAGGCAAGACGAACGGGGTCGAGCCAGACGCGCATGGCGTACTTGCGTTCGCCGAAGATCATGACATCGCCAACGCCGGGGACGCGCTTGATCGCGTCCTTGACATATACATCGAGATAGTTGGAGAGAAACTCGGCGGAGTAGCGGCCATCGAGGGTGTAGAAGCCGGCGCCGAGCACGAAGTTGAAGTTAGCCTTGGTGATGGTGATGCCGGTGGCGTTGACCGCGGCGGGCAGGCGGCCCTGCACGCTGGCCACACGGTTCTGGACATCGACGGCGGCGATGTCCAGGTCGTAGCCGGTCTTAAAGGTGGCGGTAATGGAACTGGTGCCGCTGTTGGTGCTGGACGAGCTGATGTAGCGCATGCCCTCAACGCCGTTGATGGACTCTTCGAGGGGAATGGTGACGGCCTTCTCGACGGTGTCGGCATTGGCGCCCACGTAATTGGTGGTCACCATCACCTGCGGAGGGGTCAGGGTGGGATACATGGCAACGGGAAGATTGGGAATGCACACCGCGCCGGCGAGGATGATCATCAGCGCGCAGACGGTGGCAAAGACCGGCCGATGGATGAAGAAGTCGACAAACAAGATGAGCCTTCCTTTTTAGCTTTCAATGGGCGTGCAGTTGGCGGCGTCCAACCGCAGCGGGCGGCAACCTGCCTGAAGGCGGGCGACCGATCCGTCTAGGAGCCCATGGGCATGACCGGCATGCCGTTGACCAGGAACTGGGTGCTGGAGACGATTACCTTGTCGCCCGCGCTGAGTCCCGAGGAGATGGAGTAGGTGTTGCCGACCGTGTCGCCCAGCGTGACCGCCGTCTGGTTCGCCATCCAGTGCCCGTTCTGCTGGCGGGCGACAAACACAAAGCTCTGACCGCCCTGGCGCGTGACGGCGAGGACCGGCACGACCGCCATGGGGGTGGTGCTCCAGATGACGCGCGCCTTGATCATCTGGGCATTGCGCAGCACCTCAGGCGTGGCATGGACGGGGGCCTTGACCAGGATTCCCTGGAGCATGCTATCGACCTGCGGCGACAGGAAATCGATACTCGTCTTTTCGAGAAGATTGCCGGCGGTGTCGGTCAGCTCGACACCGAGCCCCAACTTCACCTGGCTGGAGCGCTCGGTGGGAACGTAGATATAGGCCTCCAGATCCTTGTTTTCATCCACCGTGGTGAGGACTGTGGAGGACGAAACATAATCGCCCACGTGGACCGGGATATCGCCCACCACGCCGTCGAACGGCGCGCGGATGCTGTAGTAGTCGAGCTGCTCCTCCTGGGTCTTGCGCATGTCGACGGCGGACTCGTAATCGGCCTTGGCGTTGTCAAAGGCCTGGCGGGCCTGATCGAATGCGTCGCGGCTGGTGACGCCGGCCTCAAAGAGCTTGCGCTGGCGCTCGATCTCCAGCGTGTTGTAGTCGTAGAGGGCCTTCTTCTGGCGCTCGGTGGCGCGCGCCGAACCAACCATGGCCAACTGGTGCTGCGGATCGATCTCCATCAATAATTCACCGGACTTCACGTGATCGCCCGAGCGGACGTGTATCTGGGTAAGGCGGCCGTCGACCTGGGGCTGCATGGTGGCGGACCGGCGCGACTTGATCGTGGCGACGTACTCGCTGCTCTGTTGCACCGGGGCCATGCTCACGGTGGCGGTCTGCACCGGGAACCCCTGCATTCCGGCCCCAGCAGGCGGCGCCGCAGCCTGCTGGCGCTGGCAGCCTGTCGACACTAACCCTATGAAAATGAAAGAACAAATGCCAAGAATGAGTTTCAACGCGTTGTGCCTCGCTTGCTTGTTCCTGTGTCCAGCCCACCTGGGCTGGAATTCAGGCGTTGGCCAGATGGATTGAGACTTCGGATTCGGGACGGCGGCAGTTTCCGCATCCCCAGTCTTTGCCGGAGCCTGCCGGAAGAGCCACCGCCAGCCGGCGGAAAATCGATGCAATAGAGCCTTTTCTATCTGACGGCTGGAGGGGCGCCAATGACGCAAAAAACTTCGCGGCGCGGGGTGAAGATTCCGGACAGGGCCACCACCCTCAGGCGTTTCCCGCGCGCCATGCAAAGGGGTTGAAGTTGGTCCGATCGTCAAAGGCATCTACTCCCTCGGCGCGTTTCAGCCGGCCCACCACCAGGTAGGTGAAAGGCGTGGCCACGACCTCGACCACCACCTTGACCAGGTAGGAGGAGAAGATCATCCAGGCCAGCATCCGGGCCGGATGGGCTCCCCAAAAGGCCACCAGGATGACCACCGCCGTGTCAACCGCCTGACCGGTGACCGTGGATCCTACGGTGCGCGTCCACAGCCAGCGGCCGCGGGTGATGAGCTTCATTTTGGCCAGCGTGTAGCTGTTGGTAAACTCGCCCGCCCAATACGCGACCAGGCTGGCAACGGCAAAACGCGGCACCACGCCAAACACCCTGGCGAAGGCCGCCTGGTCGTTCCAACCCGGCGCCGGCGGCAGCGCCACGGCCAGCTCACCCATGGCCGCGAGCAGCGCCATGGCGAAGAAACCAAGCCAGATCGCGCGCCGCGACGATCCGTAGCCGTACACCTCGGTAAATACGTCGCCGCAGATGTAGGTCAACGGGAAAAGGAATTCGGCGGCGCTGATCTGAAGCTGCCCGAACTGGCAGATTTTCGGCCCTACCAGGTTCGAAATCAGCAGCACCACGACAAACCCGATGGTCAGCGTGTCCAGATACCGGTAGGGTCGAGTCACCCTAAGAGGATAGCGCACGGCGGCTGGCGGAAGATTGGCGGTTTGCGCTGCGGAACCGGGACGGCTAGAAGGGTGATTCCGGCCAGGCGACAGCTTGGCTCCGGCCCGGGTGCGGGAAGTGGCTGAGCTTCTTTGACATGGCTCTTGCGAGTTGATAGCCTTCAAAAGGGCGCATGCGGCTATTTCGGGCCGATTCCTGGCCCCCAGAGCGTCCCCGTCGTCTAGCCCGGCCTAGGACACCGCCCTTTCACGGCGATAACACGGGTTCAAATCCCGTCGGGGACGCCAACAAAATAAAAGACTTAGAGTAAATCGAACCAAAACCCGAGGGTTTGAAAGGGTTCGATAAGAAAAGGCCGCTTTCAGGCTTCATCTTCGTCCTCCTTCTTTTCCCCCATGATCTGCCGTGCGACTCGGCTGTGCGCCGTGCGTTTCACATCCGTGACGGCTTGCGTATACACATCCATCGTCACCTTGAAGTTGGCATGGCGGAGAAGTTCCTGGATCGTCTTGATGTCTTCTCCATTCGCCTTCATCAAAGTTCCGAAGCTGTGTCGCAGCGTGTGCCAGCCCACGGGTTCCGTGATGCCGGCGGCCTCTAACGCCGGCTTGAGATAAACCCGATAGAGCGAACTTGGCCAGTAGGGCTGCTTGCCTTTACCGTGTGGGCTGGCAAACACCCAGTCGTCCTGCTGGTTGTAGGCGCAGCGAAGCCGCCACGACCATAGCGATTCTGCCAGTTCCGCATCAATGGGAATCGCCTTCTTCGAGGCCTCCGTCTTGCATCGCTCGATCCGTTGCTTGACCACGTCGCGGATGACAGAGATTTCCAACTGCTCGAAATCGATGTCGGACCACTTGAGGCCCAGCAATTCTCCGACCCGCAATCCCGTCAATGCACCAAGCAGCACTGCCGTCTTTGCCGGGTCTACCAGATTTGCCAGAAATCCCTTCAACTGATC
>Ga0326727_10006339_pt1 | contig 32587 bp, 26 predicted proteins | sample MB2enrmetagenome_FD_207643 | JGI IMG/M metagenome (GOLD analysis project Ga0326727, IMG submission 207643) | Lab enriched peat soil microbial communities from McLean, Ithaca, NY, United States - MB29MY | ecosystem: Environmental > Terrestrial > Soil > Wetlands > Peat | place: USA: New York...
TGTCCGTTGCTGTCGGGACTGCTGGTCAGCAACGCCCACCCCGTATTCTCGTCCAGGAAGAACAGGCTGCTGAGCTGCTGCTGCGACGCCGTGGGAGTGATTACCTGCCACGTGCTCCCGGCGGTTGAAGTCCAGAGCACCCGGTCGCCCACCCATATCCAGCCGGCGGTAGGCGACAGCAATTGTGCGTTCTGGAACCCGCTCAGTCCATTGGCCGGCGGAAAAACTTGAGCAAAAGAACTCAATGCAAAGATCACAAGCACCGGCACAAGCAGTGATAGCTTCAGCTTCATTGGGTCTCCCTCCTGTCCTTGACGACAGGTATACACACTTTTCCTTTACCCGCCCGGGGACGGTCCTGCGCATAGGATACTCCATTCGAGTCGCGAGTCGCGAGTCGCGAGTCACGAGTCACGAGTCGCGAGTCGCGGGCCGCGGGACGCAGGACGCGAGTGGCGAGACGCGAGACGCGGGACGCGAGCTTTGAGCTGCGAGTAAGAACCGCTTTCGACATAACAATCGTCAGTTTCCAGTTTGCAGCCCGACCAAGGGTTACCCCGGTGCCGCGCCATGCAGCAAACTGCCGGCTGGCTGCAAACTGTGAGCTGTCAGCTGTCTCGCGACTCGCAACTCGCAACTCACTGCATTTTGCAGCAGTGCAAAACGCAGCGATCCGGAGCAGAACGCAGTGGCCTCCGCTATGCCTATCCCGCTGGTCATCTGTTAAGTTATTGATTCTATTACACAAGTATGCATTCTTCGATTTGTCCTCGACGTGCTCATATGAGGTCGAAGTTCGTAGGGGCGGAGGTACGTCATGACGATCTTATTCGTGCTACTTACATTTCTTGTCATCATAACGATCACTTACTACACCAAACGGGGCGAGCCGGTGGTTCAGCCAATGGTAATGGCAGGCCGGCCGGCGGCGCCGCGTCTCAATCGAGACATGGGCTTTGATATTCCCAACGGGTACTGTTTCCATCCCGGGCACACCTGGGTACTGGATGAAGGGCGGCAGAACGCTCGCGTCGGCATGGACAACTTTGCCACCAACCTGATCGGCAAAATCGACCGCATCGAAGTCGCCGGCCTGAATCGCTGGGTACGGCAGGGCCAGAAGGTCTGGTCGGTCACGCGGGACGGCATGACGGTGGACATGGTGTCGCCGGTCGAAGGTGTGGTCATTGCCGTAAACCAGGAAGTTCAAAAGGACCCCAGCCTGGCCGCCAAGGACCCGTACAAGGACGGCTGGGTATGCGTCATCAAGGCGCCCGAGCTCGCGACCAACGTCAATAATCTTCTGCGCGGCACTTTTGTTGGACCGTGGATGCAGAATACGCTGCGCCGGTTCGGCGCCATGACGGCGCAACTGGCGGGAGCGACCGCGCAGGATGGCGGCCTGCCCGTCCCCGGAGTGCTGGCGCAGGTGGATCCGGCAACGCAAAAGGCCCTGATCAAGGAATTCTTTTTGACATAGCCGTGGCGCCGGCGAGCGCACTCGAGGAGGCCGGAATATGAGCACCAAGCAAAAAGCGCTGCTGATCGATATCACCAAATGCATCGGCTGCCGGTTATGCGAACAGGCCTGCCGCGACGGTCACGGCCAGCCCCAGGAACAGCCGGAGAAACTCTCCGCCACATCGTTCACCATCATCGAAGACCACGACGACAAGCATGTCCGGCGGCTGTGCCAGCACTGCGTCGATCCCGCCTGCGTTTCCGCCTGTCTGGTGGGCGCGCTGACCAAGAGCGAACTGGGCCCGGTGATTTACAACGACAAGAAGTGCATGGGCTGCCGCTACTGCATGGTGGCCTGCCCCTATCAGGTGCCGAAATACGAGTGGAACAAACTGGCGCCCTACATGCGCAAGTGCAACATGTGCTACGAGCGCGTGTCGCTGGGACAGCAAACTCGCTGCGCCGAGGCCTGTCCCACAGGCGCCACCATCTTCGGCAACCGCGACGACCTGCTGCATGAAGCGCACGTACGCATGGACCAGAATTCCGCCTATGTGCAGCACCTGTATGGCGAGAGCGAATTGGGCGGGGCCTGCGTGATGTACCTCACCGATGTGCCTTTCGAGAAGCTGGGATTCATCGCCCCACCCAACGACCGGCCTTTGCCGACGCTTTCCGAGGCCGCCTTGGGCGATACGCCCACGGTGGTCCTGGTGGGCGGCTCGTTGCTGGCCGGCCTGTATTGGATCACGCAACGGCGCCGCGAAGTATTGCTGGCGGAAAGCGGCCTGAAGCCGCAAAACGAAGACCACGAAAAAGAGAGGAGCTAGCCATGCTCAGCCTGGTCAAGAAAATCACGTTATGGCGCGTCATTTGGGTGGTGATTGTCGGCGTCGGCCTCTACGGCTCATATCTCCGTTTCTTCAAGGGATGGGAGGTGGCGACCAACCTGACCGACGCGCAACCCTGGGGCATCTGGGTGGGCATCGGCACGCTGTGCGGCGTCGGACTTTCCGCGGGCGGATTCGCCATCGCCGCGGCCGTCTATCTGCTCGGCATGGAGCGCTATCGCCCGGTATTGCGCGCCTCCATTCTGATTTCGTTTCTCGGTTATTCGACGGTGTGCACCGGGATGTTATATGAGCTGGGCCTGCCCTGGCGCATTTATCACCCGCTGATTTACTGGAACCACCGCTCGGTGCTGTTCGACGTCGCGCTCTGCGTGATGTGTTACACCTCCGTGCTGACCCTGGAGTTTCTGCCGCAGGTGCTGGAAAAACTGCCGGGAAAACTGAGTACGATGCTTTTGCACTGGCATCATAAGATCCTCATCGGCCTGGTTCTGGCCGGGGTGTTGCTCTCGTCGATGCACCAGTCGTTTCTGGGCGGGCTGTTTCTTATCATGAAGGGCCGCATTTATCCGCTCTGGTACAGCCAATATCTGCACACGCTGTTCTACATGTCGGCCATTCCCGCCGGCCTGGCGGTGGTGATCATGGGAATGTATCTCAGCATGCGCTCGCTGGGCGTAAAGCTGGACTATTCCATCCTCATCGACCTGTCCAAAGTGATCGTCCCCATGCTGAGTATGTACGGGATCTTCCGCTTCGTGAACCTGCTGGGCAACGGGACCGCGCCTTACCTGTTCAAATGGCGTATGGAAACCGCCTACTTCTGGCTGGAAATCCTGCTCCTCGTGATTGCGCCCATCGCCCTGTACAGCCAGGAGCGCGTGCGCAATAACCCGGCCGCACTTTATTGGACCAGCGCCATCCTGGTGATGGGATTCATCACCAACCGCATCAACACATCCATCACCAGCATGGAATTCGCCACGCATGCGAACTATGTGCCCAAATGGCCCGAACTATTCATGACCATGATGATGGTGGCCGTCGCGGTCGCCGTATTCCGCCTCTGCGTGATGTACCTGGACGTGTTTCCGCGCCCGGCAAAAACCCAGAGCTGGCTGACGGCTACGACCCCGGCACAGGCGTAGGAAAGGTTTCAAAGTTTCGGAGGGTCTTATGGGCACTCCCAAATAGTTGTTACCCGGAGCGTAGCGAAGGATCTGGTTTCCTCTTCGCGTGCACGAAAACAGCAGATCCTTCGCTGCGCTCAGGATGACAATTCTTAAGAGAACCCGCGAAGGAACTTATGCAAGCGGACGATCTGTTGCCCCGTGAAATTGCGGAAATCGAGGAAGAATCAGATCCCTTGCTGGCGGCGACCATCGATTTCGAAGAGGTTGCGCGCCACCTCGACCTGGAAGACTGGATCGTCGCGCGCCTGCGGCACAGCGAGCGGGAAATCACCCTGAACCTTTCCGTCCTGCGCGACAACGGCGGTCCCGCGACCGTGGGAGCCATGCGCGTTCAACATTTCACGGGCGGCCAGCCGTCGCTGGGGCCGGTGCAATGGTCGTGCGCGGCGCAGCCGCAGCGTCTGCGGGCGGAAGCCATGGAGCACACCTGGCAATCCGCCCTGTTGCAGCTGCCGTTGGGTGGCGCCGCGGGAGCCATATGGCTCGATCCCGCGCCTTTGAGCGAACGGGAACTGCGGGAACTGGCGCGTGCCTTCGCGCAGGGATTGCGCGGCGTAAATGGCGCTCGCAGCGACGTGCTCGCCCCCGGTTCCGGATGTAATGAACAAACCATGGCCTGGATGTTGGATAGCCACGCGCATCCCGAACCCCACTGGAGGGCGGCGGCCGTCGGCAAGCCCAGAACTCTCTGGGGCATTCCCGGCTACTATACCGCTACGGCGCGAGGCATCAGCTGGCTGTTGGGGCAGATTCTGGCCCCGATCGACGGGCGGCGGATCAGTATTCAAGGCTTCGGCAGCATCGGTAGCGCTCTGGCCCATCAACTGGATCAGGCGGGCGCCCGTCTGGTGGCCGCGGCGGATGTTTCCGGAGGACTCTACAACCTCAACGGCCTTGATGTGGATGGGTTAGAGAAACACGTGCAACAGCAAGGGGTACTCTTCGGATATCCCCCGGCGGACGCCGTGCGCAACACCGACGTTTTGGAGATGGAATGCGACGTCGTAGTACTGGCCGCCGCCGAGCGGCAGGTCACGGTCACCAACACCGGCCGCATCCGCGCTCCCCTGGTAATCGAAGCCACCCGCAACGCCATCACCCGGGCAGCGGAGCAAGCGCTGATCGCGCGCGGCATCACCGTCATTCCTCATCCCATCGCAACCGCCGGAGCGGCTCTTGCCAGCTATGCTGAATGGTCCTGGAACGTCTATTCGGAGCTGACAACGCCGCCCGACCTGCCGGAAATCATCGCCACCCATATGCGCCGCCTCTGGGACGCCGTCAGTTCCGCGGCGCGCGAACACAACACTTCCCTCCGGCAGGCCGCCCTGTTGCTGGCCGCGAGGCGTATTGCCGCACAAATGCGTTTGACCCGCGGTTAGTTGCTGATTCGGACGGCTGAAAGAACCGGTTCCCGGGTTGAGGCACGGGTTCATCCGTGCCGTTAAGTCCCTTTACGAAAAATGCCCGCGGGCCTCAGCCCGCGGGCATTTTTCAGCAGCCTGCAATTCCCGAATTATTCCACGGTAACCGACTTGGCCAGATTTCTGGGCTGGTCCACGTCGCAACCGCGGCGCACGGCGATGTGGTAGGCCAGCAGTTGCAGCGGCACGATCTCCAGGATCGGCGACAGCAGTTCCGGCGCCGGCGGAACATAGAAGACGTGGTCGGCGCCTTCCATGATTTCATCGTCTCCTTCGGTGGCAATGGCAATCACCTTGCCCGAGCGCGCTTTGACTTCCTTCAAATTGGACAGCGTCTTCTCATGGCGCAACACGGAGGTGGGATCGTCCTTGTCGCAGGTGGCGATGATGACCACCGGCAGGTTTTCGTCGATGAGGGCATTGGGACCGTGTTTCATCTCGCCGGCGGGATAGCCTTCGGCGTGAATATAGGAAATTTCCTTCAGCTTGAGGGCGCCTTCCAGCGCGATGGGATAGTGAATCCCGCGGCCGAGGAACAGGAAGTCCTGCGCGCGCTGGTACTGTTTGGCGAGATCTTCGGTCTCTTCTTCCTTCGCCAGAATGGTTTCCAGCTTGGCGGGGATGTGTGCCAGTTCCACAATGGCGGTCCGCGCCTGGTCGGGCGTGATCTTGCCCCGCTTCTCCGCCAGGTAGAGCGCGAACAGATACAAGGCGGTCAACTGCGCGGTAAATGCCTTGGTGGACGCCACCCCGATCTCGGGGCCGGCGTGGGTATAAATGGTGCCCTGGGCCTCGCGGGTTACCATGGAACCCACCACGTTGCAGATGGCCACCGTCTTGGAGTCTTTGGCTTTGGCTTCGCGCTGTGCCGCGATGGTGTCGGCGGTCTCCCCGGACTGCGTGATGAGCATGGTCAGGGAATCGGCGCCCAGAATGGGATCGCGATAGCGGAATTCGCTGGCGTAATCGACATCCACCGGAACCCGCGCCAGGCGTTCAATCATGAATTTGCCGGCCAGGGCGGCGTGCCAGCTGGTGCCGCAGGCGGCAATGTTCATCTTCTTCAGGTCGCGGAAAGCCGCCTCGCTGATCTCCATCTCGTCGAGGAAAATGGCGCCGGTATCCAGCGATACGCGTCCCAGCGTGGTATCGCGGACGGAGCGCGGCTGCTCATAGATTTCCTTGAGCATGAAGTGCTTGAACCCGCCTTTTTCCGCCATGATCGGGTCCCAGGTAATGTGCTGCACTTGCCGCTGAATGGGCTGGCCATCGAAATCGGTGAGGCTGACTCCAGCGGGAGTGATCACCGCCAGGTCGCCGTCGGACATGAAAAACAGGTCGCGCGTGTGATACAGGATGGCGGGAATATCGGACGCAACAAAATATTCGTCCTTGCCGAGGCCGATGACCGCGGGCGGACCCAGGCGCGCCGCCACGATCTTATTGGGCTCGTCCACGGCGATTACGGCGAGGGCGAAGACACCGGTCAGTTCTTTGACGCACCGGCGCACCGCCTCTTCCAGAGGCATGACGTGGCCATCTTGCTTTCCGCCCAGAAAATGCTTCTCGACCAGATGGGCGATGACTTCCGTATCGGTTTCCGTGGAGAACTTATGGCCTTCCTCGCGCAATTTCTTTTTCAAGGAAACATAGTTCTCGATGATGCCGTTGTGGACAACCACAATGCGCCCGCTGCAGTCGCGGTGCGGATGGGCGTTCTCTTCGGTCGGGCGTCCGTGGGTGGCCCAACGGGTGTGGCCGATTCCGTAAGTGCCGTCCAGCGGCTTCAGCCGGATGACTTCTTCCAGGTTGCGCAGCTTGCCTTCCGCCCGGCGAATCTGCAAACCGTCGCCATCGCCAGCCACCGCGATTCCTGCCGAATCATAACCGCGGTACTCCAGCCGCCGCAGCCCGTCGATAATGACGGGGACCACCCGCTTTTTACCTACATATCCAACGATGCCACACATAGTTTTTCGCCTTCCGATAGATTAGCGGGAACTCGCCCTCGCAACCGGCTGGCTTCCCGCGCCTCGGATGTCGCCGGTCCTGCGCGTACCCGCCGGCATCTCCCGGCGGGTCTGCCTAATCTTCGATCCGGTATTGAAATTCTTCAATCACCGGGTTGGTCAGCACTTCCCGGGCGATTCGTTCCACTTCGGCCTGAGCCTGTGCCTGCTCCAGACCGTCCAGCTTGAATTCGAAATACTTGCCCTGCCGGACATCGCCCACGCCCTGATAACCCATTTTTTTCAGGGCATTTTGAATGGTTTTTCCTTGAGGATCGAGCACACTCCTCTTCAGCGAGACGTATACGTAAGCTTTCATCCTGAGTGGATTATAACGCGAGCCAGAAGGGTTTGGCAGTTTCCAGATTGCCGTTGGTACCAAAGTAACTCCGGCCCACCACTGGCCCAACGCCGCTCACAGTTTACAGTTCACAGTTTGCAGCCCAAGCGGTGGTTGGAAGCGGGGGGCGCCCCGGCTGTGAACTGCAAGCTGTAAACTGTGAGCCTTTTACAGCCCAAACAACTCGCGCAGGCGCTTGGTTTGGGCGCGGCTGACGGGAACTTCGGTTTGATTCTTGTCGCCCATACGCAACTGGTAGGACGACTTGAACCAGGGCACCACTTCCTTGATTCGGTTGATGTTGACCAGATAGGAGCGATGCGCGCGCCAGAACAGATTGGGGTCCAGAGCCGCCAGCAGTTCTTCCAGCGTGCGGCAGTTCGACTGGCCTTCCGCAGTGGCGGTCACCACCGTAATCACGCCATCCTCGATGGAGGCAAAACAGATGTCCTTCTGATCGACCAGAAACAGCCGGCCGGTGGATTTGATCAGGATCTTGGAAGTCGCCTGCGGCTTCTGGGCCTCCAGCATTTTGACCAGCGTGTTCAACTTGTCGTCCGGAGCCGACGACTGCCGCCGCTCGCGCGCCTTCTGCACCGCCTGGACGACCCGCTTCTTATCGAACGGCTTTAACAGGTAATCGACGGCGTTGACTTCGAAGGCCTTCACCGCGTACTGGTCGAAGGCGGTGGAAAAGATGATTTGCGGCAACGGCAAACGCTTGTCGATCAGCTTCTTGATCACGCCGAAGCCGTCCAGACCCGGCATCTGCACGTCGAGAAACACCAGATCGGGCGCATGCTCCTTGATCTGGCTTACGGCCTCCAGGCCATTGTGCGCCTCGGCGACCACTTCCACGTCCTCCACGTTCTTCAGCAGGTACGCCAGTTCATCCCGCGCCAACTGCTCATCGTCGACGATCACCGCTGATAGCGACATGCACGTCTCCCGTAAAGGGCCGTTGAACGTTTTTCGTTTCACGTTTCACGTCGAACCCTTCGAACGCTTGAGTATGCCCGGAATGGCAGCGGCAGGTCAAACGGACGCTTCCCGTTTCACGTCGAAGGCGGGCCGGCTCTGTTTCCAGCCAAGCGCTCTGGCGGAAATGTGCAACGTGAAACAAACCACGTGAAACGAGAAACGAAAAACGTGAAACGCTCTTCTAGTACACTGCTGCTCATGGAGGTCATTTACGGACTACACCCGGTAGAGGAGGCTGTCGCTTCGCGGGGGCGGGCGGTGGAGTACGTCGGCGTGGCTCGCGAGCGCCATGACGCCAAGCTTCAGCGCGTGATCGACCGCTGCCGGGAGGCGGGCGTCTCGCTGCGTTTTTTGCCGCGCGAAGAGCTTACGCGGCTGGCGCGCACCTCGTCGCATCAAGGGATCGTGGCGGTAGCCAAAGAACATAAGTACGCCGACGTGGACGACCTGCTGCAGCGCCGTCGCGGAAAGTACGCCTTTCTGGTGGTGCTCGATGGCGTCGAAGACCCGCACAATCTGGGCGCGGTCATCCGCACCGCCGATGGCGCGGGCGCCGACGGCATTATCATTCCCGAACGCCGCGCCGTGGGGGTTACCGCCACCGTGGCCAAGACCGCCGCCGGCGCCATGGAACACCTGCCGGTCGCGCGCGTCACCAACATCGGACGTTCCCTGGAAGAATTGAAGGCCCAAAATATCTGGACGGTCGGATTGGACGAGCGCGGCACGCAACCGTACGACGCGCTCGATTACCTGATGGACTGCGCCATCGTGCTGGGAGCCGAAGGCGCCGGCCTGCATGAACAGGTACGCAAGAAATGCGATTTTCTGGTTTCGATTCCCATGCTGGGCAAGGTGCCGTCGCTGAACGTAGCGGTGGCCGCAGCGGTCATGATGTACGAAATCGCCCGCCAGCGCCGGGGAAATTCACCACAGAGGACACCGAGGACACAGAGGAAGACTGAGTAATTGAAAATCGGGTAATCGGGTAATTTGAGGCCTGATCGGCTGCTTGCCCGATTGCTCAATTGCCCGATTCCTCAATTCGTGAAAGGCGAGCCGCACTGAAAAGCATGCGGGGTAAATTGCAAATTACAAATTTGAAATTGAAAATTTTCCTCTGTGTCCTCTGTGTCCTCTGTGGTGAAATCTCTCTGCATGCCGCGGCTCTGGACCGCGATGCCTTCACCTTTACCGCCTACGATCTGCGGGCGCAGGTGGTTCCGGGCGATCAGACATTTGAGGCCCGCGGACACATTACCTTGCGCAACGATTCGCCGTCGCCACAACGGTTCATTTCCCTGCAGATTTCTTCCACCTTGGATTGGAAATCGATCAAGATCGCCGGCAAGCCGGTGGCGTACACCACCGGATCGTATAACACGGACATCGATCATACCGGCAGCGTGTCGGAAGCGATTGTCACCCTGACCAAGGCCATTGCGCCGAAAAGCACGGTTGAACTGGAAATTGCCTACTCCGGCACGATTCCCTCCGACGCCACCCGCCTCACCCGCATTGGCGCACCCGCGGAAACGGCTGCCCGCGCCGATTGGGACCAGATTGGCGAAGCCTTCACCGGGGTGCGCGGCGTCGGGTACGTTTGCTGGTATCCGGTGGCCATGAATGCCGCCAGCCTGAGCGACGGCTCCGAGGTTTCCGCCACTCTGGGCGCCTGGAAGGAGCGGCACGCCGCTTCGACCTTTAGGCTGACACTGGTGGTGGCATCGGACAACCTGGTCGCCACCAACGGGCGTCTGCTGGGTGAAAAGGCCCGGGTCACGGCCGACGGCCCGGTGCATGAGCGCAACTACGAGTTCTCCCCCATGGGCCTGGCGCCGCCCACGTTTACCATCGGCGACTATACGGAGCTGAGCCGTCCCGCCATCAACGTAATGCATCTGCCCGGTCATCAGGCTGGCGCGCAGGAGTACCAGCTGGCGGCGGAAAAGCTGTTGCCCACGATCAGCGATTGGTTCGGACCGCCGCGGGAGCGGGTGGTCGTGGTGGAATTGCCGGAGGGCTACGCGCTCTTCGAAAGCGGAGCAACGCTATTCACGCCCCTTGCGGTCCCCGGCCGGCAGGCCGTGGAAGTTGTCATCGCTCACCAGCTGGCGCACGCCTGCCTGAATTCGCCCCGGTTATGGATTGCCGAAGGCTTGGCGCACTTCGCCCAGGCTCTGGTGCGTGAACAACAGGAAGGACGCAAGGCCGCGCTGGCTTACTTGCAACCGTTTCTTGCGCCCCTGGCGGAGGCAGAGCGGCAGGCGCGTTCCACGGGCGTCGCCAACAGTCCGCCGGCGGAAGGTGAACCCCTGGTCCGGGCCACCGACGAGATCTATTTCCGCGGGAAGGCGATGTTCGTCTGGTGGATGCTGCGCGACATGGTAGGCAATGACGCGCTCCAGCATGCGTTGCATCAATACCGCGCGGCCGATGACAAGGAACCAACTTATGTGCAACGGCTGGTGGAAACGGCCAGCCACCGCAAGTTAGAACAGTTCTTCGACGATTGGGTGTACCGCGACCGCGGTCTCCCCGACTTTCGCATCGATTCGGTTTTCCCGCGCCAGACGCTGCCCGAACCGGGACCGGTGATTGTGACGGTCACCGTACAAAACGACGGTGACGCCGGCGCCGAAGTTCCGGTCATCATACCGGTCGGAGAAAAAGGCGAAGCCGTGCAACGCCTCCAGGTCCCGGCACACGCAAAAGCTTCCACCCGCCTCGAAACGCCTGCCATCCCCGCCGAAGTGGTGGTGAATGACGGCAGCGTCCCCGAATCGGACGTCAGCAACAACGTGTTCACGCTAAAAAAATAACACGAGGCAGCCGTCGGCCGGACAACCCAAAATCGCAATTGGCGATTGGCTATTGGCCGTTGGCTCAGACCGGAAAGGCTCACAGTTTACAGCTTGCAGCCGGAAAAGACAGGGGCCGATCTCTGGCTGCGAACTGTGAGCCGGAAACCTATATTCCCTTCCAACGTGAAACGTGAAACGAAAAACGTGAAACGGGTTCCTCTGGCCGACGGCCGACGACCGAAGGCCGACGGCGTTCTCGCTTTGGTACACCCTCGTAACTATTGTGTTGCGAAAATCGCGCCCAGAATTGAGAATTCAGCTTCACAATAAACTCCTCGAGGTGCGAATTTGGCCTACATCCAATTCCTCGGTGCCGCCGGCACGGTTACTGGTTCCAAGCACCTGATCAATACTTCCGACATCAACGGCAACGGCCTGAAGATCCTGGTGGACTGCGGCCTGTTTCAAGGCGCCAAGGAATGGCGCGAGCGGAATTGGCGTGATTTGCCGATTCCGGCGCGGGAATTTGCGGCGGTGATCCTGACGCACGCCCATCTCGACCACTGCGGCTGGATTCCACGCATGGTCAAGGAGGGCTTTACCGGCCCGATTTACGCTACGCCGCCAACCATCGATTTGTGCGGTATTGTCCTGCCGGACAGTGGCCACCTCCAGGAAGAAGATGCCCTGTTCCATAACAAGCGCCAGTCCTCCAAGCACACGCCGGCCCTGCCGCTCTACACCATGGATGAGGCGCAGAAATGCCTGCAATATTTCCAGCCGGTTAACTTTGGAGAAGTGAAGCAGATTTCTCCCGATTTCAGTTTCCGCTTCGTACATGCGGCCCACATTCTGGGCTCGTCGATGGCGGAAATCACCGTGCGCCAGAATGGCGGCACGCGCCGTCTGCTGTTTACCGGCGATCTGGGCCGGGTGCAGGATCAGATCCTGGCCCCCGGCAAGGTCGTGCATCACACGCCCCAGGAGGGCGAATCTGCCAACGTCCTGGTGATGGAATCCACCTACGGAAACCGGTTGCACCCGACGACCGATCCCCGTCCGGAGATGGCGCGCCTGATCCGCGACACCGTGAAGCGTGGCGGCAGCGTCGTGGTGCCGTCGTTTGCGGTCGAGCGCACCCAGAAATTCCTGTTTCTGCTGAAGGAGCTGATGGAGGAAAACCAGATTCCGCGCGTGCCCGTCTTCACCGACAGCCCGATGGCCATTCATGCGGTACAGATTTTTCTGAAGCACAGCGAGGAGTTTAACGATGTTTCGCGTGCGATGATCGACAAATGGGGTTCGCCGCTGACCTGGGACGGTTTCAACTTCTGCACCAAGCCGGAAGAATCCAAGCACATCAACGACCACCGGTACCCGTGCATCATCGTCTCGTCCAATGGCATGTGCATGGGCGGGCGCATTCAGCATCACCTGTTGCTGCGATTGCCCGACCCCCGCAATCTGGTCCTGTTCATCGGCTTCCAAGCCCCGGGGACGCGCGGCGCGCAAATCAAGGATGGCGGCAAGGAAGTGAAGATCTTCGGAGAAATCGTGCCCGTGCGCGCGCAGGTGGCCGCACTCGAACAATTCAGCGACCATGCCGACACCCCGGAAATGCTTAAATGGCTGCACACCTTTCCCCAGGCCCCGCAACACACCTGGCTGGTACACGGCGAACCGGATTCCGCCCAGGCGCTCGACGACGCCATCAACTCCAATCTTCATTGGAGCGTGCAGATTGCGAAATACATGGAGAAGGTGCCGTTGAAGTAGGAAAGTTCCCAGCCTCAATGCGGGCGCACCTCCAGTTGCACCGGGCGCGCTACCGCGCTCACTTCCGGGTCATAGTATTCATAAACCCGCGACTTGAATGTCCGGGCCACCACCGGGTATTTGGCGCGCAAGCGGAAGTGCAGCGTCACCGTGCCCCCGGGAGCAATCGAGTCGAAGTACAGGATGGCCTGCGTCGCCGTCAGGGTGAACTTTTCCAGCCGGCCGCTCTTCCTGTCCACACTCTTCTCCAGATAGGTTTGTAAGTCCTCGCTGAGCAGGTCAAAGCCGGGAGGAATGCCCAAGTCAACCATTACCATATTCACCGCCTTGGGCAGGTTGTTGGTGATGGTCGCGGTGGCGGTGGCGATGTCGTTCTGGGCAAGCTGGGTGCGGTCATAGGCGACATCGATGGAGAGCGGCTCGCTTTCCGGCTTCTTGTCCCACGGAACAAACCAGCTGCCCACCACCTGATAGGCAAGACCACCTTTACCCTCAAACCGGATATCCACCGTATTGGCGTGTTGCGCGTCAATGTCCTTGAAGACGAACTGGTGGAACAGTTCGCCGTTCTCCTCGGTCAGGGCAAGTTTGGCCGCAGGTTGGCCGTTGAGCGCGATCTCCAACGTGCCGCGTACCTCGGCTTCACCCTTGTCTGTGGCCAGCAACAACGCGCGTAATGCCATGATGGTCGCCTGGGTTGTGCCCCACGTGCCCAGGGAGTTCTTTTTCGCCGTTATGTGGGCCAGCGCCTTGCGGGCGACGTCCGGAACCTGTCCCCACTTGAGAAGTGCCTGCGCAGCCAGTCCCGTGGTCTCTACACTGGCACTGACGCCAGTAGCGTAAACGCTGGTTTCTGCCGCGTTCCACCAGGCCTGTTCTCCTTCTTCAATTCTGCTGTCGAGCAAAAGTTGCATCACCCGGCTGGTGAAGGCTTGGTCTTTGCCGTAATCGACGGCAAAATTGGCCAGAACAGCCAAAGTGTAGGTGTCCGGCGTGGATCCGGTGTCCAGGTGGCTTTCGATGTATTGTTTGGCCTTCTCCACCGCCTGTCCCGCGTATCCCGCATTCTCCAATGACCATGCGAGATAGGCGGTGATGCGCAGCACATCGAAGTTATAGCGATTCGTGGCGCCTTCGTTGATAAACGACGTGTCCGGTTTCCAGCTTCCGTCCGCCTGTTGTTGCCCAACCAGCCATTGCTGTGTCCTGGAGATCAAGTTCGCATCCACATCGTGGACTTTCGACATGTCGTAGAACTCCATCAGGCCGTATGCGGTCAAAATCTTATTGGCCGGCGCGTTTCCAAACCAGGAGAAGCCGCCGCTGGGAACTTCAAAAGTCAGCAGCCGCTGATAGCCGTTGGCAATGTATCCCTCGGCTTTGGCGCGCACCTCCGGTGTCAGCTTCTTGGTGCGCTTCATGTAGTCGAGCGCCAGCACGTTGGGATAAGTACTGGAAGATGTCTGCTCAAAGCAGCCGTAGGGCATGCGCAACAGGCTGTCCATGCCCTCGATCACCTGGCTGAGCGGACCCGGATACAGCCGGACAAAAATCTTGCCGGACTCGGGAATGGCCGCCACAGGAAAATCGAGTTGATGCCGCACCGAGCTTTCCAGGCGTCCGTTGAAGACCTGGCTCTGCTCGCGTCCGTTGGGAATCACTTCGATTTCCCGCACCACGGTATCGGCGCGCTGGGCCTTGCCGTCCATACGGGCGGAAAGCGTCAGCTTGAATTTTCCGATGCGTTTGGCTTCCAAAGCAAACTGCGATCCGCCGACCTGGGCGGCATCCACCGCAATCGTTTTGTCCGGAACGTCATGCACTAGGGAGAACCAGTCATCGGATTGCAATTGCAGCGTGACGTCTCCGCGAGCGCCGGAGTAGTTGTAAACGGCCACGGGAATCGAAACCCGGTCGCCCTGCGTAAGCGTGACCGGCAGATCAAGATCCACGAAGAAATCCTGGAAGACTTTCAGGCTGGAAGTGGCGGTGCCCAGCGCGCCGCGCTCGGTGGAGGCCAGCATGGCCATGCGCCAAGTGGTGATGGAATCGGCCAGCGGAATGGTGACACTGGCATTGCCATCACCATCGGTAATAATCTCCGGATTGATATAGAGCGCCTCCGGAAAGTAGGAACGCACATGGGGCGCGGGAGCGGCCTTCCTCCCAGGGATAGCTACTGGCATGGGCTGCTTGGCGACTATGCCGCCCAGGACACCGCCAGCATTAACGTCGTTCACACCGGGGAGAGTTTGCGCTACACCGACCACGCTGTTGTCCGTGAGGGGAATATCCTGGACGAGGCGGTTCGGTAATACCTCGCCTACGACTGCGTTTTGGGCATTACCCTCCACCGTGCCGGGCGCGGCGCCCACGGCTGCGACCGCCGCTCCCGCCGCTTGGGGCCTCAGCTTGACGTGCAACTCTTGTTTGCCGTTAACGTCCAAGCGTACCAGCGAGGTCTCCGGGGCGAATCCACTCTTGGACACCGTCAAGGCGTAATCGCCCGCCGGGATCAGCGGCATTATGAACTCGCCATGATCATTGGTAGTTACAATGCGCTCCCAGCCCGGACGGTCCGTGGAGACTAATATCACCTGGGCCTGTGTGATGACTGCGCCCGTTACGTCAACCACGGTTCCCGCGACGGTTGAGATTCCTGCGCGTCCATTCGGTTCGACCTTGACCTCTGCCTTCAGTTGTTCATCCGCAGGAGTGCTCGCAATCTTTTCGGAGTAACCCAGGTAAACCAGCAGGTCATCGTCAGTGCCAAACAGTTTGTCGGGACCGGCGCTGCGCACCCAGTAAGAATTCCGGGCCGTCTCCGAACGGGTCTCGATACGCAATGTACTGCCCCAGGCATCCCGAATCAGGGGATCGCCCGCGGCCGCCATGCGCGCGATGACAGCATTCAACTCGGCGGTTTCGCCCTCGTCGTAATAAAGGTGATGAATTTTTTCCCAAAGCTTGCCCATCTGCACCGTCAAGTCATAGTTGTAGCGACGGGCGTATTCAGCGTATTTTGTTTTGGGCACAGTTCCGCCGAGTTTGCTTTCGGAGTTGTTGTCCGTAACCATTTCGGTAGCCGAAAACAGCGCTCGCGCCGCCCGGTCGCGCCGATCAGCCTGTGACTGGTCTACTGGCGCGACTATCTCCTCCATACCAATCGAGTGAATCTCAAATCGCGGTTTGAGCAGCTCCTGCTCAAGGTAAAAGAAGACTTTGGCAAAACCGGGTTGCTTCTCCGCCAAGGCGAAGACGGCCTCGTCCACTACTTGCAGGCCCAATGCCGCACTCACTCCCCTGCCCTTCGCATCAGTTACGCGGAAGCTGACGCGCGCTTCTCCGCCCGGCTTGTATACGGCGGCATCCGCCGTGGCCTCAATGTTAAGCTTGTCCGCCGGTTCAATGAAGACCAGCCGGTGGTCGCCCACGACTTGCGCGTCGCTTCCGAAAAGATAGGCATTGAAGTTGAGCGTTCCCGCCATTTCCGGTGTGGCGGTCAGAGCGAGTTCAGCCTGTCCATTCTCGACATCCAGGTCCTGGGTCAGAACGGTCTGTCCTTCGTGCACAATATCCACATAAGCGGCGCCGCGCTGTAAGGTGGAGAAGACCCGGAGTTGAATGCGATCGCCAACCCGATAGACGGCACGCTCCGCTCGCAGCAGGATCTGCTCCAGGCCGTTGCGAACCTGCAAGGGAACCTGGGCAGAGGTGCGATTTCCTTTCTTGTCCTTGGCATCGATGTCCAATGCCGTGGCGCCGGCGCCGGCGTGAATGCGAATCAACGCCACCCCGCCATTGTCGGTAGTCAAATACTGCTTCGCCTTGCTTCCCTTTACGTGGACGGTCATTTGGGAGGGGGCAGGCTTTCCGTCGGGATAGGCCGTAAGAATATAGACTTGGTTTTCCAGATTGGGGATCAGGTTGCCGCCTTCAGGAACAACGGTAATCAGCAGCGGCGAATTGCTGACCGTGATGGGCTCCCCGCGCGTCTCGGCGTGTCCTGAGGTATCCTTCACCGTCGCTTCAATCAACACCCGGGCCGCGCCCTGGTTAGCAGGTTTTCCGGCAAAATAATCGGGCAGGGTAAGATTAAAATGATAGGCGCCCTCGCCATCCGTCTTGCCTTGAACGAAGCCGGCGTCATACACCGCAACATCCATGGCGGAAGCCTTCACCGTGATTTGCGCGTGATCGACCGGCTTGCCAAAGAAATAACTGGCGTGGACGGTTCCAATGACATGGTCCCCGGGCCGGTAGCCGTGCCTGGTTTTAGCGCCTTTTCCAGCCAAATCAACAGTCACTTTGAATTTCGGGAGAACATATTTCTCCACGTTCAGGGTGATCTCCGCCGTGTTCGCCGGCTGCTCTCCGGCCGCCTCCATCACGGCGCGGAGATGGTAGGCGCCCACATTCACTTCGTCAGCCAGTCCGAATTCCGCGGATGCGACCCCGAATTGGTCGGTCTGCGTCGCTTTCTTGAACACTTTATTGCCGCGTGAGTCCTGCACTTCGAAGGTCAGTGAGCGATCGGCGGCGGCGTGGTGATGGGCGCGATCCATGGCCAGGGCGCGCACGTGAATGGTTTGCCCGGGCTGGTAAATCGGCTTTTCCGTCGTCAGAAGAATGGAGACTTTATCCAGCAGTTGCACCGCCTGGATGGATTCCGTCGAGCCAATTGCCGTATCCACTACGTAACGCAGCCGATATGAGCCAACCAAGCCGGCGGGGAAATCGAGCTGCGCGTCGGTACTGCCTCGCCGATTCAATTTCCCGGTAAAAAGGACAAGATCCTTCCCCCTGGCATTCAGCAGTTCGACGCGCACCGAGCCGGAGTCCACCGCGCCGTTCTTGGCGTCGGTAACGACCACGCGCGCGACCGCGTGGCTGCCGGCAAGATACGAATGCTGACTGATTACGCGCACCGTGGGCGCGCGCAGGATCTGCGAGATGGATTCCACCGACTCCCAACTTACGTTCTTTTCCCCGCTGTATTGAAAGCGATAACGCAGGCAACTCCAAACCAAGTCCTCCAGAGCCGGAGCTTTCCAGAACTTAACGTCCTCCCGCCATTCCCCCTTCCCTTTGCCGATCTCGACCAACCGCTCCGCGCGGCCCTGGAGGTCGCCTTCGGGGTCCAGAACCTCGACCGTCAACTGCCCTGTCCCCGCGTCCGCGGAGTCGTAAGGGATGGTTACGTGAAGGATGCCGCCCGTATAGCTGACGGCGGGTGTCTGGCCACTCGCCAAAGGGCAAAACCACAAGGCCATCAGGCCGGCCATCACCGGCAGTGACCCGAAGAAATGCTGGAAAAACCGGAACCGGTTGTTGCTGCTCTTAAGAGTTTTCACGACGCGCCTCCATAGATAGAGCTGCCTGGCCCTCGCGCAGCAACCTCGCGCTTGCGGAAAGAACGTACCTGTCCGGAGTTCTTGCACATTTTATCCCGGGAAAATTCAGCGCTGGAAAATGAAATCAACAACCTGTATTCTTCATCTACTTTCCTTCCGAGGAGGGCGCCATCGAAATTGTTCCGCTTTCCTTCTGACCGCTCCCCCCGGAGATCGGGGCTGACGCTCTGGCCGCTGGTGGCGGCAACTTTCTTCATGGTCTCCGGTGGCGCCTACGGGACGGAGGAGATCGTTCGCGGCGCCGGTTATGGCCGCGCCATCATCGTACTGCTGCTGACGCCAATTCTCTGGAGCCTGCCCACGGCCCTGATGGTGGGGGAACTGAGCAGCGCACTGCCCAAAGAGGGTGGATTTTACGCCTGGGTCCGGCACGCGCTTGGCGACGTCTGGGGGTTCCAGGAAGCGTGGCTGTCTCTGGCCGCCAGCATCTTCGACATGGCCATTTATCCCACTCTATTCGTCCTCTATCTGGCGCGCCTGTTTCCGTGGTGCGGCGTGGGGTCCCGGGGAATCCTGGTGGGCGTGGTGGTGATCGCCATCTGCGCGGCGATGAACATTGCCGGCGTGCGGATCGTTGCCAACACTTCGTTTTGGTTGTTCCTGCTGCTTTCGGCGCCGTTTGCGGCCATCGTATTGCTTTCGCCCTTTCATCACGGCGCCCTGACGCACATGAGCGCCCCGGGAGCCACCGATATAGGAGTCGTCGGCGGGGTCCTGGTGGCCATGTGGAACTACATGGGATGGGACAACGCCTCGACCATCGCCGTGGAAGTGCATCACCCGCAGCGCACCTATCCGCGGGCCATGCTGGCCGCCGTTGGCATTGTGGCCGCCGGTTACGTGCTGCCGGTCGCTGCCGTCTGGCTCACCGGCCTGCCGGCCGGAAACTTCACCACCGGGTCCTGGGCTGATACGGCGGGACTGCTGGCCGGCGCATGGCTGCGCGTCTTCACCGTAGCCGCCGCCGTGGTCAGCGCCTTTGGCATGTTTAATGCCCTGGTCCTGAGTTATTCACGGCTGCCGCTGGCCATGGCCGAAGACGGAATGTTACCGGCGTTCTTTGCCTGCATTCACCCGCGCACCCGGGCGCCCTGGGCCAGCATCCTGGTTCTGGCCGTCGCCTGGGCCTTGTGCCTGGGACTCGGCTTTGAACGCTTGATTACGCTCGATATCCTGCTCTACGGCGCCAGCCTGGCGCTGGAGTTTGCCGCGCTGGTGGCGTTGCGGATCACCGAGCCCGGGCTTCCCCGTCCTTTCCGGGCGCCGGGCGGCGTGCTGGGAGCGACGGCGCTGGGAGTCCCTCCCCTGGCCCTTCTCTGCTTTGCGGTTATCCACAGCGAGGAAGAGCGCATTCTGGGCGTCAACGCCCTGCTGTTTGGCGTGGCCATCGTGCTTCTGGGATTTGTGCTCTATGCGCTTTGTAGTAAGCTCAGTTTTCGTGGGGTAGGGCAGCAACCGGAATAATCCCGAGCCTGGCGCATGCTCACTTTCAAGCTCGTTTATCGCGACGACTATTTCCTGCCGATCGGCCAGCATGTTTTCGCCGGGCAGAAGTTCCGCCTGATTCAACAACTGCTGTTGGGGAAGCATGTGGCCGAACCGGGGGACTTTGTCTGCCCCCTGCCGGCCAGCGATGAAGACGTGCGTCTGGCCCACACTGAAGATTATGTTCGCAAGCTGCGGGAAGGCGAACTGAGCAGCAAGGAGGAGATTCTAATGGAAGTCCCCTTCTCGCCGGAGCTGGTAAATGCCTTCTGGATGCACGCCGGCGGCTCGATCCGGGCGGCCGAACTGGCGTTGCGCGACGGCGTTGCCGTCAATCTTGGAGGCGGGTTCCACCATGCCTTCCCCGACCATGGCGAGGGGTTTTGCATGATCAACGACATTGCCATCGCCATTCTGCGCATGTTCAAGGACGGCAAAGCTTCCCGCGTTATGGTTCTGGATTGCGATGTGCATCAGGGTAATGGGACCGCGGCCATCTTCAATCCGCAGGCGGTCCCCGCTCATGCGACAACCTCCTGGTCGGCGTCGCTCGTCCAGCCCCAGCGTTCCGTTTCCGTAAAAGAAACCCCGGCCGGGGACGTGTTCACCATCTCGCTGCATCAGGAGAACAATTACCCGTACTGGAAGCCGGCCTCCTCGCTGGACGTGAATCTGCCCGATGGCACCACCGATGCCGAGTATTTAAGCTGGCTCGACAATGCCCTTACTTCGGCGTTTCGCCAATTTGGTCCCGACCTGATCGCCTACGTGGCGGGCGCCGATCCGTACGGCCAGGACCAGCTGGGCGGCCTGGCCCTTACCATAGGGGGACTGAAACAGCGGGATGAAATGGTCTTCGGCGCCGCCAAGCAGCACGGAGTGCCGATTTTCAGCGTCTTTGCCGGTGGTTATGCCCGCCATGTGGAAGATACCATCGTCATTCACACCAATACGGTCCTCGCCGCCAAGGAAGTCTTCTCCCAGAGCAAAGCCCGGGCAGGGTGAAAAGGCAGGTTTCAAGGTTTCAAGGTTTCAAAGTCTCAAGGGTTCTAAGGCTCCGGCAACCCGTGCCATTTCCAGCCTGAACCGTGACAACGCCAAACGCGAAACGGGTGCATGGCGGAGGACAGGAGACGGGTAAAGGGGGACATTTTCTGTTTTTTCCCAAAATGAAGTAACCATTAAAATCCACGCCGCAAAGTTCACAAACGGGTGTAGCATTTCCCGGTTGTTGTATTCTCAATCCTCGCCGGTTGGCCGAGGTGCGATTATGAGGGAATTTTCGTTCCCCACTCCCCCGAATGAAGCAGAAAGACTGGTTGCCGCCGAGAGCTATCACATCCTGGATACTCCTGCCGAGGCAGTATTCGATCACATCACGGAGTTGGCCGCGCAAATCTGCCGAACCCCCATGGCCGTGGTCAGCGTGCTGGATGCCCGGCGTCAGTGGTTCAAATCGCATTTGGGCCTGGCCGACGAGGAAACGCCTCGCGAGATTGCGTTCTGTAACTATACGATTCTCGGCTCTGAGGTATTCGTCGTTCCCGACGCCGCCGCCGATTCCCGGTTTTGCCATAATCCGCTGGTGTGTGCCGGCCCGAAGATCCGATTCTATGCGGGAGCGCCGTTAATCACGGCGGACGGCTTCGCACTGGGCACCATCGCGGTGCTCGACATAATCCCGCGGCAATTGGACGAAACCCAGAAAAGCTCTCTTGCCCTGCTGGCCAAGATCGTGACCAGCGAACTCGACCGGCGGCGGAAGATGGCGCAAAGTTGGGAAGCGCTGCGCGCGCTGGTGCACGCGTCTCCTTTGGCCATCTATGCGATCGACCGGCTGGGCAACGTGACGATTTGGAATGAGTCAGCCGAGGAGATGTTTGGCTGGACGGCGGCTGAGGTGATTGGCCAGCCCCTGCCCACGGTGTTGCCGGATCGTCAGGCTGAGTTCCAATGGATGATCGGCCGCACCACCGAGGGGGAGCACTTTCGCGTGGAAATTGTGTGCCGGAAGCAAGACGGTTCGCACATTCCCGTAAGCGTATCGACGGCGCCTATGCGCGCCGCGTCCGGGCAAATCGTCGGCAGCATGGCCATTGTCGAAGACCTGACGGAGCGCCGGGAGGCCGAGGAGCGGCTGCGGCAGGCGCAAAAAATGGAAGCGGTAGGGCAACTGGCGGGGGGAGTGGCTCACGACTTCAACAACCAGCTCATGGTCATTCGTGGTTACAGCGAACTGCTAATGCAGCAGCACGCCGGCGATCCCAAAGCGCGCAGCCAGCTGGAGCAGATTCTGAAGGCCGCCGACCAGGCGGGCGCGCTCAACAACCAGCTGCTGGCTTTCAGCCGCCGCCAGATCCTGCAACTCAAGGTGCTGGACCTGAACCAGGTGATTCAAGACCTGGCCAAGACCTTGGGCAGGCTGATCGGGGGAGACGTCAACCTGCAAGTGCAACCCTCCTCGAAGCCCGCACTCGTAAAGGCCGACCTGGGGCAACTGCAGCAGGTGATTTTCAATCTGGCGATGAATGCCCGCGACGCCATGCCCAATGGCGGGCAGTTTTCCCTGGTCCTGAGCCACGAAAATATCGACGCGAACGCCGCCCGCCACCACGGTTGTTCCCCGGGAGAGTACGTTAGCCTGACGGCGATCGATACCGGAGCGGGTATTGATCCGGCCATCCTGCCGCATATCTTTGAGCCCTTTTTCACCACCAAGGAGGTGGGCAAAGGCACCGGACTCGGTCTGGCCACAGTTTACGGCGTCGTGCAACAATCCGGGGGAGCGATTGAAGTGGAATCACAAATCACGCAAGGCGCCACCTTCCGGGTATACTTTCCATCTGTGATCTCCAAGTCTATCTCCGCACGTCCGTCGACTGTGGGTCAGTTGCCGCGGGGCACCGAAACCATCATGCTGGTGGAAGACGAGCGCCCGTTGGCCATTATGGAATACGAATTCCTCAAAGGTTTGGGATATACGGTCCTCTTGGCTCACGACGGCGGGCAGGCCGTGAAGCTTTTGGAAACTCTCGCCAAACCCGTGGACCTGCTGGTTGCCGATATGGTGATGCCTAATATGACGGGCGCGGAATTGGCCCGCAGTATGCGATTGCGCCAGCCCCACCTCAAGGTCATCCTGGTTTCCGGATACACCGAACACGGGCCCAGCGCGCGCACGGCGATCCCGAACGACATGGACTACATTCAAAAACCGTATACTCTCAGCGTCTTAGTGAAGAAAGTTCGCGAAGTACTTGATGCCCCGAGCTGGGAAAAGCCAAGTCAAACGGGAACATAAAGAGCAGGTTTCAGAGTTTCAAGGTTTCAGAGTTTCCAGACCGTCCGCAGTTGCCTGGTGCTCCAGAAATCAGGCGCACTGAACCCACAAATCATCCCCATCCTCTACGATTCCCAGGTTCCCGACACTTCGGCAGCCTGCCCAACCTTGAAACCTCTGAAACCTCGGGTCTTTGCAACTTTGAAACCTCTTCTTTTTGGTATTCTCAGTACAGGCGAGCTATGTTCGAGAACCTTAGCGAAAAACTGCAACGTACCTTCAAGAATCTCCGCGGCCAGGGAAAACTGACCGAGGAGAACATGAACGAAGCTCTGCGCGAGCTCCGTCTGGCGCTATTGGAAGCCGACGTTAACTTCAAGGTGGTCAAGGATGTAATCAACCACATCCGCGAAAAGGCGCTGGGGGCGGAGGTCATGACCGCGCTGTCGCCGGCCGAGCAGGTGGTCAAGATCGTCCGCGACGAACTGGTGGAAATCCTCGGCCGCGAGACCGCCAAATTCCGCTTCGCGTCGCAGCCGCCCACCGTCATCCTGATGGCCGGGCTGCAGGGTTCCGGAAAAACCACCACTTCGGGCAAGCTGGCACACTGGCTGAAAAAGGGCGGGCACCGCCCGCTGCTGGTTTCGGTGGACGTGTACCGTCCGGCGGCCCGCGAACAATTGAAGGTCGTGGCCAAGGCGATTCCGGCCAATTACTACGAGGGCGAAGTCAAGGAGGCCAACACCGACACGGTGGTCCGGCTGGCCCGGGAAGCGCGCAAGGAGGCCATCAACAGCGGTTGCGACGTGCTGATCGTCGATACCGCCGGCCGCTTGCACATCGACGAGCAGTTGATGGACGAAATGCAGGCCTTAAAGGCGCTGCTCTCGCCCCCGGAAATCCTGTTTGTCGCCGACGCCATGACCGGCCAGGACGCGGTAAACTCCGCCAACGAATTTCACAACAAGTTATCGCTTACCGGCGTGGTGCTGTCCAAGATGGATGGCGACGCCCGTGGCGGCGCGGCATTATCCATTCGGCGGGTCACCGGAGCCCCCATCAAGTTCATCGGCGTCGGCGAAAAATATGACGCCCTCGAACCCTTTCATCCGGATCGTATTGTCGGCCGCATCCTGGGCATGGGCGACATCCTGTCGCTCATCGAAAAGGCCGAGGACAAAATCGACAAAAAGAAGGCCGAGGAGTTCACCCAGAAGGCGCTCAGCGGCGATGGTTTCTCTTTGGGGGATTTTCGCGACCAGCTCCGCCAGGTCAAGAAGATGGGTTCGCTTTCCGGCATTATCAAAATGCTGCCGTCCATCGGGCCGTTCGCCAATCTGCAGAAGGTTGCCAATCAGGTGGACGACAAGGAGATCACCCGGGTCGAGGCGATCATCAACTCGATGACGGCTCGGGAACGCGCCCATCATGAAGTGATCAATGGCAGCCGGCGCAAACGGATCGCGCGCGGCTCCGGCACCAGCGTGCAGGAAGTCAATCAGCTTCTGCGCCAGTATGTCCAGATGAAGAAGATGTTCAAGGACATGGGAAAAGCCAGCTTCGCCCGCAAAATGGCGGGCATGAAGTTTCCGGGAATGTGACGGGGAGAAACAGGTTTACAGTTGACAGTTTACAGTTTGCAGCCAGAACCAAAGCAGCGCCATGCTGGCTGCAAACTGTAAACTGTCAGCTGTAAACTTCTCGCAAACTTCGGTATTGCCTAACTCCCGCCCCTTCCCTCATAATAGGGTTTTGTCTAAGTGCTAGTGGAACAGCAGGAAAGGACAGCTCTTACGTGTTAATGATTCGTCTGTCGCGCCGGGGTGCGCGTAAGCAACCGCACTATCGGATCGTAGTTATCGAAAAAGACCGTGCCCGGGATGGGCGCTCCGTGGAAGTGGTCGGCACTTACAATCCGCGCACGAATCCGGCCAGCGTGGAATTGAAGCACGATCGCATAGCGTATTGGCAAGGCAAGGGGGCCCAGGTCTCGAGCACCGTCGGCCGCTTGCTCGCGAAGAACCCCGCCAGCACCGAAACCGCGGCCTAATAACCGTTTGCTCGCGAAGGCATTGCGGTCATCCGCACGCGGGCGGGAGTACGTTTAATGTCAGGCGAAGAAAGTGGTAACGTGCTTAAGTTGGTCGAAGAAATTGCGCGTGCGCTGGTGGACGCGCCTGACGAGGTGAACGTGCAGGCCACCGAAGAGGATCAAACAACGGTGGTGGAACTGCGCGTCGCTCCCAATGACATGGGCAAGGTGATCGGCAAGCAGGGACGGACGGTTCGTTCCATTCGCACCATCCTGGGGGCCGCCGGAACCAAGCTGAACAAGCGGTTCCAGCTGGAGATTCTGGAATAGACGACGAATTCGTCACCCTCGCGCGCATCGTCAGGCCGCAAGGCCGCCACGGTGAGGTTGCGGCTGAACTCCATACCGATTTCCCCGAGCGTTTCCGCGAACGGCGGCAACTGTGGGCGGAATCCCCGGCGGGGGAACGGCGAGAGTTGCAGCTGGAGGATTTTTGGCCGCATAAGGGCCGCGTGGTGCTGAAGTTTTCCGGCGTGGAGTCGATTGAGGACGCGGAACTGCTCGTGGGCTGGGAAATTCAGATTCCACGCAGCCAGCGGGCCCAGCTTGAACCGGGCGCCGCATACGTGAGCGATCTGGTCGGCTGTGAAGTATTTGTGGATGGGCGCGAATTGGGGCCCATTGCCGAAGTGCAATTCGGCGCCGGCGCCGCCCCGTTATTGGTGGTGCGCGACGGAAAACGTGAATTCCTGCTGCCGTTGGCGCAGGAGTTTATTGAGGAACTGGCGCCCGAGAAGCGGGTGGTGCGCTTGAAGGTTCCCGAAGGCTTACTGGAGCTGGATGCGCCGTTGACGACGGAAGAAAAGGCCATTCAGCACCGGAAAGTGAAGAGCCGGCCTCCTGAGTCGTAGGTTACAGGAATCGCTTCCCGGCGGCGGACCGCAAATGGTATTTGAAATTCTGAGCATCTTTCCGGAGTTTTTTTGCGGCCCGTTGGATTACGGCATCGTGCGCCGGGCGCGGGAGACCGAACTGATTGCAGTCAATCTCCACGACCTGCGGCAGTTTACGCATGACCGTCATCGGACCGTGGATGACCGCCCTTTCGGCGGCGGCGAAGGCATGGTGCTGAAGCCGGAACCGATCTTTGAATGTCTGGAATCGTTGCCGGTGGCGTCGTATTCGGCCCGCCGGGCGCGGAAAGTTCCCGAGTCGGTGGTTTTGCTTTCGGCTCAGGGCGAACTGTTCACGCAGGCTGTGGCCGCGGAGCTGTCGCAAATGGAGCGCGTGGTTCTGATTTGCGGCCGTTACGAGGGCGTGGACGAGCGGGTAGGCGAATTTCTGGCCGACCGGGAAATTTCGGTTGGCGATTATGTCCTGAGCGGCGGAGAATTGCCGGCGGCGCTGATCGTGGACGCGGTTACCCGTTTGCTGCCTGGAGCGCTGGGGAACGAGGCATCGTCGCGGCAGGAGTCGTTCAGTCTTACGGGAAAGAGCGTATGGGACGATACCTTGCCGGATTCCACCTGCTCTTCGGGTGGATTGCTTGACTATCCGCATTACACGCGGCCGGCCGAGTTTCGCGGCATGCCGGTTCCCGAAGTGCTGATGGGCGGCAACCATGAAGAGATTCGGCGTTGGCGACGCCTCCAGGCTTTGAAAAAGACGCTGCGAAACCGCCCTGAACTCTTGCGGGAAGTGGCGCTGAACGACGAAGATAGAAAAATGCTTGCCGCCTTGGAGAACGAATAAAGGCGGCCGGCCGAGACGGGGGCAGTCTCTGCCTCTCCCTTGAGATTGCGAGATTTCGACGCGGGTACCGCGTCCTGGAAGAAGGAACGAACAATGCCGAATTCTTTGATTATCGACCGATTACTGGCCAAGGCGCGGCGCACCGACATTCCCGAGTTTATGCCTGGCGATACCGTCCGCGTACAGGTACGCATCACCGAAGGCGACAAAGAGCGCCTCCAGGCCTTTGAAGGCGTGGTGATTAAGAAGACGCATGGACCGCAAGCCAGCTTTACCGTCCGCAAGATGAGCTTCGGACACGGCGTAGAGCGCATCTTCCCCGTCAACTCCAAGGTTATCGACAAGCTGGAGATCGTACGCTCGGCCCGGGTACGCCGCGCCAAGCTGTATTACCTGCGCGCCCTGCGTGGCAAAGCCGCCCGCCTGCGCGAAGCCGAAAGATAACTCCGGCAGGTTTCCGGCATTGGGGAGGCGGGCCAAGTTTCGGAGGGTTCCTGGAACCCCCGGAACTTCTCCAGCCTCCCCCCAACTTCGCCTCACGAGCCTCTTGTCCACCGCCGCTTTTTGCGCCAGACTTACCCTATGCGTACCGGCTTCCAAGGCGCTACCGGGCTGCTTCTGGCCCTCGCGTTGTTCGTGGTGCTGGCCCTTGCGATTCGCAGCTTCTTCGTTATCGTCATAGCCGCGGCGTTCGCCGCTGTCGTAATCCTGCACTTCTGGAACAAGCGTCCGGTAAAAACCCCCGAGGACGACCAAGTCCGCCTCCACTTGAATGACGATGCGGACGATAAGCTGGCACCGAAATGAGCGCCAGCGAGCGTAGCGAGCGCAAGTCCGGCGAGTTCCAGAGCAACCAGCGGATCTCGCCGTCAGTTGGATCTCTTTGGCCAACGGCCAACGACCAACGACCAACGACCGCTTCCAAAGCCGCCGCCAAGATGCGGCTGCTGAAAACCCTGCAATGCACCACCCAATACGAAAAACAGGCTTGGGCAAGCGGCGCGTGTCTGGTGGCGGGTGTCGATGAGGTGGGCCGCGGTTCCCTGTTCGGTCCCGTAGTCGCAGCGGCGGTCATCCTGGACCCGGACTATCGCATTCGTGGCTTGCGCGACTCAAAACTGTTGCCGGAAGCGCGCCGGGAGCAGTTGGCCGTGCGTATTCTGGAACATTGCATAGGTTGGGCCATTGCCGCCGTGGATGCCGCCCGGATCGACCAGATCAACATCTATCAGGCTTCCCGACTGGCCATGGCGGAAGCCGTAGCGCAATTGCAACCGGCGCCCGACCACCTGCTGATCGACGCCATGCGCATTGATTCCTCGTGCCCGCAGACTCCGATCATTCACGGCGATGCCTTGTCGGCTTCGATCGCGGCGGCATCCATCCTGGCCAAAGTGGAGCGCGACCGCTTTATACGCTTGTGGGACCCGGTTTATCCGCAATATGGCCTCGCTTCCAACAAAGGCTACGGCACGCGCCAGCACGTGGATGCCCTGCGCCGGCACGGCCCTTCGCCCCTGCACCGAAGATCGTTCGAGCCCGTGCGGATGGCCACGGGACAACAGGAATTGCTGGGGTTCATGGGGAAGAGAGCGGATTGAGTAATTGGGTAGTTGAGTAATCGGGTAATTTCAACCCTTGTAATCCTCCGGGCAGTTGATTTCATGGAATGCCCTCGAAGCTGAGCCGGGTGTTCGGGGGGGATTACTCAATTACCCGATCACTCAATTATTCCGTAGGTTCGATAGAATCTTTCCAGAGGAGCGGATGAATGAAAGACCTTCGTCTCTTGTGTGTCACCGCGCATCCCGACGATGAGGCGGGTGGGTTTGGCGGTTCCTTGCTGTTGTACCGGGCCCGTGGCGTAGAAACATACCTGATATGCCTCACGGCCGGCCAGGCGGCTACGCACCGCGGCGGACATCAGGCAGACGAAGATTTGGCGGCGGCGCGCCGTGGGGAGTTTGCGGCCGCCTGCAAAATTCTGCGAGTGGCGCACGCTGAAGTACTGGGGTATCCGGACGGCCGTCTGGACCGGGCCGATCTGTACACCGTCGTCGGTGAACTGGTGCGTCGAATCCGTCAGATCCGACCGCAAGTAATCATCACTTTTGGCCCCGAAGGCGCGGTTACCGCCCATGCCGACCACTCCATGGCCTCCATCTTCACTACCATGGCCTACCACTGGGCGGGGCGCAGCAATCGCTATACGGAGCAATTGACCGAAGGCCTGCAGGCGCATCGCGCCCAGAAGCTGTATTACGCCACCGCCACCTTTACCTTGCCCGACCGGCAACCCGTCGCGCTCGCTCCGGCTACCGTGACCATCGATGTCTCCGCATATGTCGAGGACAAAATCCGCGCCTTCCGCGCCCACACCACACAGGCCCCGCTGTTCCCGCTTTTCGAGAACTCGATGCGCCGGCGCGCCAACCAAGAATGGTTCCACCTTGCCGCCCGCACGGGCCTGGGACCAATGCCGCAGGAAAGCGACCTGTTTGAGAATATTGAGTAATCGGGTAATTGAGCACGTATCCCGGGGTTCTGCCGCGCTCCGTTCTGGGTCATTCTCGTTGCCTCCATGCGGGATGACTATTATGGAAGGGCCGCAAATTTCAAATTACAAATTTCCAAATTACCCAATTTCCCAATTACTCAATTACTCAATGTTATGATTCTGGCGTGAGCGACGGACATCAGCGGGGAAAGTTCATAACCATCGAAGGCCTCGACGGCTGCGGCAAGAGCACCCAGCTGGGCCAATTGGCCGAAACATTGCGAGCCGGTGGCATCGAGGTAGTGCTTACCCGGGAGCCTGGGGGCACCCTGATTGGCGAGAAACTTCGCGCCGTGTTGCTGGATTCGCGCACCCTTGGGTTGTCCCCCTGGGCCGAACTGGCGCTTATGTTTACCGCCCGCACGCAGCATCTCGAGGAATTGATTTTGCCCGCGCTGGAAGCGGGGAAATTTGTGCTCTGCGACCGCTTTACCGATTCTTCGGAAGCGTACCAGGGAGGCGGACGCAATCTCGGCAGCCAGCCGGTACTGGAGTTGCACCGGATCCTCTGCCATGACCTGCAGCCCGACCTCACGATCCTGATGGATTCTGAAGTCTCCGCCAGCGTGTCCCGGGCCCGCCAGCGCAATATGGATCGTGCAGGCGCCCAGGGTCGGCAAGGCGACGAAAACCGCTTCGAGCAGGAGAGCCAGGCCTTCTTCGAGCGCGTGCATTCCAAGTTCCTGGAAATTGCGCGCCGCGAGCCACAACGCGTGTTCGTAGTGGACGCCCGCCGTCCGCCGGAGGTGGTCTTTCCCGAGATTCTGGCGGAAGTGCAGAGGAGAATTTGTAATCTGTAATTTGTAATTTCAATTTGAGAGGCTTGGCGCAAGCTGCGTGCCGGCCGAAGGCTCAGCAGCAAATTACAAATTACCAAATTGCAAATTTGAAATTTCTTTATGGGTTTTTCAAACTTTTACGGCAACGTCGAGATGGTGGATCAGTTGCGCGGCATGCTGGCGCGCGACCACTTTCCCCACTCGATAATCCTGACCGGCCCCCGGGGCTCCGGGAAATACACGCTGGCGCAGATGGTGGCCAAGGCCATGAACTGTCTGGCTCCGCCGCCGGGCGGCCCGCCGGATTTCTGCGGTCATTGCGCCAACTGTGAACGCATCGCCGAGGCTGACGATCTTGAGCTTCGCTGCTCGGAAGCGGTGGAGGCCCGCGAGGCTCTGCGCGAAACCGACCGCAAGGACACCCGCATTCTTATCCAGACCTATCCCGACGTCCTCGTCGTCCCTCCCGATCCACCGCAGATGATGATCAAAGTCGATCAGGTGAGACATGTGACGGCGACCATCTATCACCGCCCCGCTCTGGGTGGCCGGCGGCTGTTTATTTTCACGGACTCGGCGTTCATGAAAGAGGCGGCAAATGCGCTGCTCAAGGTACTGGAGGAGCCGCCGGAATTTGCCACGATTTTTCTGCTCACCGAGAATCCGGGCGAGTTTCTGCCTACCATCCGTTCCCGATGTGTAACCTTCACGCTGGCCCCGCTGCCGGCGGAGGAACTCGAACAGGCCCTGGCGAAACGCCGCCCGGAGTGGAGCCCCGCCCAACGTGCCCTGGCGGCCCGCCTGAGCGGCGGGGGACTGGGCAACGCCGTTCAGTTCAACGTCACCGCCTACGGCGCAGCCCGCAAAGACGCCCTGATCGTGCTGCGCGCGGGAATGGATGACGGCGATCATTCGGCCCTGTTTCGCGTGACCGAAACCTATCGCGCCGGCGCGGAAGGACGGGAAAAGACGGAGCAGCTTATACGGGTTCTGTATTCCCTGCTGGAAGATCTCACGTTTTTGAATTCCGGAACGCCAGACCTGGTGCGCAACCAGGACATCGCCGCCGAATTGCAGTCCATGGCCGCGCAGATCGATTTTCCCTGGCTCACGAAGGCTGTACAACGGCTGGGCGAAGTGGAAAGTGGCATGCGCCGCAACCTGCTCCGTAATCTCTCGCTGGATGCCTTCGCCACTTCGCTGGCGGAACGCGCTACTTAGCTCCGCTCTTGACTTCGACACCCGCCCACTTTTCCAGCAACTCGAGCGTAGCCGCGAAATCCAGCTCGCCGAGGCCTTCCTCGCCGGCAACTTCGTAGACTTCTTCCACGGTCTCCAGCGCGGGCAATTTGACGCGGGCTTCCTTGGCGGCGTCCAGCATCAGGTGGATATCCTTGTGCATGAGGCGCAGCGAGAAATTGGGGGTGAAATCGCGGGCCAGGACAAAAGGAGCTTTATATTCCACGACGCCGGAACGCACAATCGAGCTCCGGATCAATTCGATCAGGCGATCCGGCTCGACTCCCAGTTTGGTGGCCAGAGTCAGGCCCTCGGCAAAGCCCTCGTAAATGAGCGCGACCTGGAGATTCATGGCCAGCTTTGCCGCGTGGCCCTTGCCCGTGTCACCCATGCGGATCGCCGTCTTACCCATGGCGTTGAAAAGGGGCTGAAGCTGGGCAATCCGTTCCTCGGTGCCGCCCACAATGAACACCAGCGAGCCCTCGCCAGCCGCAATCTTCGAGCCGGTAACCGGCGCGTCCACGTAATCGGCGCCGCGGGCGCGAACTTTCTTCGCGAAGCGCAGAGTGCCGGAGGGCGAAATGGTGCTTGAATCCACCACCACCATGCCGTCCGTCAGGACGGAATCCACCCCGTTGGGTCCGAACAATACCTGTTCCACCGCCGCGGTATCGGTAACGCACATCCAGACGACCTCCGCTCCCTGAGCCGTCTCCGCGGGCGTCGCACCAACGCGCGCGCCCGCCAGTTCCTTAGGCGTGCGGTTCCATACGCTGACCTCATGGCTGGCCTTCACGAGGTTGGCCGCCATTCGCTGCCCCATGATGCCCAGTCCGAGAAATGCTACTCGCATGCTGTTCTCCCCAAATACGTTTTACAGGCAAAAATCGATTACACACTTGCCCGGAAGCAATGGTCAAGTAACATATGCTCTGGAAAACACGGATGCGGGGCAGTCGGCCATAACCGGAAAAAGATGACCTTACGTTTCTCCGTCCGAAGAACTCATAACACCCACTGCATCGTAATCTTCCACCCGCGCGTCTAACCTATGGATGAACCCGATCCTCGATTCCGGACTCCGCCGCCGGGCGCGCCAATTTACCAGACTGGTGCGAAGCTCGGCGGTAACGCGCGTCAGCGGGCAGACCCGCCGGCCCGTGATGGCGCGCGCCGGCGAGATGGGCATCACCTTCATCGGGCATTCCAG
>Ga0326727_10006340_pt1 | contig 32585 bp, 24 predicted proteins | sample MB2enrmetagenome_FD_207643 | JGI IMG/M metagenome (GOLD analysis project Ga0326727, IMG submission 207643) | Lab enriched peat soil microbial communities from McLean, Ithaca, NY, United States - MB29MY | ecosystem: Environmental > Terrestrial > Soil > Wetlands > Peat | place: USA: New York...
TTCCGGGTAGCTGTCATCTGCCTGACCAATGCCGGCAACAACCGCGTTGAGCCCGAACGGCCAGGGATCGAAGGCACTCTTGAAAAAGAGCCGGAACTTCTGGTCCGATGAAAGCGGTAAGGCATCGGGATTCCGTGTGGTGTTGAAGGTAGCCATGACGCCCGCCACCCGCTGAGTCTCCTGCTGCTTCAGTTGCTCCTCGGCTCTTTCGTGTTCGGACTTCTGGGCATCGGGCTGCAGCGAGGACTGCGAAGTGCTCGACGAACTGGAGCCGGTCTGATCGGGCGCGGGGGCCGGAGTCTGCGTCTGAGTTTGCTGGCCGGGTGGCGCGTGAGCCTGGGGATCGGCAGTCATCGCCAACTCGAGATGCGGCGCCGGGGCCTCGGGATCCTGTTGATCTGGAGAGGCTACGGCCGTGGGGACAGCTTGCTGCGCTTGAAGGCCAGGAAGCGCCCAACAGGCGATCGCGAAGAAAATAGACAAGCCTAGAGCGATAATGCAAAAACGCATGCAGTCACCAGTCTTACGAATTCCAGGAGCGGCAGCCGTCAACGCAATTGCCAAGCCGGTTATCGGCTTGCGGGCGGCCACTCATTTTCGATCGCTGCGGAGGGTATGTGAACCAAAAGACCCGTTTCCGGGGGTAGTTGTTGCAGATAGATGAAGCCTTCTTGTTAGACGCAACTTGGCGGTCCGCGGACACAAGTTTCGAACCCCCGCAGAGCCGCTGCCTCGCACATCGGCGGATTCTTGCCGGGGGTTGATTGGAAATGTCTCCGGGCGCAAGGTTTATGCCGTTTGCGCCGCGAAATCGATAAACCCTCGCTCCGGATCGGTAGACACCAGTTTAACAGTCACGCGGTCGCCCACATCGAGGCCTTTGGCGCCATGGACGAGCATGCCGTCGACGTGGGGATTGAGAGTGCGGACGAAGGTTCCGAACTGATTCACGCCGGTAACGATGGCCGCGTAGGTTTGGCCGATGTGCTTGGCCAGAACCACGGCGGCGATGCGCTTCTGCATCTCGCGCTCCACCTTGCGCGCGCCGTCCTCCATCTCTGTGCATCGCGCGGCGATTGCATCGAGCAGCTCTTCGGAGTAGGGCTGCGGAGAGTGAGAAAGCCACGCCTTAAGGATGCGCTCCGTCACCATGTCGGGGAAACGGCGGTTGGGCGCGGTGGAGTGGGTATAGTCCTGCACCGCCAAGCCGAAGTGACCCGGCGAGGGCTCGTTAGGCTTTACAAGAATGTACTCGCCGGGGCCCATCAGCTTGATGACGGCGAGCGAGAGATCGGGAAAGTGATCGGGGTCTTTCTGCTTCTGGGCAAGCAGAAAGTCGTTCAGGGCCTTTGAGTCGGGATTGGCGGGGAGGGTTGTGCCGGTGGCCGCGGCCAGCTCGACGATGCGGTCCCAGCGCTTGGGCGTGCGCACGATGCGGCGAATCGAGGCGACCCCGGCGTCATGTAGGGTGCGGGCGATCACTCCGTTGGCCGCCACCATGAACTCTTCAATCAGCGACGTGGCCCGGTTCTTCTCGATGGGCGCAATACCGACGATCTGATCGGTGACCATGACCGGACGCGTCTCGATGGTTTCAAGATCGAGCGCGCCGTGCTGGAATCGCTCTCCGCCCATGCGCTCGGCGGCCTCGTCCTGCAGCTTGAGCTGCGCGACCAGGTCAGCGCTGGCGGCAACCTTGGCAGGCGCCGGGCCTTTGTCTTCAAGCCACGCGCCCACGCCGTTGTAAGCCAGTTGCGCGCGGTTGCGCACCAGCGCGCGATAGGCTGATTCGGCGCTGGTCGCTCCCGAGGCATCGACTGCGTACTCGATCACAATGGCGATGCGGTCCTCGTTCTCATTCAGCGACGTAGCGCCCTCAGAGAGCTCCGTGGGCAGCATGGGGAAGACCTTGACGCCCGTGTACACCGAAGTGGTTTCGCTTTGCGCGTGCGTGTCGATGATAGAGCCCTTTTGGATCCTCGCATCCACATCTGCCACGCCCACAAGCACGCGAATGCGGCCGTCCGGGAGCCGCTCGGCCCACTCGATCTGGTCGAGGTCCTTTGAAGTGTCGTTGTCGATCGACGACCAGAGGAGATTGCGAAGATCGGTGAAACCAGTGGCGGGAGCCGGAACCGCGGGCATTGCGGCGATGGCCGCCAGTTCCTTGTCAGTGCCCGCTGGAAAATCGGGCTGAAAGCCGTGCTCGATCATCGCAGCGTGGGCCGCGGCCACCAGGTTGAAGTGGCCGGGCTGCTGTCCATGGTTTGGCTGGTCGGGGTGATTCGGCTGGTTTGGCGGGCCTGAATGATTGGGGTGATTCGATTGTTTGACAGGGTCTGAAGTCATGCGGAAACGCGCTCCTCAAAACGAAGAGACAGCGTATCACGGGAGGGGTCAGCGAGTCGGCAAGTCAGCGGGCCAGCGAACCGGCGGGTGCCTTACGGCTGGATCCCCAAATCCGCCAGCACCTTGGGTTTCGCCTCTTCCACGGCCAGCAGATTGTGGCACGCTGCGCAATCCTGCGTAATGCTCGTGCCGTTTTTGGCCGCATGGCTGCCGTCGTGGCAGCGGAAGCAGCCGGGATAGTCCATGTGGCCGATGTGATTGGGATGCGTTCCCCACGTCACCTTCATCCACGGAAAGACATTCTGGTTGTAGAGCGTAGCCAGTTCCTCGCCGGCTTCCTTTACCAGCGCCGGTTTTGAGGCAAGCAAGGCAGGGTAGTTGGTGCGATAGTACGCCGTGAGTTCGGCAGGAATCTTCGCGGCGGCATCGTCTTCACCCGTGTAGGTCGCTTTCAGCAGCTCCAGGCCCTTCTTGTGAACGAAGGGCAGGTCGGGGCTGATGGCGCCGCCGGCCATGGCGCGGTTGATGGCATCTTCGGCAGTAACAAATGTGTGCGCGGCGCGATTGTGGCAATCGATGCAGTCCATGACGCGGCGCTCACCGTTGGGCGGCGCGCCGGCCGGATCGGAGGTGGCATACACCGTCTCTGTGCTGTCGGCGTTGCGGCGCTGCACCCAGGGGATCGTGGTGCGGGTTTCATCCGTAGCGACGTACTCAATGTGGCCCAGGTGCACGCCGTGGATTCCGGTCAGATGCGAGAGTGAATCGACGCCGCCCAGGTGCAGGATGAGCACGGTCTGGGTCTCGGAGTTCGTCTCGTCGTCGGCGAACTCCGATTTCACCAGCAGTTTGTCACCGTCGAAGCGCGTGGGCGTGTGGCAGCTCTCGCAAATGGCGCGTGCCGGGCGCAGGCTGGTCACAGGCGAAGGAATCGGCGTCGGATAGTCGGGAATGAGCTTGGGAGCAAGATGCGCAACCGGGTGCAGGGTCACCTCGACAAGCTGCTTGGTGCCGTTCACCTTAGCTGCAAAGTAAGACTGGACGCCGTTGCCGATGTGGCACTCGACGCAGGGTACGTGCGAGTGCGCTGAGATCCTGTAGGCCGTGTACTCGGGATGCATCACGTGGCACGACTGGCCGCAGAACTGGGGCGAATCCATGTAGGATGCGCCGCGATAGGTGGCGACCGAAACCACCAGCAGATTGACGATCGTGGCCACCAGCACGATGTCGAGCCCGTGGCGGAAGATGCGATCGTTGAGATCGATGTGGGGATATTGGGCCGGAATCAGGCCGTCCTTTTGCAGCCGTTTGCGGCGCACAAGGATGCCGATGGGGATAAGAGCAAGACCGGCGATGAACAGCGCCGGCAGAATCAGAAAGAAGATGATGCCGAGGTAAGGGTTCTCATACGGATGGCCGAAGATCTCGGCCATCCAGTAGATGATCATGGTGACGCCGGAGGCGGTGGTAAGCGCGCCGCCGGCAAGGCTGAGAGGATTGTTGCCGAAGAATAGCGCCGGCCTCATCCAGTTTTCGCGAAATTTTTGAAACAGTGGCACCTGGACTCTCCCGGTGTGAAATCGGTGGTCAGTGGGAAGCAATCGGTGAATCGTGCTGCCCCACCGTAACCGCGCGAATGAAGGCGCAACAAGGGTGGGGCATTTTCAAACCGTAAGACTGGAGACGACCCCTATCTTACTTCAGGGTCTTGAAGAAGGCCGCAACTGCCTTGACCTCGTCGTCGCTCAGGCCCGCGATCGGCTTCATCTTGCCTTTGCCGTTCTTCACGGTAGCGGCAACCTGGTCAGCAGAGAGCGCCTGAATGGACGCATCGGAGGTGGGCTTGATGCCCATCATCTTGGCCATCGCGGGGCTGGGCGTGCCTGTGGCGCCGTGGCAGGCCTGACACTTCGACTTGTAGAGAGCTGCGCCGTCCTGGGCGAAGCACATCGTGCCGGCAACTGCAACAACCGCGGCCAGCACAAACTGTGAACGAATCATATTCTTCATGGTTAGACTCCTCAAATTACCAGCCTGAGCGCACGAAGGCGCCTGCCGGTCGGTTTTGATTGTGCCCGGCCGGCGGCCAGTACTTGTGGACGCCGAATCCGTATTCGAGATGGTGGTTGCTGGGAGAGGGCCATCTCACTTTCTCGAGCACGGCCAGATGATAATTCAATCCGGCCGCGCCGATCTTGCTTACTTTACAAAGGTGCGGAAGTAGTCGACCGAACTCTTGATCTCCTCGTCGCTCAGCTTGCCCTTGAAGGCCGGCATCTTGGCTTTGCCGTTGGTGGTAATGGCGATCATGTCTGCCTCAGATTCAGCCTTTACCGACGGGTCGGAGGCCGGCTTGACGCCCATCATCTTGGCAATGCCGGGATTCGGCGTGCCGTCGGCTCCGTGACAGCTTTGACACTTGGCCTTGTAGGTCGCTTGGCCCGCCTGGGCAAAGCCCATTACGCCGGTCATCAGGACTACTGCGGCCAGCGCTGCATAATTGCGAATTGTCTTGCTCATAGTGTTGCTCCTTGCTCTCTGTTCTCTTCTGGCGGCCGGCTTCCGGTCCCCGGCCGTCTGGTCTACCTTTGAGTCTGCTATTAGCTTTCCCGCAGGCCGCGAAAGTCAATGACAGACTCTAACCGAGGCGATCTACGCGGCTCAAGCGTAACCCCTGCCTGAAGCCTGGGGCCCGAAGCACATCGCCTGTCTTTAAAACTCATAGTGAACCCCCACGAGTACGTTATTTGCGTGGAAATTCCGGGGCGCGGTTTCGCCGGCCGGCGAAATGGTCAGGCCGGTCTGCGCCGACAGAGACGTGCAAGGAACCACGGTTGACGTCATCGACGTGGAGAGGCTGCAGTACTGCGGACCGGAAGGACCGCCTTCACCGTAGCCATAGAAGTTGTAGTCAGCCTTCAGAGTCAGGTCACGGCGCACTTTGTAGGCGACATTCACGTACGGTGACTCATAGGTCGAGACCAGCGAGCCGTTTACGTTGCGCGCGTCAGTATAGAACTGGCTGCCGTTTACCGAGCTGATACGATAGCCGAGGCCGTAGCGGACCTTGTCAACAGGCGAGAAGATCAGGGCCGCCGATCCGAACTGGGTTGGCGCCTTCATGAAGTCGCGGCCAAACCAGTCAGCGAGCTGCGTGGTGGAACCACGCGTATAGACGCCGGGGCAGACGTTCGGCGCGCCTGAGGCGGTGAGCGTCGCGGTGCCCGGAAATGCGCCCGACTTCGTGCTCGGGTTCTGATCACCGTTGTCGAAGCAGATGTTGGTCGCCGTGTAGACGTCGCTGTAGATGTAGCTCATGTCGAACGAATAGTGCTCATTCGGCATCAATGACGCGCTGACGCTGGCAATGCGGCTGTGATCGACGTGATCGAGCGGACCCTCGTAGGGATCATCGCCTGCTGCGACAGCGGAGGCGTTGTTGTTGGTGTTGTTGTGACGCTCAAGGTCGTTGTAAGCGCCTGAGATAGTGGCCCAGGGGCGCGGCCTGTAAATTGTGTGCACCCTGTAGTGCTTGAGCTGGCGCGGAGAAACCGGGGTGACCGCATTGTCGTCATAGGCGATCTCTACCGAACCGTTAAGGTCCCAGTTGGCGGCGGGATGGAGTGCGGCGGTGAGGATTCCTGCGTTTTCGTGAATCGTAATCACTCCGCCGGTTGTGGCGCCCACAGGCAATGAAGCATTATGCGGAGTCCCCTCGGCGATATCGTGAGTCTGGTAGCGATAGGTAAACGAGAAAGTGGTACGAGATGAGACATCCCAACTTGCTGTCACGTTGTTGGTCACGTACAGCTGGCCCATGTAGCCGTGTGCCGGGGTGCCGATGCTGGAACTGCCCTCAAAGGTGGAGGCGCCCTGTGCGGCTTGTTTGGTGGTCAATGAGCTGGAGTTGATGGTTTCATTCGGGTTGCCCGCGGTCGCAAGGGTGGTTCCGCTTGTGAACTCGGTAGTTCCCGGCTGGTGCCAGGTGGAGAAGTTGATCTGGTCGGCGAGACTGAATGTGCTGGTCGTCTGCCAGAAGATGCCATAGTCGGCCGCCAGGACCTCGCGCTTGCCGTTCGCGTTGCCGAGGTATGTGATTGAGCGGTTCGCCCCCGCCAATCCCTGGAAGCTGTCGTAGTAGTTGTCCAGATGCATGTTTGCCTGGGTATAGCGCACATTGCCGTTCATCGCGACGTTCTTGAAGGTCGTGCTCTGCATGCGCAGCACTTCAGTTGGGAAAAGGATGCGCGTGGGCTGCGTGCGGAGATAGCTGGTCATTACGGCGCATGCCGGATTGACGACCGGGAGCGAGCCGGTGGTGGGCGCCGAAAAGATGGTATAGGTAGGGGGCGGGCCGGCACTGTACGCGCTGCCCATGCTGCCAGTGTTGCAGGCGCCGATGCCGTAGGGCGTGAGGTTGTAATAGTTGGTCAGAAGCGAGACAACGGTCCCGTCGGCTTCCTGCACATTGAGGTAATTAGGACCCATGGTGAAGTAAGAGTCGCCCTTGTAGTGGGTGAACTGCTGCTCATAGCTAAACTTCGTTCCCTGCACCGGTTTCCAGTCGAGTGCGGCGGAAACGTCGTCAGTGCTGTTGCGCTGATACTCCGCAATCACCATCGCGTAGGAGCCGGCGAGTTGATAGCCGCTCGGGGTGTAGCTCGGCCCTTCCATGACGCTCTTGGAGTAAGCCAGATGGAGCGTCCACGCGGAAAGCGGCAGTAGGGTGAGGCTGGTATCGGTCATGCGGCGCACGGTATTGAATAAAAAAGGCGACTGCGTGACTTGCGGCCAAGCGAATGAACCAGTCGGCGCGTTGGACGGCCCGATGGGCGTCGACTGCCCGCTGGGAATGTTGGGATTGCCCAGCAAATCGTAATCGAAATACTTACGGTCCCGGCGAAATAGAGCGGAGAACTCGTAATACTTGCTCTTCGAGAAGTCCAACTTGGCGATGCTGAACGGGTCGCCGCCAAAACCGCTGCCGAACGCCCTGAGATCGTCGAGCGGGAGGCCTTTCTTGCCCGGCAAAGCGTGCATTTCAAACGTCTCGCCGAGGACGCGCGGGCCGGTATGCACGTTCAACATCGAGTCGTACATCGCTGCGCTACCCTCGATGCTATTGATCCGCCCACCGAGGTCAACGGATTCGTGGGCTGAGTATCCGCTGGGAATACTCATCTGCGCCTCAAGTGCGGCAGGCGTTGCGTTCTGGCCGTACGCGCCAATCGCCGCGGCGAATAAGAGCACAGCGGCCACTACGACACCCATGAGCGTCGGGAGAGAGGGCTGTTGATTGAGAAGCCGCGAAAACCCGCCAACTTTCTTCATATGAAGCCTCGCTTGAATAAAACTTCCTGCTGACATCGAAACCCGAAACCTTCTTGGGGAATCGGGCCGCGCCGCGAGGCGAGGCCCGGCTCCCTTGACTCTTATCTCAAGAACGCCACATTCATGTTGGAACCGTGAATGTAGGTGTGGCAGCTGGTGCACGGCACCAGCTCCGACGACCCTCCGGCCTGGCCGTGAATCGTGGCCGCGGCAACCGGGCTGTGGCACTGGTTGCAGAGCGCGTTGATGCTTGGCATATTCAGCATCCGCGCGTTCTGCGACCCGTGCGGATTGTGGCATCCCATGCAGCCCTCGGCCTTGACCGGAGTGTGCTCATAGACGAACGGCCCACGCTTCTCGGTGTGGCACTTGGTGCAAATCAGATTCGAATCGTTCCTAGATCGCAAGTTGCTCTTTTCGAATGTGCCGTGGACGTCATGGCAGTCGGTGCACTTAATCAGGCCTTCGTTCACCTGGTGGTGGAACGGCATGTTGAATGCTGCTTTGGTATCGGTATGGCACTGGAAGCAGAGGGTGGGCTGAGCAGCTCTGAGCAACCGTTCCTTGTCTTCGCTCTTGTGGATGCTGTGGCAACTGACGCAGCTGACATTGGCTTTGGCGTGCGGCGAGCGCTCGAAATCAGGATGCGCGCTCGCGTGGCAGGTGAGACACCTGGCGGCGACATCCTTGGGCGAGGCCTTGGCGGGATCGAAGATTTTGGTTACATCACCGCCGCCCTCGACGTGTGCTTTCCCCGGTCCGTGGCAGTTCTCGCAGGTGGCTCCGTTCGCGCCGTGCATCAGTACCATTTTTGTGTGTGGATTCGAGGCAAACCCTTTGGCCACCTCGTTGTGACAGGTAGCACAGGTTTCGGACCCGACATATCCTGAAGCTGCGGCCGCGTCCTGCCGGCCGCTGCCGCCAGAACCCTCCCCCATCGCGGGCGGCGCCGCAAGCGCCACTGCGCAGAGCATGCCGGCGCCAAGCATCACTAGACAAGTTGCCAGTCGTCCCTGCAATCTGCCCGGGAATCCGTGATCCGGCCGATGTTCTTGAGGTCTATGATTGCGCATTCATCTACCGCCTTTTTCTTTCTGCCCTCAGTTCACCGACTGGAAACACGCCGGGTCAGAGGGGCTGCAATTGAGATGAACTTCATGCTGAATGCGACTACGATCCCCGTGGACTGACACGATTGAGAGCAGCCACTTTTGTGCGTAGTATCACCCTATTCCGTGGAGATTACGTCGTTCTCGGCGGAGCTTGCGGTGACGTCTATCACGCGCGAATCGAATACAAGGGCTATCTGGAGTCTTCTTAATCACAGTCACTTGCGGGCACGAGACCAAACCGCCCGTCGCGAGTCCGTCACAGATACCCCGGAGCAGACTTGAGGGCGATTGTCGTGATCATGGGGAGAATTCGTGATTAGGGACGGGTTATCCCCCTTGTGAGGTCCATCACATTCAGGCGAGTTCGTAATCTGCAACAATTCACCCAAGCCTTTTTCCCGGAGAATCCAGGGCGCTCACTCTCTATTGAGCATGTGGTGTCGATTCTGGAGGGTGAGAGAGACTCAGAGAGCAAGGCGTCGAGTCAGGATCGGATTGGGGAAGCCAGTGGCGGACTTAATGTTTCCGGCAGATGTGCAGGCACGGCAGAAGCACTTGCCGCGCCAGATTCCTGCGGGTTGCGCAGCATGCTCCAACAGGCGCCCGGGATGGTTTTGCTCGCTGGGCAGCGCGGTGCTGGCCGATCTGGAGCTCGCCACCAGCACCATCAGCCTCCCGGCTCAGGCATCGCTCTTCACACAAGGCGAGGAGGCCCGCTGCCTCTACCTCATCTGCAGCGGATATCTCAAGCTGACCGCAGGGCGTCCCGACGATCGGCAGATGATTGTTCGGGTGGCGGGTCCGGGCTCGATGCTCGGGCTTTACGCGGTTCTATCTCATGGAGTTTATGAGGTTTCTGCCGAGTCGCTCACCACGGCGCAGTTGCGCCCGGTCGAACGCGACCGGTTCCTGAGCTTTCTGCGCAGCCACAAGGAAGCGCAGATGCGCGCCGTCCAGTGCATCTGCCAGGAGTACCGCTTCGCCCTCCAGGACGCCTGCCGCATCGCGCTGTCTGAAACCGTGGCGACGCGCCTGGGACGGCTGCTGCTTGAGCTGGCTCACCAGATCGGCGAGCACATGCCCGGCGGTGAGTACCGCTTCCCACTGCTGCTGACCCACGAAGAGATGGCCTCAATGACCTGCACCACCCGCGAAACCGTCACCCGCACGCTGGGTCAGTTCCGCAAGGCCGGCTGGATCTCGATCGAAGACTCAATGGTCACCGTGCACCTGCCGGAAAAGCTGCAGATGCTGCTGTAGGGCTCCGACAAAAATTCGATCCACTGGGCACTCTTATCCGCGTGCTGCAGTGTGTCTTTCCGCTCCCCACTGCCCGGTTCCCTCAGTCAAACGAGCTATCATCTTCTTAGCCGACCCTTCTTCAACACGGGAGCTTTAGAGCTTTATGATCCGTTTTTCCGCTGCTGTTGTCGCACTTCTGCTTTCCTGCTGCGCCGTTTTTGCCCAGACCCCGAACACCGACCAGGCCGCTCCCCAGCCCGCGAGCCCGACTGCGCCAGCCGTCACCACCACCGAGGGCGCCACCGTGTCTCAGTTCCAGAAGGTCGAAGACGCATGGAGCGATGCGGTGAACCGCAAGGACCAGTATGGGCTTGAGCTGGTTCTTTCCCCGCTCCTGGTCGACGTTTCGGCCTCCGGCGACATTACTACCCGCAACCAGCAGTTGGTGCAGGTAATGAATAACGAGGACAAGACGCTGAACCTGCAGCAGAAGGTGATCACCGTGCGGTTGCTTGGCGATATTGCCGTGGCCAACGGCACCTACACGCTGCGGCACAAGGTAAACAGCTCAGAGGTGGAAGAGAAGGGCGTGTTTACGCATGTGTTTGAGCGCGTGAGGAACGGCTGGCTGTGCACTAATTCGCAGCGGACCGTACTGCGCACCGACTCGAACGCCAAGGCCGGCAAAAAGCAGTCAACGGCCCAAGAGCCCTTCCACATCCCGTTCTTCTCAAAGGGCGACAAGAGCACCACCAGCCCACAGCAATAGACGTGATTCGTGTTTCGTGGTCCGTGGATTCCTGCCTCGGTTGGTGATGGGGAAGTTTTCCGCCTCTTCAGCCCGCCGCGCGCTTTAACGCCCGCTCCCGGTTCTGCCCCTGGATGCGAATGGCCACGTGAACCAGGCTGAGCGCAGCGGGTGTCACTCCGGGAATTCGGCTGGCCTGCCCGATCGTGATCGGCTTTATGCGCTCCAGCTTCTCGCGCATCTCGCGCGAGAGCCCGCTGATCGCGCCGTACTCGATCCACTCGGGAATCGCCACGGACTCGGCGGCCTTCAGCTTCTCTATCGATTTTTTCTGCTGCTCCAGATAGCCGGCAAATTTGATCTCGGTTTCGACGGCACGGGCTTCGTTGCGGCGGGCGGCGCGTTCGACGGTTGGGCTGATCTGGACTTCTACACTTGCACTTGGAAAGACAACCGCAGATCCTTCGGCTCGGTCGTTCGCCGCAGCGAACGCCCCTCGGTCCCTCGAGAATGGCCTTGGTTCCGTCGCCCCTACGGGGCTCGTCGGTTCGTTGGTCTTCGTTCCCAGGACTTCGTCCTGGGCTAACTTCCTTGCTCCCTCCGGGAGCGGGCTCGAGCGGTCACGATTCTCATCCCCTTTGCTGGACCCACGGGTCGATGGGAACTCCGGATGGCAAATACTTGAAGTAGCGACCGGGTTCCTGATGAGAATTGCGGCAAACTCGCAAAGCAGGGGGTCACGGGCAAGGTATTCACCGAGAGCTTGCAGCAGCGGCTCGATGGAAACCTCGGGCCGCTTGAGCAGTTGCGCCCAGGTGAGGCCGGCAGTTGCCGTAAGGCCGCCATAACCTGCACGCTCAAGCTTCTCCCGATCCACCTTGCCCGAGTTGAGCAGGTTGGCGAGCGCGGCCATGCGCGCCTGCTTCTGCTGGTACTCGGCCCAGGCTTCGTCGCCGATCAGCCCCAACCGCCGCCCGTGCGGAGTGAGGCGCCGATCGGCATTGTCGATGCGCAGGTGCAGCCGGAACTCGGCCCGCGAGGTGAACATTCGGTAAGGCTCGTTGGTCCCTTTCGAAATCAGGTCGTCAATCAGGATTCCGGTGTATCCCTCGCTGCGATCCATCGTGAAGGGCAGTTGGCCCTTGAGCCACAATGCCGCGTTAATGCCGGCCATGATGCCCTGGCATGCGGCTTCCTCGTACCCGCTTGTCCCGTTAATCTGTCCAGCAAGATAAAGGCCCTCCATCGACTTCACCCGAAGCGACCGATTAAGCTCCGTCGCGTCTACGCTGTCGTACTCGATGGCATAGCCAGGGCGCAGCATCTCAGCGTCTTCAAGCCCCGGGATGGAGCGGACGATCTGCCACTGCACCTCCATGGGCAACGAGGTCGACATGCCGTTCACGTAGACCTCGTGGGTGTTCAGACCCTCCGGCTCCAGGAAGAACTGGTGTTGCGTCTTGTCGGGGAATTTAACGATCTTATCTTCAATGGACGGGCAGTAACGCGGCCCCACGCCCGAAATCTGCCCCGAGTACATGGCCGAGCGGTGCACGTTCTCGCGGATCAGCCGCAGCGTCTCCGGCGTGGTAAAGGCGATGTGGCAGCTCACCTGCGGCTGCATAATCTTTTTGGTGCGGAAGCTGAACGGAGTGGGATCGGCGTCGCCGGGCTGCTCCTCAAATGCCTCCCAGTGAATCGTCCGGCCATCGAGGCGTGGCGGCGTCCCCGTCTTCAGCCTGCAGGTACGAAGGCCGAGCGCACGCAGCGCTTCACCCAGAAGCACGCTCGCCGGCTCGCCGCTTCGTCCCGCCGGGTAGCGCTCTTCGCCGCAATGGATGACGCCGTTCAAGAATGTGCCGGTGGTGATGATGGTTGCCCCGGCCATCAGCCGCCGGCCGTCGCGCAGCTTGAGGCCGAGAACGCGCCTGCGGGGACGCGCCGGACGGGGGAGTTCAGGCTGGTCTAAGGACATGCCAACCCAGGCCCCAAGAGCGGGACTTGGGGCACCCATTTCCGTGCTGGGACCTTCTTCCCGACCTGGAGCACCCTCGATGTCGCCTGCGCCGGCCCCCCGATTCCTGACCCCTGATCCCTGATCCCTGTCGATCTCGTCTACCACGAGATCCACGACTTCCGCCTGGCGGATGTGCAGGCCCGGCTGCGACTCCAGAACCTCGCGCATCTTTACGCGGTAGAGCTGCTTGTCGCACTGGGCGCGCGGGCTCCAGACGGCCGGGCCGCGCGAGGCGTTGAGCAGGCGGAACTGGATGCCGACAGCGTCGGCCACCTCGCCCATGATGCCGCCCAGAGCGTCCACTTCGCGCACCAGGTGCCCCTTGGCCACGCCGCCGATGGCCGGGTTGCAGCTCATCTGCGCAATCAAGTCGAGGTTCATGGTGATGAGTGCGGTCTTCAGCCCCATGCGGGCGGCAGCCATCGCGGCCTCGCAACCGGCATGGCCGGCGCCCACCACGGCCACATCGTATTGTTCAGTGAAAGCCATCCAACTCTATTCTAAGGAATCTGTGCTTGCGTCGCGCTTCGATCACGCACGCAAATCCTTGCGACTAGCCAATTTCCTAACCTGAGTGCGGATCGCCAGTTGACACATGTGCAGTCAAGCCCAATTTTCGAAATAAACCTTCCAGCTAAGACAACTAATTGATCCTATTCCGCTTCTCAGTTTGCAGCCGTGACGATTACCGGCTGTGCGTTTGGTCGGCCTGGTGGTTTAAGTCGAATCGCGGCTCAGGAGAGCTCACCATGTCGAAGTACGTAATTGTTTCCAGCTTTTTAATCCTCGCGTTTTTCCTTCCACTTCCCATCCACTCGCAGAGAAACGCGCCATCGGCCGGTTGTCCCATTACGTTCGTCAAGATCCAACGCCCGGATTATTCCAATCGATGGAACATCTCTACTCGCGTGCGGAACACGAGCGGAAGGAAGATTGTCGGAATCGTCTTCAATGCAGCCGTCGCGGACGCAACCGAAAGTTGGATATGGATTCCTGAAGGAAACCGCATCGCTGAGTTCGACTGGAACCGGGAGCTGAATCCGAATCAATCCAAGACGCTGTCGTGGTATCTAATGAGCAACTATAACGAGACCCTCTACTTCAATCAGCCCTACTACCACGAACACGGCAGCGGAGGCAGCATTGTGCTGACCAAGGTTCTTTTCGCAGACGGGTCCTCGTGGGAAGACCTCCCAAATCGTGAGTCGTGCATGGGATTGTGGTACAACCCGCACAAGAAAGCCTTCGTCAAGCCTGTTCAGTTGCCACCTCGACAACAGTGATCCTTATTGATCCGATCCTCAAAAATAAAACTTAGGGCGCCGCCATGGCTGCTTTGCAACCGGCATGGCCGGCGCCCACCACGGCCACATCGTATTGTTCGGTGAAAGCCATCTGGTTCTATTGTATGGATGGCCGGCGGGAAAAACGCGCCGTCCGCGCGGCAAAGAACCGCGCGATTTATAATCGAAATACAGCAAATACACATTCTGGCGGCGAAGCCTTCTGGTTCCCATGCGATATTGTCTATGCGGAAACGCGGCCATTGAGACAGGCGCTGAGTGTGCCCGGTGCAGGGCACTGCGAACTCTCGGGTTGCAAGCCGGCGCGACGGACGAAGAGATCCGAACCGCGTATCACGTCCTGGTGAAGGTGTGGCACCCCGACCGATTCCAGCACGACCCCACACTGAAAGCGGAGGCGGACGAGAAGCTGAAGGGGATCAACTCGGCTTTTCGCTATCTCACTTCGAATTCCGCGCGCGAAGAGCGACGCCAAGCTCCGCCAGCAGCCCACGATGCGACTCCGCCGGCAGCCCACGATGCGGGCGGAGATGAACCCGCCTCGGTCCGGCAGCCGCGGCGTGCGCGTGCCAATAGGCTCGTGTGGATCCCGCTTCTGAGAGCGATCTCATCCACCCCCATCGTAGTGACATGCGCATATGTTGCGGCATTTGCCGTAATCGGCTGGATCCTGTTCATGCCAATCGACAGGTTTCTTGCTTCGGAGCCGCTTACCGCCGGGCCTTACGAGCAGTGCAAGAGCGAGGTGCAGAGAGGACTCTGGGGCGCCAGAGCCGCAATTTCGGGCTATGCCGGCGAAATCTGGCATGGCCTCATCCCCGGGAAGAGCTTGCCCGCAGTCCCAGCCACGCCGCAGCGGGAGCCAAACGAAGCGGCAGCACAGAAGACGATTAAGCGGCAGTCGAACGCCGCGCCCACGGGAGCGGTCAGGATCTTGCCCTATGTGACGGCCGGTTTGAGCAAGGACGAGGTGACCGCGGTTCAGGGACCTCCCACTTCAACTTCAGAGAACGAATTGATCTACGGACGATCGGAGCTGTATTTCAGGGCCGACCGGCTCGTAGGCTGGAAGATCGATCCCGCGTCGCCGCCCATCCGCGTAAAACTCTGGCCAGACGCTCCGGTCGATCCCGATCTGGGCACTTTCTGGGTTGGTTCCACAAAGAACGAGGTGCTGGTGGCGCAGGGTACGCCGATCTTGTGGTCGGAGAATACGTGGGGCTACGGCGGTTCCGAAGTGTACTTCAAGGATGGCAGAGTGGTGAGTTGGAAAAACGATCCTGCAACGGTTCCGCTCCGTGCCGCGCGGCGCTGAAGCTGCGCGTGGCTGTGCCTTCGAAGTGGCAGCGATCCATGCTTTCTACGCAATATCTTTAGCCCCTGAGGGCTGGCTTTTGCGATCTTAATTCGGCGACAGGCATTTTTTCCGCAGCCATTTACGCGGCCTGCAGTTCAAGAATGATCGCCGCGCCATGCGGCTCAAGGTTGAGCGCCAGCGCCCGGCCGTTGTTGTCGCGCAGGATGGTGGCGCACAGGCTCAGTCCCAGGCCGGCGGTTTCATTGCCCGGCCGCGCAGGGGCGAAGGGATCGAAGGCGCGCTCGGGATTGGGGAATCCCAAACCGGTGTGGCCGATGAGAATCTGCACCAGTTTGCCCTCGCTCGCCGCCTCAAGCCGTATGGTCCTCGGCTCGCCGGTCGCGGGCACGGGCTTTTCCACCGCATCCATCGCAAATTGCAGGCAGTGGCGCACCGCCTGGCGCAACTGTTGCGGGCTGCACATCACGCGTGGGAGCGAAGGAGCAATGTTCAGCCTGAATTCAATGGAGCGGCGAAGAAACTCGGAACGATGCAGCTCGCCCATGTCTGAAAGCAGCTCAGTGACTGAAACGGCAGTCCGCTGATCGCTCTGCGGGCGCGAGACGCGCGAAAGGCTATCGAGAGTGGCCCGCATGTGTCTTGCTTCGGCCAGGATGGAGTCGACTGCCTTGCGGTCTTCCTGCGACAGATTCGCCGTTTCGTCGAGCAGCGACGCATAGCCCAGGATCACGGTTAACGGGTTGTTGAGCTGCTGCGTCACGTTGCCGGCCAGTTGGCCCAGGTGCGCGAACTTCTCGCTGTCGATAAGCTTTTCGAACATCATGGTCTGGCTTCGTGTTGCCTGCACGCGCGCAACCAGCAGCTCGATGGGCAGCAGATCCTCGTGCCGCAGTTCGCGCGGCCGGCCCACCGAGCGATCGGGCTCGGTGCGCATCCCCGACAGGAGCAGGGCTCCTTCGATGGTTCCGCGGCTGGTCATCGGCACGGCCAGCACCTGGGTAAAGTGCAACCTCTTCAGATCGTCGCCAGGCTTCAGCCACGGCCCCAGGTCCAGCTTCACGGTCAGGCTTTCTTCCACCGCCGGGGGTACAGTCCCGGGAGCAAGGAAACCTGTAGAGGGAACGCGCACCGCCAGCTCCGACAGCGCCTTGGCCGTGGCATCGTCAAGGCCTGCCGAACCCGACAGCCGGTAAGAACCGCCGCTGTGCAGCAGCAGCGCCGCCTGTGTGAAGCAACTGTGCTTCACCACCACTTCGCAGATGTCGGATCCCTGGCGGTCGAAATCCTCAATGCGCCGCCGCGCCAGCATCAGCCGCGTGTAGGCTTCAAGCTCGCGACGCGCGCGATGCTCGCGCTCACGCGCCATCCGGTTGTAGTTGATCTCATCCTCCAGCACCAGCACGATCATTCCCATCACCGCCACCACCCGCGCCATCACGACGATGCGCACCAGCAGCAGGTTGAGCATGGGATGTTCACTGCTAAAGAGGGGCAGAACTTCGAGGCAGGCGAGCGACCACCCGGCAAATCCCAGTGCGCTCAGAAAAACTCCCGGGGTAAAGCGCCTGAAGACGCACACCACCAGCACGGCGGTCATGAACAGGTTGGCGCACTCGCCAAAGACCAGTGTCCAGGCCGGCCCGCGCGCAAAGCAGACCCATATCGCGACCGCCCCCAGGACGCAGCAAATCAGCAGTCCGAGCCAGACCGGTATTGCGTTCTTCTCAGTGTTCCAGACGACGCCGACAACCAGCGCGATCACGGCCACTGCCGGAAAGACGTAAAACGCGGGCGGGGGAGGAGCTACGCCGCCATAAACCCCGTAAAGAAGTACAGCGTATAGAACCAGCAGAAACGTGTAGGGAATGACGTAGTGGATGTGCAGGCGGCCGACGCGGAAGCGGAGCGGCGAAAGCGAGCCCAGAAACATAGCCGCGCTGATTTGGATTGCGGTTCGTCCCGCGACCGTAAACCAGATCTCAGCGTACCCGGGAAAGTGCCAGAAGTTGGCGGAGTCGACCAGCACCATGGCGATCAGGTCAAAAAAGAATCCCATCAGCCATAGCAGCGTGCGCGCGTCACGGAAGCGCAGATAGAGGTAACCGAATGTCGGCAATGAAAGCGCCGTGAGCACCAGCGCCGGAGCGTGGTAAAGATCGTGCATTGAGGCCGTGGGTCTCCTCGAAAGCCAGCTGCCAGGAATTTCAATCGGATGCCGGCTATTTCTCGCATAGCCCGGCCTGCCGCCAAGGAATTCATACGCGCGCTCAGGAAACGCCGAGCCCGTTGGTGCGGAGGTCAAGTTCAGCGTTTCAACCGGTTTACACCGGTTTTCAGGTCCGCAATCCCGGCGTTCGCCTGCCTGAGTCGCTCTGCTCCGGCTTTAAATTCTCTGACCACTCGCATAGGCTGTATATGCGTCTAAAGTTGCAGAGAGTGCCAAGAGGCAGAAAAATGCAAATCCCGACCGCCCGCCAAAACCAGTTTTGCAACGCTGCGGCGTCATCGACATTCTGCAGGGCGGCACAGATAGTTTGTAACATCCCAGATAGAACTTGTCGTTGTTTAATTTGGGGCAAGGGGGGGCGTGCCGTGCGGTATCGGTGGCGGAATCGGGTCCGGAATCGAGTTTTGACGGCTGCGATCATCGTCCTGGGCCTGGCGCTGAGCGCCCCGGCACAGCAAAAGGACAGCTTCACTCCCATGGCGCTCGACTCCGGCTTCGGGCGCATGGATCTCTCCGCACCCACCATCCCCGCCGACCAGATCATCAAACAGTTCGCCGCTAAGGAAACCGAGTTCCAGGAGGCGCTGAACCACTACACCTATCGCCGCGTGGCCCGCGTGCAGACCATCGACGACGACAACAAGGTGGACGGGGAGTGGTACGAAGTCGATGACGTGATCTTCACACTCGACGGCGCGCGCACCGAGAAGGTGGTTTTCGCGCCGCCCAACACGCTCACCCGCGTCATGATGTCGCCCTCCGATCTGCAGGACATCCAGCACGGCTATCCGTTTGTTCTCACCACGGCCGATCTGCCCCAGTACGACGTGAAGTACGTAGGCAGACAAAAGGTGGACGACCTGGATTGCTACGTCTTCGACGTTGCGCCCAAAGTGATCGAGAAGCACAAGCGCTATCTCGACGGGCGCATCTGGGTTGACGCCTCCGATCTGCAGATCGTAGTTACCAACGGCCGCATGGTTCCAGACGACACCAAGAAGGGCCAGGAAGATCTGCATCCGCCCTTCATGACCTGGCGGCAGCAGGTCGATGGGCATTACTGGTTCCCGGTCTACACCAAGGGCGAAGGCGTTCTGCACTTCACCGGCGGCACCGGCTACATGGCCCAGGACGTGCACATCCGCGACGTCGTGAAATACACCGATTACAAGCGCTTCGGATCAACCACCACAATCATTTACAACGGGCAGGACATTACCAAAAACGGCCAGCAGCAGGGCGGCCAACCACCCGCCGACCAGCCAAAGCAGAAGTAAGCCAGGCGCCGCCTCGTTCCCTCGTTCCGCGCGTGGCCAAGGGTGCAATCACCACTATGAGCTGCAACCCGGCCACCAAAGGCTTCCAGTTCACCGAGGATTATGTGACGGGGCCGGGCGGCGAAGAGCTATCGATGCTCAACGGCTCAGGCACATGGCAGCGGACCAACGTCTACGGGGGCGGCAAGCTGATCGGCACCTACGACCTGGTGCACAACCCGGCCTACACGCCGAACGGCTCGCAGCCACAGCAGGTGCCCTGGCTGCATCTCCATCTTGAGGATGCGCTGGGCACGCGGCGCATGCAGGTCTCGGGCATGCTCGCGAACCTGGCCCAGCCGGAGATGGACTTTCAGTCGCTGCCCTACGGCGACGGCTTCTCCCAGTTCCAGGACCAGTACGCCGACGAAACCTACGACGACTCCTCGCCGCTGCACTTTACCGGCAAAGAACGAGACGCCGAATCAGGCAATGACTACTTCGGGGCTAGGTACTACAGCAGTGCGATGGGCCGGTTTATGAGCCCCGATTGGAGCGCTAAGGAAGAGCCGGTTCCATATGCCAAACTTGACAACCCGCAAAGTCTCAATCTCTACGCGTATGCACTGAACGACCCGCTGAGCAGACAAGATCCAGATGGCCACTCTTCACTTGAGTACGACGGCAAAACGCGCACCCTAACCCTCTACGACAAAAACGGAAACACTGTCGGTTCGTGGCACGCCAATAATCGTGTCGATAGCCACGCGACTTTGCACGGCCTTCCCGATGGGAAATATCCCTTTGCGGACACAACCAAGGCTACGCACCATTCCGGAGTCGACAAGCACGGCACTCCTGTGGAGAGCGAAAAGGGAGAATACGGACCGTTCGGGATCTTCCATCTCAAGGGTTTCAACGCCGATGGCAGCCATCATGACGGCGTGGGCGTTCATTCAGGCAGAGAGGATGTTCCGGACGCCAGTGCCCAGCATGGAGAGGGACCGGATCATGTTACCCAAGGTTGCGTGCGCACTACGGACGCGGCGATGAGTCAAATCACCGACACTGCGAAGACCGACCCATTGACCAACCTTACCGTCGAGAACAATCGACCACCGCAGCCTCAGCCGCCTCAGCAGCCGCCTCCACCGCCTCAGCAGGAGAAGCAGCCATGAAAAAGCCTCAAATAAGGCATATCGTCGTCATGCTCATTGTTTCGCTCGTTTCAACCTTCCTTGTGGCGGATGATCTTCCAGATCGTCTTCGGGCGAAAGGAAGTTCGGATACGATCCTGTCTGGAATTGATGTTTACAAGAGCACTGTCAAGGAAGTGATTGCAGAGCTTGGCCAACCAACAAGGATTATCGATGTCCCGGATACAGGGCCCGTCGCCGGGGGGCGGGACTACGAGTGGCAAAAGGGAAGTCTAAAACTCGTATGCGGCACATGGAACGACAAGGGAGAGGACAGCGTTTGCTATTCCGTTGAAGTATGGGGGACAGGCTCCGGGAACAAGATCGGTACGACTGGGCGTGGCATCAGGCTCGGCTCGCCCCTCGCAGACATTCATCGAATCTACGGCGAGAGAATGCTGCTGAACAAGCTTGGCAATGGAGATACCCAGGTAACTATCCAGTGGCATGACGATACGACGCTCTATGTGTTTGTGAACAAGAAGGGGCACATCGATCACATTCATCTCCTAGCATCCACAGAGTGATGAATGTACGACTCATCGCGGTGTGGCTATGATGATCCTGCTCAGCTTTCCCCTTTTACCGGCAAAGAACGGGATACCGAATCCGGGAACGACTACTTCGACGCGCGCTATTACAGCAATGCGATGGGAAGGTTCATGAGCCCGGAAACTCGGGGACAGACGGGACGTTCCGGGGCCGGGCGGCGAAGAGCTTCCGATGTTCGGTCCGATGGCCAACGGCAATCTAAATTGGCAGCGGACCAATGTGTACGCTGGTGGCAAGCTGATCGGCACCTACGACCTGGTGCACAACCCGGCCTACACGCCGAACGGCTCGCAGCCGGCTTTCAATTGAGTTTTTTGCATTCTATTTGAGCGCCACGCCCTCCGCAGCGCGTTCTACCGGGATCGAGCTGAAAGCCAGAGCATCTCTCCTTTTGCTGTCGAGCGATCCCACCCTAGCCGCAAAAACAAAGACGCGGCGAGGGTGGGGCACCCACACTTTACACCTTAAGGAGAAATACTCTAATAGCTGGAGGCCGGGCTGCCGTCAGTTCTCCACCTGCAGCACCTGGAAACTGCCTTCGACCGGCTTCTCGTGCAGCGTTCCGATTCCGCCGGGCTGGCTCAGATCCAGGCCCTGGTAATCGGTCACCAGGTACACCGCTCCCGACGCCGGATTCACGGTCAGCGTATTGGCCCGCTGCCGCGTGGGCAGCGTCTGGATCACATTGTAGGTGTCGGTCACATCCTGGCGAATGATGGTCACGCTGCCCTCGCCCGCGCCGTTCGAGGCAAAGATGAGGCTGTGCTCCGGATCGTAGCCCACCGCATCCGCGCCTGGCCCGATGGGCAACGCTGCCACTTTCTCGCCCGTCCCGGCGTTCAACACTTCGAGCGTGCGGTTGGTGCATGCCGCAAAGATGCGTAGATGCCGCTCGTCGATGGCCAGGGCCCGTGGCTCGCTGCACTCCGGTCCCACCTGAAAGATGCGCAGGCGTCCGTCGGCAATAGCGGCCGAGCGCCGGGCGCCGGTCCAGTCGAGCGTGGTGAACGGGGGCTGCTTCGGTTTCGACTCTTCCTTCGGTTCAGCCGCGCCCGGCCCAGCCGATTCAGCGTCCGGCACCTCGGTGGGCGCAGAGGCAGCATTCTCAGCGGGTTGCGGCCTCATGACGGCGGCTATGGCCGGGGCATCGATGCGCGCCACCTGGTTGCGGTCGGGCAGAGCTATATAGAGCTGCCCGCTTTCGTCCACGACGGTGTAGCCAAGCAGGCCCGAGAGCCTGATCTCCCCAAGCGCCGTCTGCGTTTGCCCATCAATCACTGTCACAATCGACTGAATGCTCGACTCCTGCTGCTGCGCGGGCAGTTTGGGCGGAGGGGTGGGCTGAGGCGCTTCTCCGGACCCTGCGTTACGCCTGCGCTGCGCCGGCGCGGCCGAAGGCGCCTCGGACGGTGGATTTGCGCGCACCACAAACACCAAATGGGTCAGCGGATCGAACACAATCCAGCGGGGATTGGCTCCAGTGTCAATATCAACGACTCGTTTGAGGGTTTGCCGGTCGAAGACCACCACCTTGCCTTGCCCGCCGTCGCTCACATAGCCGAACTGGCCGGTGTCGTCCAGCGCTACCTGGCGGGCTTCGTACATGTCCTTGATCTCTCCGGTCACTGAGCCGGTTTCCACGTCAACCACCTGCATCAGCGTGCCATGCGCGATGTAGAGCCGGCTGGCGCCGCGATCGAAGGTGAGGTAGTCCCAGTTGCCGGTGCCGCCAATGTACCAGGTGTTCTTGATGAAGAAGGGATGGCTGGGCAGATCGGTGGCGCGGGGCACCTGCTGCGCCCCCGCGCCCGCCGCGATCATCAGCCATAAAGGCAGGAGCTTCCTCACACGCACCCCTCCTTGCAGGAACTGACGCGCCGCCGGCGAGGACTGCCTACATCGAGGGAACCCGCGACGCCTCCCGTCGAGCCGGAATCCCTCCCAGGTCCCAGATTCGGGACCTGGGGCACCCGCCTTCGAGATCGCGCATCTAAATCCTCACCAGCTCGCGCTGAATATTACCCGTCACCCATGCTTTTCCGGGAGCGGTCAACATGTCAACCTCGCTGCGCACGCCAAACTCCGGAAGGTAGATACCCGGCTCAACCGAGAAGCAGGTGTTGGGCAGGATCAGGCGCTGGTCGTGGGTCTCAAGGTTGTCGAGGTGCGCGCCCGAGCCGTGCAGCTCCTGGGCGATGTTGTGCCCGGTGCGGTGCGTAAAATACGGGCCAAAGCCGGCAGCCTCAATCACCGCGCGGGCGGCATCGTCGGCTTCGAACCCGCGAATGGGGCGCCCCTCGGCAAAGGCCGATTCCACCGCCGCGATTGCGGCATCGCGGGCGTTGCGCACCGTCTCAAACACCAGCTGCTCGCGTTCGCTCGCGTTCCGGCCAATCACCGCTGTCCAGGTAATGTCGTAGAAAACTGTGCCCGGCTCATTCTTGCGGCCCCAGATATCGATGAGCAGAAAGTCGCCTTCGCCGATCGGCGAGCTGCGCTCGGCGGTGGGCTCGTAGTGCGAGTCGGAGCAGTTGGCGTTCACGCTCACGTTAGGCCCGTTCTCCCAGGTGAGGTTATCGCGGCGCATGGCCTCATCGAACCACTGCACCATGTCGAACTCGGTGACCGGGTTGCCGCTGCGCACGCGCCGGCCAATTTCCTTCCAACCCTCGGCGAGGATATTGTCGATGGCGATCTGTGCCTTGCCGTGGCTGGCCGTCTGCTCCTCGCTCAGGACAGCCTCAAACCGGCTCACCAGGTCGGCCGAGCTTACAATCTGCTTGCCCAGGCCGCGCAGGAATTCGACGGTGCCTGCGTCGACCATGGAGACATACATGATGTCGTTGTTGGGCGAGTACTGCATGGCCAGGCGCCGGCAGCCGCTCAGCATGGCCTCAAGGCCCGTGTGCAGCTCCTGCCAGCTTGAATACATGCCCTTCTCACCCGGCAGCGAGTCAAGCCGCCCCTGCTCGATGCGGTGCACCAGCTTGCGCGGCTCGCCCTCGGGCGGAACCAGGTAGTACCAGCGGCGAGTGATGTGGGCGTTGGGGTCGAGGCCCAGGATGCGGCCGGCGATGGGGTCGCGGTGGTGATGGTCGTAGAAGAGCCAGCCGTCGAAACCGGCTTCGCGGATAGCCGACTGAATAGCGTCGAGATTCATAACCGCCATCATACGCGGCAGATAAGCATGTGGGCGAGGGGGGAGAAATGCCAGGTTAACTTTTGACGGCGATCATGACCTTGCCGCGCACGTGGCCGGTTTCAACGTAGCCGATGGCCTCGGCGACGCCGTTGAGCGGGTAACTGCGGTCAAGCACGGACCTGATCGTGCCTTTCTTAAGCAATTCAGCCAGCAGGTTCAGGTCGGCGGTGTTGATCTTCGCAAGGACGCCGGTGAGCTTTTGGCTTACGAATGGCGCAATCGCGGCCTGCCCGAGCATCGCGGCAATGAGCTCGCCGGAGGGCTTCTCGGGCCCGCCTCCGCCGCATCCGACGAAGACTCCTTTGGGCTCGAGAGCGCGGCGCAAGGCCGCCAGCGGATGGTTGCCGACAAGATCGAAAATCACGTCCCAGCGATCATCGCTGCGCGTAAAGTCCTCACGTGTGTAGTCGATCACGCTGTCTGCGCCGAGAGATTTCGCCAGGTCCACGTTGCGCGTGCTGCACACGCCCGTGACGTGTGCGCCCAACCACTTGCCGATCTGCACGGCGAAGGTGCCCACGCCACCCGCCGCGCCATTAATCAGAACGCGTTGTCCCGGCTGAACCTTGCCGCTATCGCGAAGGCCCTGCAGTGCAGTAATGCCGGCCATGGGCGCCGCAGCCGCCTGCTCGAAGCTCATGTTTTCGGGTTTAATGGCGAATTTTGATTCCGCCTCGCAGGTGTACTCGGCAAACGATCCCTTCCCGCAGCCGAAGACAGCGTCGCCGGCTTTGAAAAGCGTCACGCCCTCGCCAACCGACTCCACCACGCCCGCCATATCCGCGCCGAGCCGTTGAGACTTTGGCCTGCGCAGGCCGGTAAAGATGCGGATGAACTTCGGCGTTCCGCGCATAAAGTGCCAGTCGTACGGATTAACCGAGGCAGCGTGAACCCGGACCAGGACTTCGCCGGGAGCGGGTGCCGGCTTGTCGATTTCGATTAATTCGAGAACTTTGGGCGGACCATACCGGTGATAGACGATTGCTTGCATCGGCGTCACTCCCAGGGTTTATCGCGGACTCTCGTGCCGGCACATGATCGAGACGCAACGCGCCTAGCACGGCACCGTCCGCGGTGCGCGCAGCCGCGGCGCAAGCCGCGGCTTGCGGCAAGTATACGCGCGGTGGAATGGAAAGTTCCCGTAAGACGTGCGATGGCGCACCCGGAATGTCAGTGCTTGGGGTCTACAGAATTGGCAGTGCCACATTCACAGCGCGGCTATCGCCTCAGCTTCGCTGGCAAAGAGCTGGGCGTACTTGGTGATGCCCACCATGGTAAAGACCTTGGTGAAGTGCGGCGAGAGGCCGAAAGCATAGACCTTCTGGCCGGAGTTGGAGGCCTCGATCAGCAACTGGATGACCAGCGCGATGCCGCTCGAGTTGATGTAGTCCACCTTGGTGAAGTCGAGCAGGATGATCTTGGCGGTGGCTTTGGGCAGAGCCTGGTAGGCGCCCAGGACCGCTTCTTTCGACGTACTGGCGATATCACCCTCGAAACGCAGCACGGTGACGTTGTGGCCTGCCGGGGTGGTGTGTTGATCAACGCGCGATTTCGTTTCGGTCTGCACTCGGGTCTAGCCTCCGGTTTTGCTTGGCTGCTCTGGATCTATATTGCCTTGGGGTTACTTTACTTTGGGGAATTCAATCCGGGTCCTTGTCGAGCCTGATGACAAGCCGGACATAACTGCTTTTCCCGTTGACGCCGGCCACCCACTCTGCCTCGTCAACCAGCGCCTGGATAAGAAACATACCCATGCCTCGCGGATCTTCTTCGCCGTGCATTTTGCGGTCGATGTCGGGCTTGGCGGGTTGGGTCTTCATGCCCTTGCCGTCGTCGATCACCTTCACTTCAAGCGAATCCTCGCCGGCCGAAAGCACTACGCCCACCGAGAGCTTCTCGTTCAGGCGATTGCCGTGCTCGATGGCGTTAATGCAGGCCTCGGCCACGGCGGTTTTCAAATCTTCGATGCGGTCTTCGCGAAAGCCCATCAGCTTGGCAACGGCCGAGGCAGTGCTCATGGCCACCTTTTCAAAGCCCATGCGCGAGGGCAGGCGAACTTCAACGGATGTGGCCTTCGGCTGGCTCATGCCACCATCTCCGTTTGCTGCGTTCCGCGGCTCAAAGCCATTGCCGTCATGTCGTCTCCCTGCGCGCCACCCTCGGCAAATTCCGTGAGGGCGCTCCACAATGCATCGAGGATACCATCGGCGTTTGGCGACGGGCACGCAGAAAATTCATCTAAAAGGCGTTCCGGCCCAAATTCCTCATCCCCCCTGAATACCTCGGTGAGGCCGTCGGTATAGAAAAGCAGCCGCGAACCGGGCGGGAACAGGCTCTGTTCTGAAGAGTAACGCATGCCCGGCACCAGCCCAAGCGGCGTGCCCGTCGCATTGAACTGGCGGGGCGAGGAGCCGGGGATGATGAGAAATCCGGGATTGTGGCCGGCATTGACCACTTCAAGGGCGCCAGCCTGGGGGTCGAGGCGCATGAAGATGGAGGTCACGTAGCGGCGGCGCGCCTGCTCGCCCTCGGCCCAATGGTGCTGGTTCATGCGCGTGGCCAGCTCGTCGAGGGGCAGGCCGGTGGCGGCAATGCCGCGCAGCGCGGCGCGAAAGCTGGTTGACATGATGGCCGAAGCCAGTCCCTTGCCGGCCACGTCAGCCACCACCATCAGCAGGGTGCCTTCGGGCTCCTCAACAATGTCGAGGTAATCGCCGCCCACCTCGTAGCAGGTGTCGGAGCGGAAAGCGATCGAATAGCCTGCAATTTCAGGCAGCCGCTGGGGAAGGAGCGAGCGCTGGATATCGCGGGCGGCGTCAAGGTCCTGCTGGAGGCGGGCGAATTCAAGGTTGCGCTTGTGATTGCGGGCGTTCTCAAGAGCTACGGCGGCCTGCAGCACCAGGCCCTCAAGAAAGTCGGCCTCATACAGAGTGAGCGAGCGGCCCTCGGGAGTGGATACCACCAGCTCGGTCATGCTTTTGCCTTCGCGGTCATTGAGGGGATAGGTGCACAGGACCGAACCGTCGGACGCGTGAATGGGATCTTCGCCAAACGTCATACCGGCAGCCGGAAAAGCGGCCCCGGCCATCTCCAGCTCGCGCACCACGATGCGCAGCACCTGTTCCAGCACCTCGCGCTCGTGAATCGTGGAGTGGACCTGGCGCGAAGCCTCAAGCAAGGCCTGCAACCTGAAGACCTGCTGCTGCAGATCGATCGTTTCCCCATTGCCCGCAAGCTGGGCTTCGAGCTCCATTTCGAACAGCCTCCGTGGAATCTCAATGTAGCATGGCAGGGCTCAAGTCGGGCAGCCTAACCGTCTCCGGCCTGTTTTTCGCCTTTTCATGCCCTGCGCTTCCGGCAGGAGTATGCTGTTGGCACTATCCGCTACAGGGGAGAGCGGTCGCCATGGACTTGATGAGCTTTGCCACGAAATATGGCTGGATACCTGTCGTCGTCATTCTCTTCATTCTGCTTTACAAAGCCATCCTGCGATTCATCTTCGGGACGGTTATTGTAGCCAAAGATCAGATTGGCATCGTGAACAAGAAGTGGGTGCTGTTTGGGAGCCACCGCACCCTGCCCGACGGCGCAATCGTGGCGCTGAACGGTGAAGCCGGCCTGCAGGCCGACACTCTGGCGCCGGGAATCCACTTCGGGCTGTGGGCATGGCAATACGCCATAGCGCTGGCCCCCTTCACCACCATCGACAAGAACCAGATCGGCATTGTGGAGGCGCGCGACGGCAAGCCGCTCTCAAGCGGGCGAGTGCTGGCCAGGGCCGTCGAATGCAATTCGTTCCAGAACACGCGGCAGTTTCTTGCCACCGGCGGCGAGCGCGGACCGCAGATCTCGGTGATTCCGCCCGGAACCTACCGGATCAACACCGCCATGTTCACCGTGCTGCCGGCCGAAGTGCTCGAGATTCCCGACAACTCGGTGGGCATTGTGACCACCAAGGACGGAACTCCATTGCCGACGGGCGAGATCGCCGGCAAAGAGACTCCCGGCCACAACCTCTTCCAGGATGGCGAGGTCTTTATCCACAACGGCGGGTACAAGGGCCTGCAGGAGCAGGTCATTTTGGCCGGACGGTACTTCATCAATCCGCGCTTTGCGACGGTCGAGATCAAGCCCATGACCGAAGTACCGATCGCCAACGTAGGCGTGGTAATTGCCTATGTGGGCGCGGAGGGAGTGGACCAGAGCGGCGACGCGTTCAAGCACGGCAACCTGGTTAAGAAAGGCCAGAAAGGCGTGTGGGTTGAACCGCTGGACCCAGGCAAATACGCCATCAACCCGTACACCCACAAGGTGGAGCTCGTTCCCACCGCCAACATCGTGCTCAATTGGGCCACCGGCAAGAGCGAAGCGCACAAGCTGGACGAGCGGCTGTCGACCATCACCGTGCGCTCTTCGGATGGTTTTACGTTTAACCTCGACGTGAGCCAGATCATCCACGTGCCGCGCAACGACGCGCCCAAGGTGATTGCGCGCTTCGGAACCATGGCCAACCTGGTGACGCAGGTGCTGGAACCGACCATCGGCAACTACTTCCGCAACGCGGCGCAGACATCGGACGTAATTGAGTTCCTGAAGAAGCGCAGCGACCGCCAGTCCGAGGCCAAGTTGGCAATTTCAGCGGCGCTGGTGGAGTACAACGTGAACGCCATCGATACGCTGATCGGCGACATTACACCGCCTGAAGCGCTGATGAAGACGCTCACCGACCGCAAGATCGCCGAGCAGGAGCAGGTGACCTACAAGACGCAGCAGCTTGCCGAAGAGACCCGCAAGGACCTGCAACAGGCGAAAGCGATGGCCGACACGCAGGCCCGCGTGGTGGACGCCGAGCGGAGCGTCTCGATCGCCGACTTTGCCGCGCAGGCGGTGGTGAAGCAGGCCAACGGCGAGGCGCTGTCGAAGACCATCAACGCCGATGCTGACGGCAAGGTGATTATCACCGTGGGCAATGCCGAAGCCGAGAAGACGCGCGCCGTGGGTACCGCCGAGGCCGACGTGATCAAGATGAAGATTGCGTCGATGGAGTCGGGCAACTACGCAGCGGTGCAGATTGCGCAGGCGCTGGCGTCGAACCACATCAAGCTGGTTCCCGACATCATGGCCGGCGGCGGCGGCGACCAGGGCAGCCTGATCAACGTGCTGATCGCCAAGATGCTGCAGAGCGGCATGAACAGCGGCGGGTCGCCAAGCCAGCCGGACGGCGAGCAGAAGTAGGGTGCTGTTTCGGGGCGCAGAGTACCGCCGGTCTCCTGTCCGGCGGTACTGGCAGAGCCTGCCCTGAGCGAAGTCGACGGGCCCGCGCCGGCAGCCGTAGCGCGTCCGCCGCTCGTATCAAGCAGCGCACGCGCCAATCTCATGAATTCCTGATGGGGGAACGCCTATCGTCGGGCCTATGGTATTGTCAAAACTATCCCGATCGCGGCCCCTTGGATTCTTCCTGTGAGCATTGGCCTTCTTTCCTGAAGGAAGGCGCCGATTTTGATTCTTTCGCTTTTGCCCCGGCCGGAGCGGCGCATACGTGTCAATTCATTCAACTGAAACTCTGCTTCGCATGTTCAAACGAAAGTCGAAGGTGATGCGATGAATCCGCCCCAGAATCTCGACGAACCAATTCTGACCCTGGAAGAGATCGGCAGCCTGGCCGAAGAGGAGGGCAAGCCGGCCGAAGTGTTGATGAAAATTGTGGCGCTGATCGCTGCGCGATTCCGCACCGACGTCTGTTCGGCCTACCTGCTTGAACCCGATCGCTCGAACCTGGTGCTGGCGGCCACGGTCGGGCTTCATCCAAGCTGCATCGGCACGCTGCGTATGCCCATCAACGAAGGGTTGTCGGGGCTGGTTGCCGAGCAGTTGCTCCCGGTGTGGGTCGCGGATGCACGCATTCATCCGCGCTACAAATATTTCGCGAAATCGGGCGAGGAGGAATATCGCTCGTTTCTCGGAGTGCCGCTCATCGATCGCGGCGTTCTGCAGGGCGTGCTCGTAGTCCAGACCAGGGAAAAGCGCGACTTTCGCGAAGACGAGATCAGGATGCTCGCGGAAACTGCCGGGCAGGTGGCGCCGATGGTGAGCGAGGCGCGCACTCTCGACCGGTTTATCGCGCCGGCGCAGGAGAAGCTGTGGGAGCTGGCGCGCAATGTGTGGTGGTGTTGGGATCAAGACTGCTCCAGCATCTTCCGCGATCTGAATCCCACGCGCTGGCGGCAACTCAATCAGAATCCCATCTCGCTGCTCAACGAGATGCCGCTGGGCGAGATTGAAAAGCGCGCCAGCGAACTGATGCTGCACAGCCGCATCAACTATGTCTATCGCCGCCAGCAGGAGTATCTGAAGGCCGACCGCACCTGGGGGGCCAACCACGCCGGGGTTCTGCGCACGCGCCCGGTTGCGTACTTCTCTGCCGAGTTCGGACTTCACGAGTCGCTGCCCATCTACTCCGGCGGCTTAGGCGTTCTGGCCGGCGACCACATCAAGAGCGCATCGGATCTCGACATACCGTTAATCGGCATCGGGCTTTTCTACAGCCAGGGCTACTTTCTGCAGCGGCTCGACAAACAGGGATGGCAGCGCGAGGAATATCTCGAAACCGACGTCAACCAACTGGCCATGCAGCCGGCCATCGGCGTCAACGGCGAGCCGGTCACGATCGAGATTGCCACACGCGGCACACCGATCCGCGCCAAGGTCTGGCGCGTTAAAGTGGGCCGCTGCGACCTGCTGCTGCTCGACTCGAATGTTGAAGGCAACGCACCCGAAGATCGCGATACCACCTCGCGGCTTTACGGCGGCGACTCGCGCACCCGCCTCCGGCAGGAGCTGCTGCTGGGCGTGGGCGGGTATCGCGCGCTCAAGGCCATGGGGATTACCCCGGGCGTGCTGCACCTGAATGAAGGCCACAGCGGCTTTGCGGTCTTCGAGGCTATCCGTTCGCGCATGGAAGAGGAGGGGCTGGACTTTTACGCGGCGGCCAGCATGATTCCGCGCGAGGTGATCTTTACTACCCACACGCCTGTGCCCGCGGGCCACGACCGGTTCACTGCCGAATTGATCGAAGAACATCTTGGCCCGCTGCGCGAAGAGCTGGGAATAACGCACGAGAACCTGATGGGCTTTGGCCGCGAGCATCCCACCGATTACGGCGAGCCCTTCTGCATGACCGTGCTGGGCCTCAAACTGGCGCGGCGCGTGAACGCAGTGTCGTCGCTGCATGGCGAGGTGTCGCGCGCCATGTGGAAGGGACTTTATCCGGGCCGTCCCGAGGATGCGGTGCCCGTCGGACACGTGACCAACGGTGTGCACGTTCCCTCGTGGCTGGCGCCGCAGATGGCTAAGCTCTACGACCGGCACCTAGGCGTGGGTTGGCACAAGCAGAGCGGCGCCGACCAGACGTGGGCTTCGATTGAAAAGGTTGACGACGGCGAGCTGTGGGAGACGCACCTTAGCCTGAAGTCGCAGCTGCTGGACTTTGTGCGCCGCCGGGCGCGCGAGCAGGCCGAACGCCGCATCGAGCCGGCCGAGGCGCTCAAGCGGCTTGACAAGTTGCTCTCGCCCGATGCGTTGACCATCGGATTTGCCCGCCGCTTCGCCACCTACAAGCGGGCGAATTTGTTGCTGAAGGATATGGAGCAGCTTGCGGCCATGGTGAACGACGCCAAGCGCCCCGTGCAGTTTGTGTTTGCCGGAAAGGCGCATCCCCACGACGAGCCCGGCAAGCGCGTGCTGCAGCAGATTGCACAATTGATGCGCAATCCCGAATTCGCCGACAAGTTCGTCTTCGTCGAGGACTACGACATCAATGTAGGCCGGCACCTTGTGCAGGGCGTTGACGTGTGGCTCAACAATCCGCGCCGTCCCCTCGAGGCCTCGGGCACCAGCGGGCAAAAAGTGGTGTTGAACGGCGGGTTGAATCTTTCCATACTCGACGGGTGGTGGGCCGAGGCCTACGACGGGCTGAACGGATTCGCCATTGGCCGCGGGCGCACCCACTCCAACATGGATGTGCACGACAGCCGCGACGGCGACGATCTGTACCGGGTGCTGCTCGACGAAGTGATCCCGCTCTACTACCAGCGCGACCGCGACGGCCTGCCGCGCGGCTGGATCAGCCGCATGAAGCGCACCATCCGCACGCTGGGCTGGCGCTTCAACGCCGACCGCATGGTGATGGACTACACGTTGAAGTGCTACATTCCCGCAGCCGGCGGGACATCAAGCGAGATACGGCTGCTGGTGTGAGAAAGGCAGCGGTGTCAGCGGGTCGGCGTGGAGGGAGCAGAGGCCTTCAGGCCTCTGAATCGAAGCGAAACTTAGCTGATTCTCAGGAAGGGGGGGGTAGAAAATAGCCGGTGTGGCTTAGCGCGGCGATGTTACCAAAAGAGTATCTAACGGACGGGCGACAATACACGCGGAACCCGGATTTCGATCGAATGAGCAACGAGCATGCATGGCATCTTGGATTGAATGTCAGTTGGCGTATATGGGATTTGGGCTAGAGTCTTATCAACAACACGTTTTCGAATTGCAATGAAGCACAGGGCGAGTCTTCACCTTTGGACTTATTTCAGGCCGAACTCGCCATCGTACTGCCGGATAACCCCATAGCACTCGCAGGCGGAGTCTTCAAGTTTCTTGCGGTTCACGATCTTCACTGCGCCACGGGTGTACTCGATGATCTCCTTCCTCTGCAAAGCACCGGCTGCCAAGCTCA